>Ga0209292_1001325_pt1 | contig 30296 bp, 29 predicted proteins | sample GOMGulsemesocosm_2_FD_184634 | JGI IMG/M metagenome (GOLD analysis project Ga0209292, IMG submission 184634) | Methane-oxidizing microbial communities from mesocosms in the Gulf of Mexico - GOM9C Gulf of Mexico (SPAdes) (version 2) | ecosystem: Environmental > Aquatic > Marine > Cold seeps... | reverse complement strand
TACTTGCTACGGATGAAAAACCCACATCTGTTGCAGAAGGTTATCTGAAGCTACAACTGATTTCACATCGCCTAGTTAAACCACATGGCACGGTACTTGACGGTATCTTTGGTCTATTGCATAACATTGCATGGACTAACCAAGGCCCTATCGATTTACCTGAGCTTGCAGAGCGTCAAATTGAAGCACGTCTTGCAGGTGAAGTATTGACCGTGAGCTGTGTTGATAAATTCCCTAAAATGACAGATTACGTGGTACCTACAGGTGTACGTATTGCACATACTGCGCGTGTGCGTTTAGGTGCTCACGTTGGTGAAGGTACAACTATCATGCATGAAGGTTTTGTCAACTTTAATGCGGGCACAGAAGGTGCAAGCATGGTTGAAGGTCGCATTTCTGCTGGTGTGATGGTTGGTAACGGTTCTGACATCGGTGGCGGCGCATCTATCATGGGAACATTAAGTGGCGGTGGCCAATTAGTTATCTCAATGGGTGAAAATTGCTTACTTGGCGCAAACGCTGGTTTAGGGATCCCACTCGGTAACCGCTGTACCATTGAAGCAGGCTTATACATTACAGCTGGTTCTAAAGTTCAAATGCTAGATGCAAGTAACCAAACTGTTGAAGTAGTTAAAGCACGTGATTTAGCCGGTAAAGATGATCTGTTATTCCGTCGTAATTCAATCTCAGGCACGATTGAATGTTTAACTAACAAATCTGCGGTTGAACTAAACGCAGAGCTACATTCAAACAACTAGTTTTAGATTCACAAAAAAGCCACTGCAAGTGCAGTGGCTTAACTCAATCTAGTGAGTCATTATAGCGTGTTGATATAGTCTTCCATATCAGTACGTAGATTATCAGACTTAGTACCGAAGATAGCTTGAATGCCACTGCCTGCGACAACTACCGCTTTAGCACCAAGTTGTTTTAGCTTGTCTTGATTAACATTATCAACCGAATTAACGCTTACTCGTAGTCGAGTAATACAGGCATCTAAGTTAGTGATGTTATCTTTACCACCGAATGCCGCAACTAATTCAGCCGCCATTTCATCTGTAGATACCGCAACTGCAGCAACCTCATCGTCATCCTCGCGACCTGGTGTTTTCAAGTCCAGCATACGGATCACTGTACGGAATACGATATAATAGATAATCGCATAAATAACACCTAGACCGACTAACAGCAGCATATTTTCAGCGTGAGGAGCTTGTACTACAAAATCAATAAAACCGTTCGAGAAGGTATGGCCGTGAACAATACCCAAAGAGTTCGTTAATACATACGCAAGGCCTGCAAGTAAAGCATGGATTGCATAAAGTACAGGAGCAATAAATAAGAATGCAAATTCAATTGGTTCAGTAATACCCGTTAAGAATGACGTCAACGCAGCTGATGCCATAATACCCATGACTTTAGCGCGATTTTCAGGTTTCGCAGAATGCGCAATCGCAATTGCCGCAGCTGGCAAACCAAACATTTTAAATAAATAACCACCAGCAAGTTGGCCAAAACCATTACCCGCAGCACGTGTTGCATCATCAGCAGTGAGGAAACACGTCATAATACCATGCACAACTTCACCAGCATTATTGGTACAAGTACCCGCTTCATAGAAAAATGGTACATTCCAAATATGGTGTAAACCAAATGGGATCAGCGCACGTTCAACAACACCGTAGATACCAAACGCCAATGTAGGGTTTTGATGGGCAGCCCAGTCTGAGAAAGTGCTGATCACCGCACCAATTGGTGGCCAAACAACAGAAAGTAACGCTCCAAGCGCAATGGCACAGAAACCCGTGATGATTGGCACTGCACGCTTACCGGCAAAGAAGCCCAAGTATTCAGGCAATTGGATCCGATAGAAACGGTTAAATGCCCAACCAGCTAAGCCACCAACAAAGATACCACCAAGTACACCAGTGTTAATACTTTCAACGCCCATCACTGTCGACATTACGTTTAACGTGGCGGTCATGATACCGTAGCCAACAATAGCAGAAAGGCCTGCAACACCATCATTTTTGGTAAAACCTAAGGCAACACCAACGGCAAATAGCAACGCCATCTGACCAAATACCGAGCCACCAGCTTGCTCCATTAATTGTGAAACGACTTCAGGTAAAAAACTAAAGTTGGCCGCACCAACACCTAATAAAATACCTGCAACCGGTAACACCGATACAGGTAACATTAATGACTTACCTACTTTCTGTAGATTTGCAAACGCGTTACTCATCTCTCACTCCTAATAGTGAACAAACTAAATATTACTGCAACAGCGAGCTGAGACAGTTGAAATTTGTTGAGGATGCATGGCTAGCTTCCTTTGTTGCGTTAACTATAGCCTGCCAAAAACAATAGTCATAACAATTACCGGATCGACAGTTTAGATTTGAATAGCCACTCACAATGGTACAAAACGGTACAATTGGGCGTACTTTTTAATGACGGCGTCAGTACATAAACAACCAAGATGATTGCATAGACGGCTTTTGCTTTAGGAAATGCGTTACAAAGCTGTAATTTAGCCTGGAACACAGTAAAAGAATGGGTGTTGGCGTATTCGTGAAGATTAATGAAATAAAAAATAACCGATGATGATATCAGTTTTACAGATAAACTTACGTAACAAAGTGTAGCCTAAGTTTATCTGTACGTTAACAATCGAAAAAACGCTATTGTTCTGCTGTTTTCGGTAAATAATTACTTTCTTGTGCGGGCCAACCAAATTGCTCGAATAAGCCTAATACTTCTTCACCAACGGCGGCTTCGATATGTACAGGCTGCTCTGTAATTGGGTGAATAAAAGATAATGATTTTGCAATAAGTAACAGACGTGACAACTCAAAGTGTTCACGATAAAACACATTGTGACGACCATCACCGTGGGTAGTATCGCCCACTATTGGGTGGAATAAATGCTTCATATGACGACGCAATTGGTGTTTACGACCTGTTTGAGGTTCAAGTTCCATTAAGCAATAACGACTCGTCGGGTGGTTTTTACTTATCGCATACGGAATTTCCACCTGATGCAAAGGTTTATAATGCGTTACAGCCTCTTGTGCTTCTTTATCTTGCGTTGCTTGCTTATCCGCAATCTTATCGAGTTCTACTTTCAGGGCGTAATCTAATGTCCCCGTTTCATTTATCCAACCACGTACCACAGCAAGGTAACGTTTAGTTAACTCATGAGCCTGAAATATCTCGCTCATCTGTCTTGCTACTTCGCTTGATAATGCAAATAACAATACGCCTGATGTGGGTCTATCTAAACGATGTACAGTATAAACATGCTGACCAATCTGATCACGTACCATTTGCATAGCAAACTGAGTTTCATGACTGTCTAACCAACTGCGATGAACTAACAAACCTGCTGGTTTATCAATCGCGACCAAGTATTCATCTTGATATAAAATATCTAACATTATGCTTTATTACCTAACTAGCTTTATTTAGCTATTTTTATTTAACAACTGATCAAACGATAAGATCAGGGCCAACAACTCTCGCGTATCCGCAGGTACTGCTTTAAAGGCTTCTTCCGCCATCGGGTGGATTGCCATTTTATTTGGTAATGGCATTTGCATCACCACCAGTTGTTCCATTTTCACTAAAAAAATAAACTGCAACCAATCTGTAAAAGGCATGGTATCAACACAAAATGGCGTCGTACTCGCGAAGGCTTCCGCACTTGGTGTAACATCATTCCATAAAGCCTTGCTTTTCAATTCAGCTTCAATCGCCACTAATAACTGCTGAGCCTGCAGATAGATCGTCATAATATTATCTCACGAAACAAATTTAGCGGCATTATACGCCAGCCACGACCAGATACAAAAGCGCATCGTAATCCAATTCGCATCTTGATAAGGTTTGCGTATAATACTCCGATACTTAAGCTCCACTTTTAACTTGGACATATTGAACATGGCAAATATGCATACCCTCAACACGCTATCCGAATTTCTGTTACAAGCAAAGACTCAGTTCCGCGTGTATGACATGGGTCGTAAGATCAGCAAAATTTCTACCGACGACTTTATGCAATTTGAATCCGCACAGCAAGCTTACCCGGCACCACTACAACGCCATGCTCAATTTGCTATTACCTTCTGGAACAAAAATGAGAATAATCAGCACTATATCTGGTTTCTTAAGTTCCCACTTGATGAGCAAGGTCTACTTATCCAAGGTACACGTAACTCCTTCCTCAACATGGTTGTTGACTCGCTTGGTCTGATGTTAGAAAAAAAACCCAGTGAAGAAGAACAAGAACACCTAGCCACCAACCCATACGTATTCAAACCAAGCACAGATAAAGTGGCTATGTTAAACGCGGTCATCAACCGTGATTTTATTCGCCCAGAAAGTAAATACTACCCAGCTGCGCACAACTATTTTGCCAATAAACTTGGTTTTGACCAATGGCAAGATGTCGGTGTACAAGGTATTTGTGATATCGCCACACGTTTAAACCGCGATAATAATGCTGAGCACCTTGCAGCTGCATTACCAAAACTGCCAACTGAACCTTTATATTCACTTTGTCTGGCGCTTGAGCATGAAGCTTTGCCAACAGTATTAAGTGAAGCCTTAGCTAAATTAATAAACCAAGAAGTAGCACAAGAGAAACCAGACGATGTACGCTTATCAATGCTGATACGTGCATTATCAAGCGCTCCAGCACAAGGCCTACGTACCGCACTCTACCCTGCGCTATTTAAACATAACGATATTAGCCAAACGATTGTCGCGTTAGCGGGTCGTTGCTGGCACGATTTTAATGACGACGCACAGCTATTGGCGTTCTTTGAAGCCGCGGTAAAACAGCAACAAGGCGAAGAACTGTTTATCTACCTATTCTCTGATTTAGTTGCAATACCAAGTCTACGTAATAAAGTATTAGCCATGCTGCGTAATCCTGAGCGCAGTAATACGCTTGGTAGTGCTATCGGATTGCTGTTTCGTCAAAAACGCAGCTAATAATTAGCGTAATACCAAATAAGACAGTCGTCATTACGGAGTAGATTGAATATGGGAAGTTTGTTAGCCATTGTTGTTGGGTTTATCGGGGTAGTGATCTTTATACACCTGCGTAAACAAGCAGAGTTAGCCAATGCATTGATTAAACAGTATTGTGAGCAGCAACAATTACAGTGGCTAGCAACAGCACAAGCGGGGATTTCCTGGTTTCCACATAAAGGAAGCTTATTCCGTTATAAGTTTAATTTTGACTTTAGCAGCAACGGCGAAAACGCGTATCAAGGAACATTGATCATGGCTGGGCCAAGGGTTTTACACTTTGTCGTCCCCCCTTATGCAATAGATTAACCGTGATAAACTAACGCTGTTGCTCATCTCTGGCTATACTGAAAAAAAACACAGGAGCCAGATGATGTTTTTAGCCACGCAAACCTTAGAAATGCTATTTGCGCAACTCGGATTAGAAAATGATGAGTTGAGCATGAAACGCTTTATTCATCAGCATAAATTACAATCCGGTGTATTATTATTTGAAGCGCCATTTTGGAACGATTCGCAAGCGATGTTTCTCAAAGAAGCCATTTACGAAGATGCCGACTGGGCTGAAGTGATTGATCATCTTGATGCTATGCTGCGTTGATAATCAAACCTAGAGGTCTCATTTGCCATTGTTACGCTAATCACACAATCAGAGATACGGAAGAAGGAATACCATGAGCCTACAACACATTGTCGATGCCGCAAACCAGCTTGCTCTCGAAGGAAAGAAGCCCTCAATGGCACTGATTAAATCACGACTCACACAACCAGCAAACATGCGCGATATTATTGAGACTCTAAAAACATGGCGCTTTGATCCGAATGCAGTCGTCCCACCAAAAAATACGCCTGCATCTACGAGTATAGATGTAGCAGATCCAACCGCTGCGCTGATTGCAACCGCGATCGCATCGGTACGCGAAGAGATTACACCACTACGCCAGGAAGTGATCGAACTAAAAGCTGAAATAGCCGCACTGAAAAAAGCGCTATTAACGCAATAACGCCATTACACCATTATACCTGCCACACGCTACTGACTATTGTTATTTATAAATAACACAATACCAGTAGCCGTCATTGAGAGAATACCTTGTTTACTGCAGAACTCACTTTTGAATGTTACCAAGACACCACTATTGATGCTGTCGATAGTGCGATTACCCAACTTATTGACGCCTTACGCTACAACGGCCAAATACTTGGTCGAGAATTTCCAACCAGTATGGATGACGGCCTCTTTACCACCCGTGTCGTCTGTCCTGAAGAAGAAAGCCTACACCCAAGACATCATTCCAGCATTGTTGAAAGACGCTTACAAGCCTTAAGTGAGGCAGGTTTACTCGCGCCTAAGATCCGTCTGACAGGCATGGATTTACATTCAGATAATACTGATCCTTGTCAGCAACCTGAATGGCAAGTGTTATATACCCATTATCTCAGTACTTGCTCACCTTTACGTTGCGGAGAACATCTCGCCCCTATCCCACTATATAAGTTACCAACACCAGCGATAGGTGATCACCAAGCGTTGTTACGTTGGCAAGTCGATTGGAGTTCAACAGATGAACTGCAAATGCACGGCACCACATTAAAACAAGCCTGTAGTGAAACCTTGACGGATATGAAGAGCCCGTTAAATAATGCTGGATGGCAACTCGCTAAAGATATTGAGCAACAAACGAATATCCCAACCTATTATTATCTTTATCATTTAGCGGATGCAGCAGAACAAGAAGATCAAGCACAAACGCGTCCTTGCCCAAGCTGTGGCGGTGAATGGCAATTGGAAGTTCCATTACACGGTATCTTTGATTTTAAATGTGAGCCTTGCCGTTTATTATCCAATTTACCTTGGTAGCAGCTAACAAAACATAAGATTGCCAAGAAACAGCGCGAGTTAATACTTGCGCTGTTTAATAAAAATGAAACAGCGGTTTACTGTTCGAGTAAGACAGGTGTTAATTGACCAATAAACGTCGCTAGGTCTGGCGCTAATACTTCAGAAATGCCTTTCCCCAGCACTTCACGCACGACTTCACCACTGACGTTATCTAGTGCAATGATCTGCATGTCATCCGCGCAACTAGCAATAAACAGCGTCGGTGGCTGTTTTAGGGTTTTCTTCATCATTAAATGCGCGATCGTATTTTCTTGTAAACGCTCAAAGTCATCGGTACTCCATACTTGTACCAATTCAATGATCTCATCATTAAAACGTGCAGGCATATGGTCACTGAAATAAGCGCCAAAAAAATCGGCGATCTGCGAGTCAAGCTCGATACTTAACGCCGACTCAATATTACTAAATGATGTTATCTCATCACGTTTTACTGGCAACCAAGCTTTATTACCCGCAAGCAATTGAGGATTATTTGAATCCGCAATAAAGCACGGAGAATCCCACTCTGGATCAAACGCCTGTTGTGGTAAATAATCTTGTGTTTGCCAAAGTTGTTCACAGCGCGCATAAAAAGCAATCAATGCATCGGTTACAGCTGCAGTCATTATATTCCCCATAAAAATGATTAAATCTGCTATAGCATATCACTACGCAGTAAAATTTATTACAATCTCGCCACTGATAAGTAAATTAACTATACCCAAACTACCTGAATATGCACCTTGAGGGAGCTTGGCTATATTACGCGCTAACCGATGAGAATAAACCATGACAATTATAAACCGTTACCAAGATTCAACTGCACTGGATAAATTAAACCTAGGGCAAAAAACGGAATACATATCTCAATACCAACCTAGCTTGTTGCAACCAGTGCCAAGACAATTAAATCGCGATGATCTTGCATTATCCGATCAATTGCCTTTCACGGGTTGCGACTTATGGAATTTATATGAGCTGTCTTGGTTAAATAGCAAAGGTAAGCCAATCGTAGCGGTTGCAGAAGTTAAAGTTTGTGCTACATCAGTAAACTTAATCGAATCAAAATCATTCAAACTCTACTTAAACAGCTTTAACCAAACCCGTTTTAGCTCTACAGCAGAAGTAACCGAAACACTACAACGCGACTTAGGAGCCTGTGCACAAGGCCCTATTGAAGTGGTTATGTTTGATGATTTAGATAAAGCGCCAAGTCAAATCACACAAATAACAGGTACATGTATTGATCATCTGGACATTGATGTTGATGATTATGAATTTAATGCCGACTTACTCAACGCCGCAGCAGACAACAATGGTGTTGTTAACGAAGTTGTTTACAGCCATTTATTAAAATCAAATTGCCTCGTGACCAATCAACCCGATTGGGGCAGTGTTTATATTGCTTATCAAGGAAATAAAATCGACCAGGAAGCTTTATTACGCTATTTAATCTCATTCCGTCAGCATAATGAGTTTCATGAGCAATGCGTAGAACGTATTTTTACGGACATTATGCACTTTTGCAAACCAGAGCAATTAACTGTATATGCACGATATACCCGCAGAGGTGGGCTGGACATAAACCCATTTAGAACCAATTGTAATGCTAAAATAGATAATATTCGCTTAATCCGCCAATAACATGCCCGAGACTGGGTATTTTTTAAATATCCAGTCATTAACAAAGCGAGTAAAATAGTTTAGTATTTGAAGGCTGTAATCAATATTATAAAATCTTCTATCACTATAAGATTACAGCACCAACCTCTCTCAGGTGGAGGCCTGAATTAGCAAAGGAAAGCTAATGTTAATAAGGACATGTGATCATAAGAATGTGATAGCTGCCTTTCTATTCGATATCAAACACATGATTTTACGTTTTGTTTATGCTCTTGTATTTCTTCTCTTTAGCACTACTGCAGCTGCCAGTTTATTTGATCAGCTGATCTTACCGAATGAACTCAAGCGCAGTCAGTCTGTGCAATACAGCCAACCTTATCAATGTATTCAAATTATTGATGAATTTTTGCAAACACAAAAACAAGACATCATGACTGAAGTCTCTCGTATGAGTAAAATCAGAGAAAAATCGGTAACGCCTTCAGATCTTGCGCTCATCAAACAACAAAAAGCGCTCTGCTATTTCTATGCAAATAATATCGATCAAGCCGTTGTTACGCTCGATAAAATGCTCGCTGAAAAATCGAATTCCGTACCACTGCATTTAAAACAACAAAGTTTATTAATCAAAAGCCACATTCTAGCACAATCTAATACGCTCGCTAATTTCCAACTTGCACAAGAAACTATTAACAAAGTCATCGATAGCATGAATGACAATACTTATAATCCGACTGCTAATGGCTCTTTTGCACTCAAGATTATTTCCGGTGAGATTGCGTTAAAACTCAATAATTACGAAGAATCAATGCAACTATTTCGCGAAGCTGAACAATATGGCGTCCAAACCCCACTCACGAACAATGCCGCTTGGGCAGCTTACGCAATTGGGTATAATTACCAACAGCAAAATAAATTAACCTTAGCGATTAATTTTTATAACAAAGCCCAACAAAAACTACTTGATAACCAAGATACCCTCAATGGCCTGCTAACTAAAAAAATGAGCCAAGCCTATATCGCCCAAGACAACTTTAAATTAGCGATCAGCTTTGCCAATCAATCTGCCCAGTACTATCAAAATCTGGGCAACAAATTACAACTCTCCGATTCTTTATTAGCACTTGCCAGTATGCATCGTAAAATTAAAGAATATAACTTATCGCTCGTTTATTATTTTAACGCTCTCGATTTACTGAAGGTGTATGATAAGAAAGACAAATTAAACGCAGTCTATTTCGAAGTGGGTAAAACTTACTTACAAATGGGCAACTATAGTTTAGCCGAGCAATATTTATCGAATGCAGAGCAGTTGTTTCACGGTAATGGTCAAACAGCTTTATTACTTGAATCACTCGTACATCTCGCTAATTTAGCGATTCAACAACAACATTACGACACCGCATTAATACGTTTAAATAAAGCATTATCGATCGCCGGTAAACTAAACAATAGTAAACAATTTGAAACCGTCTATCTGTATCTTGCGACAGCCTATGAAGAAACAGATCAATACGAGAAGGCACTCGATAGCTATAAGCAATTTATACGTTATAACAAGCTCTCTCATTTTGAAGCAAAAAAAGCATTTCCCGTATCGAATCAGCACAAAGAAAATAATGAAATAAAATCGCAAAAGATAAACCAATTACAAGCACAAGTACTCAAGCTAAGACAATCAAAACATAACTTGGTTATTAATGTTTTCTTACTTGCTTCAATTATGCTAATTATTCTTTATTTGTACTACATCAATACGCAAAAAATGAAATTACAAAAACAAGATGTTGAGCAGTTAGAGAATAACTACAATATTCATTCAAATACAGGCTTGAATAACATCCACAGTCTGAATCAATATATTCCGACACCACTGCAAGAAGCACGATTTTATTCTGATTGGGAATATTCAGATAAGCAAAACAGTGTGCATAGCTGCGCAATCATTAGTCTCGATTTTTTACTGCCTTTACGTCAAAAATTCAGCCTTTCACTCGTAAATAAAATAGAAACGGAATTAGGCACATATTTAAAACATCAACTACATGATTCAGAACGCTTATTTCAGTTGAACGACACGCAATTATTGTTAGTTAAGAAAGTAAACAAAAATTACGATCCTGCCATTATTGCCGACCGAATCTTAGACTGGTTCGAGCAATTTGATTGCCAGCTTAATTTTGACAAAGATATTTCGATTGGAATGGTTTCTCACCCCTTCTTATTTAAATACCCAACGGCAATAGACAGTAAAAAACTGTTAAATATTGCTACCTTAGCTTTATCAGGAGCAATCCAGTTAAGTCGCAAACATAAGCGAAATAGTTGGGTTAAATTAAGTGCCCTGACCTATACACAGCCGGCATTCTTCCATGGGGATATCTGGAATCGCTCAAAACAAGCCATTGAAAAAGGCTTAGTAAAAGTCACCTCATCAACAGACAAAAATGATATTAATTGGCTGTAAGCTTACATTTTAACACCAAACTATTTTATAGATGTATATATAGTGGTAAGCTAATCTTCATCTTTGATTTAACTTATGTGAAAAGTATTCATGCAGACATCACAAGATTCGCACTCAGCAACACAGCAAAGTGATGCCAGCGGGTACGCAAAAATTAACACTGCCATGTTATTAGCATTTATTAATCGTTTACTGGGTGCCACGCGAGGTATCGATACCGAGCTAAACATTGAAGTAAGTAAGCTAAAATCAATTCTTGAACGCAGTGCGTCTGACAATGATCTTATCACTCAAATCAAACAGGTTGAGCGTCAAGTGATGCTACAACCGCATATCTTATCCGATACCTTAAAAATTGGTGATAGCGCTACAATTCAAGCCACTAAATCATTGATTAATTTGTTACAGGACGATCCAAAACTCACCGCCGAGTTGCAATTACTATTAGCAGAACCCAAAGTTACCGCTGTGGCGGCATTGCAAACGAAAGTGCAATCACTCTTCTGCATTTACCACAGTGCAATCAAAAACTTACAAATGCATCGTAGTAATAATGGCGGTGTAACGGCAACCGCGCACAAAAAAATATGTGACGATTTGCAACGCTTAATCAATGAACTTGATTTTGCCGGTGGGTTTGGCTCAAATCTTCAAAAAATCCGTCAACGTTTATTGCAAGGTGTCGAGAGCCATGAACTCGTTGATATCTGTTTGCAGATCATCAATAATATTATCGAAGGCGCACGTGAAGAACGCTTAGCATCGAAGACGTTTTTACATGCGATTGTCGAAGAACTCAATAATATCGCTTATAAGTTTGATAACTCATTCATTGATAGTAGTAAAATAAGTAAAAAACAGATGAGTTTGTTGGAAAACCTCAAAGAGCGAATTGATATTTTAGACTTAGATATCAGTACCTGTGAAAACTTAGAAGAAACGAAGTTACACGTGCAACAAGGGCTTGAGATCATCTCAAGTAGTATTCAACAACAAGAACAATTACTACAAGAAAAAGTCCGATTAGAACAACAAATAAAAGCAGTTCAGGCTCAACTCGAGCAACTCAAAAAAGAAACATTACTGCATACACAACGCCTAGAAGCACAACAGCATAAGCTATACCTTGACTCTTTAACGCAAGTATACAATCGCACAGCATTAGACGAACGCTTTAAACTTGAGTTTAAACGTTGGCTGCGTTATCAAACCAACACCACAATCGCGATTATCGACATCGATCACTTTAAAAATATCAATGATACCTTTGGTCATATTGCGGGAGACAAAGCCCTTAAAATAGTCGCTAGAGCCTTACAAAAATCGATTAAGAGTAAAGATTTTATCGCCCGTTTTGGTGGTGAAGAATTTGTCGTATTACTTGCCGACTTAGAACCACATGAAATACAAGCAATTTTAGATAACCTGCGCAAGACAATTAAAAATATACCATTTAGATTTAAAGGCGAACAAATCTCAATAACAATCTCAATTGGTGCAACTCAATTTGCACCAGAAGACAATGAAACCGTTGAGCCTTTCGAGCGAGCGGATAAAGCCTTGTATCAAGCAAAAAGCTCAGGACGAGATAAAGTTATCATTAGCAACTAAACTTAATGAGACCTGCGGTAATAAGTACGTCCATATTCATTTTTTATCAATCGGTTATACGTGCTTAATGCCAGCTTATCTGACATGGAGTTTAGCTTATGATCACGCACATTAAACCCGTTGGCAGTATGGACTTGCTTTCACAGCTTGAAGTCGACCGACTACAACAAACAGCCACCAGTGATTTATATTTATTATTCCGAAATTGTTCACTAGCCGTATTAAACTCAGGCTCTCGTACTGATTCCAGTAGTGAAATTTTGAAAGCATTCCGCAGCTTTGATATCAGTGTTGGACAACGTGAACGCGGCGTAAAGCTCGAACTGCATAACGCCCCAGAACAAGCGTTTGTCGATGGTGAGATTATTCGAGGTATTCAAGAACACCTATTTTCAGTATTACGCGATATTCTTTATGTTAATAGTTATATAGAGCAAGAACCCGTCCCCAAAAAAGAATTATCTTCATTTTTAACTAACCAAGTATTCTCCATTTTACGTAATGCGCGCGTGATAAAATCAGATTCAGATCCTAACATGGTCGTTTGCTGGGGAGGGCACTCCATCCGCTCACCGGAATACGAATATGCTAAAGCCGTTGGTCATGAATTAGGCTTACGCGAGATAAACATTTGCACGGGTTGCGGACCTGGCGCAATGGAAGGTCCAATGAAAGGGGCAACAGTTGGCCATGCGAAGCAGCGCGTAAAACAACGCCGCTATCTTGGTTTAACCGAACCCAGTATTATCGCCGCCGAACCACCTAACCCCATCGTTAATGAACTCGTCATTTTACCGGACATTGAAAAACGTTTAGAAGCCTTTGTACGCCTGTCTCACGGTATTATTATTTTCCCCGGCGGTGCTGGTACCGCCGAAGAACTGTTATATTTACTGGGTATCATGATGCACCCAGAAAATAAACGACAGCCGTTGCCGATTGTACTTACCGGGCCTAAGGAAAGCGAAGACTACTTTACCACCATTGATGAATTTGTCGGTTTAACCCTTGGCTTTGAAGCGCAAAAATACTATCAGATTATTATTGATGATGCCGCAAGTGCAGCACAAATAATGAAACAAGCCATGCATAAAACCTATGAATATCGCCGTGCCATTGGTGATGCTTATTCATATAACTGGAGCTTAAAAATAGAATTAGATTTTCAAATGCCATTTATCCCAAGCCACCAGCATATGGCGGCATTAAATCTCAACCTTGATCAAGCCCCTGAAGTATTAGCAATGAACCTGCGAAAAGCCTTTTCCGGTATCGTCGCGGGTAATGTTAAAGACTCAGGGATCAAATCAATTGAAAAAAATGGTCCATTTAAATTGCAAGGCGACCCCAAATTAATGCAATTAATGGACAATTTATTAAAAAATTTCATAAAACAGAATAGAATGAAACTTCCAGGTAGTAAGTATGAACCTTGCTATGAAATAATAAAGCCCAATTAACTTTGATGAAACACGGATATGGCCAAAAATCACTTATTAATTATCGATGCGTTAAACCTGATCCGTCGAGTTCATGCAGTACAACTAAATCAAAGTAATGATCCGGTTGCGCAAATAAGCGCAACGCGCGAAACCATTAAGCAAGCAGTTCGAAAGTTATTAGCGATCACGGCTCCGACGCATGTCGTCGCGGTCTTTGATGCTGAGCAAACAGGCTGGCGCCATGAGGTCTACCCCGATTACAAAGCGAATCGTAAACCAATGCCTGAAAGCTTGCAGCAAGCACTCAATTTAATCCAAGATGACCTATGGGATTTGAACGTAGACTCTTTATTAACAGAACAAGATGAAGCGGATGACCTGATTGCAACACTCGCTATCAAAATGTCAGCGCAACAGCAACAAGTCACCATTATTTCGACCGATAAGGGTTACTGCCAACTGTTAAACCCTTACATTCAAATTCGTGATTACTTTAACAAACGCTGGTTAGACCAAAACTTTATTGACGATAAATTTGGTGTGCAGCCACAGCAGCTTGTCGACTACTGGGCCTTAACAGGGATCAGTGGTAGTCATCTCGCTGGCGTTGCAGGAATTGGACCTAAAACAGCCACCCAGTTATTAACACAGCATGTTACTTTAGACGCGATTTATGCCAGTGAAGAGCTAAAACCCAAACTTCGCGAAAAACTTGATACACATAAAGAAATGGCTTATATCACCCAGCAGCTAGCGCAGCTCAAAATTGATATTCCATTAGGGTTTAATTTAAAAGATTTACGGTATCAGCCTTAATCATAAAAATGACGCTTAGAGTAACAAGTCGAGTATTCGCACTAAGCGTTAATAGTACAAAAAAAGTGAAACTCTAGATCTACGTCTAACAAATGGCATTCCTACAAAGTTAAACGCTTTATTTACTAAAATAACAGCAGTAACTACATTAACAATCAAGTAATACTTTGTTACCATACGGCAACAAAACATTTTCATTTGAAAGTACGCTAATTAAATAAGGAATATGTATGACACAAAGAAGAATTACAGTGATCCCGGGTGATGGCATTGGTCCGGATATTATTGAGTCTGCAATTCAAATTTTAGATAAGGCTGGCTGTAATTTCGCATATGACTTTGCTGATGCTGGTCTTGCTGCACTACAAACTTCAAGTGAACTGCTGCCAAAAGCAACATTAGATTTAATTGAACAGAACAAGATAGCATTAAAAGGTCCGTTAACAACACCTGTTGGCGCAGGCTTTACGTCAATCAATGTATCATTGCGTAAGCATTTTAATTTATACGCTAACTTGCGCCCAGTAGTCTCTTTTAAAGGTACACGTAGTCGCTACGAAAATATCGATATTATTACTGTGCGTGAAAATACGGAAGGTATGTACTCTGGCGCTGGCCAAATGATTGCCGATGATGGTAGCGAAGCTGAAGCGAAAAGTATCATCACACGTGCCGGTGCAGAACGTATTTGTGTGGCCGCATATGAACTAGCAAAATCAGAAAACCGTAAAAAAGTAACGGCTATCCATAAAGCCAATATTTTGAAAACAACATCAGGTCTATTTCTAGAAGTAGCACGTGAAGTAGCCAAACGTTACCCTGAAATCGAATCAGAAGAAATGATCGTTGATGCAGCATGCATGAACCTAGTTATGTACCCTGAACGTTTCGATGTGATCGTGACTACGAACTTATTTGGTGATATTTTATCTGACTTATGTGCAGGTCTCGTTGGTGGTCTTGGTATGGCTCCGGGCGCAAATATCGGTGAAGATATCGCTATTTTCGAAGCTGTTCACGGTAGTGCACCTGACATTGCAGGTAAAAACCTAGCAAACCCGACATCCGTAATACTTGCCTCTATCCAGATGCTAGAACATCTAGAAATGAAAACAGAAGCAGATAATATTCGTAACGCAGTACGCGATGTCATTGAGTCTGGTGATAGAACAACGCGTGATCTGGGTGGTACGCATGGTACGACAGACTTTACCCAAGCAATTTTAGAGCGTTTATAAGCACCATTATTAAATACAATTAGTTAGCTATACTCAAACTAATTAATTGATTCAGTTGCTTAGCATCACAGATGTTAAGTAACTGATAACCTCTTACACCTCCGCATATAGCGCTCTATACACGCTTCAGAGAGTAATTAAACCCACAACTAGTAATTTGTCGATACCAAGCTATAGTTAAGGTCTCATCAGCAGCTTTGGTGATATATGGCATATAATAACCTTTTGATCATATTCTCAATAAGTTTATTCAGCGAGATCGCTCTTGCGACAGAAGATCAGTTAAGATCCTATATACCAGAGCGGCATTTTTCTAACCGCTATAGTCAAACCGAATTAATGGCAACAGCAGCCCTGAGCCCAAAATTTGAGATTAAACAGTCGCTGTTTGTTATCAAACAAAGCAAAAATAAGCGTAAACATACCGCGCGACTACAACTGCTTAATATGTGGATAGATCCCGATATTACTCGCCTCTTTATCCCCAGGCTCAAAGATATTGGCAAGCTAAGCTTACACTTGCATTACAGCTTAAAACGCAGTCCTTATCTATTGTTTGATTACGAGCGCGTCACTATCAAAACAAAAGTTAAATCAAGCGGCATTCTACAGCACGAGGCCTATTATAATATGAATATCGAGGGGGCGATCATTGGGATTAAAGTACGTGGCAAGGATCCACTATTATATTTTAGTTATCGTTTTAAATAACAAAGCCATTAAATAAACCACAGATATGGTATTTAATGGCTTGGAATATAAGAGGACACACTGGATGTATCCCCTCCTTCTTATTTTATTACTCTATACTATTTGTCTTCAGGAATGAAATGTGCCCAAGCAACATGCACAGTCACTTCATCACGATCATGATAAAGGTGCTTAGCTTGAATAACAAAACGATCGTCAAGTTGCTTATCTAAAATAGCTAAACAATCTTCCAATGTATGGTAACGGCGTTTTAATGGCAGTTTAAGGTTAAAGATTGCTTCTTTACACCATGCATTTAATAACCATTTACACATTAGACGAGCAACACGCTCTGGTTTCTCAATCATGTCACATACCAGCATATCAACTGGTGGGTTCTCAGGAACCTTGATCTTATTACCGTTTAATTTACGGTTGGTCCACGCAATCGTCGTTTTAGCAGGCTCATATTTAAAGCCGTCTTCTTCGAAGTGCTTAACTTGACCGGTTTCCATTAGGCTATCCGCCATTGCACCGTTATCAATAGCAACAACAAACATGCTTCGTTGTACTAACTGATACGTCCAACCACCAGGACAAGCACCTAAGTCAACCGCACGCATAGCTCCACCGATACGTTTATCCCACTGATCGGCTGGGATGAATGCATGGAATGCTTCTTCTAGTTTCAATGTCGAGCGACTTGGTGCTTTCGAAGGAAACTTAAGACGCATAATACCCATAGGTAATGGCGAGTTATTAAAGCTATATGAGTAACCAATATAAACACTGGTATTCGTAATGAAAAACACGTGCAGTACTGGACGGTTTTTATTTTCTTTTGGTAATAAGTGATTGCCTTTACGTAACGATTGGCGAAGTGGCACCGTATACTTACGGCAAAATTTAGAGAGCTCTTTACCTTCGTTAGTATCAGGCATTTCAACACGTAGCTCACCCATGGCTTCGATACCGTCACAGGCAGCAACCACAGGGTTTACACGGTCGTAAAGCGGCATATCATCAACACGTGCGTGTAATGCGATCATTTGACGTGCAAAGATCAATGATGAAAGTGGTAATTTTTTCGCTATTGAATCCACATCTTCAGCAGAGTGACATTCAAACACAACATAACCCGAATTCAGCGTTACTTTAGCAAAACCATACGCCTCCATGGCAGTCGCTCGTGCTTGAATTTCAGCGGCACATTCTTTTTCATAACCAGGGCGGCAATATAATAAAATACCATTCATTTTCTAATAACCTCATTTTCGTCATCAACATGGCTGACGATATACACTCAGTATAGATACAATACCAAGATTCAAAATTCATAAAGTATACACAAACCAGTACAGAATACGGGGTATCTTGAACTGGTTTGCATACAAAAGCCGCACAGTCTAAACCCTTGACGATATAACACCAAGGATTTAGTGACTTCGTGATGAATTAATTCTCCACAAACTCTTGCTGTTCTTCCTCTACTAAAGACAGCATCCAATCACGGAATGCCACAATTTTACCAAGTTCATCTTGCTCTTCACGGCAAACAACGTAATACGCGCTTTTACTCACTAAGACATCAGTAAAAGGACGCACAAGACGACCGGCATCAATTTCTGGCTGTGCTAACACACTGTGTCCCAACGCGACGCCTTGACCATGTATTGCCGCTTGTAATACCATCGAAGTATGACTAAAAATAGGCCCTTGATTAACATTAACACCGATAATATTGCCTTGCTTAAACCAAGCCGTCCAATCACGACGAGACGTATCATGCAATAACGTGTGCAGTTTTAAATCATCCGGCGTTCTGAGTGGTTTAACGCCATTCAGTAATAGTGGAGAACACACAGGTACTAAATACTCGGTATGTAATTTCTGCGCATGTAAATCTTTCCACTTTCCTCGACCATAATAAATCGCGACATCCACATCATCAGTCAGTGATCCATCATCCATATCAACCGCTTTAATGCGGACATCAATATCTGGATAGAGTTCTGAAAACAAAGATAAACGCGGTACTAACCACTGAATCGCAAAACTAGGCTGTAAACTAACCGTCAATGAGCCTTTTGCACCTCTAGCTAATAAACGTTCTGTCGCATCAATGAGTGAAGTGAAAGTATCTTTAATATCCAAAAAATAACTTTGCCCTTCTTCCGTTAAAAATAACGCACGGTTTTGGCGACGAAACAATTTAATGCCTAAATACTCCTCTAGCGCTTTAATTTGATGGCTTACAGCCGCTTGCGTCACATAAAGCTCTTCAGATGCACGGGTAAAACTAGAATGTCGAGCTGCGGCTTCGAAAACACGTAGCGAATTTAATGGCGGAAGTCTGCGTGACATAGTGTCGTCCAGTTAGATAAGAAAAACTAATGCGAAACATTATAATTTGTCAATTGTAAGAATACTAGAAAATAACTATAGTGCGCGTATGTATATAGGACATAATACTTATTTTTACTAATTTTCGTTAATTAGTATTATTTATATAAGTTAGTCTTTGTTATGTAATGTTGTGTTTGTTTGCTTAAACTTTTTGGTTTAGGCCTTTAAGTAGAGATTACTTATTTCAAACCTTTGATAATATGCTTAATACACTTGTATTATCAGTCAAAGGTTTTTAGCGCTGTATGATTACAGCGCTTTTTTTATGCCTGAAATTAATCGATATCAATCGCAGTAAAACTCTTTATTAGATCATCAATCGCTTTTGCTTGTGTTAAAAATGCTTCTAACGTAGCAAAAGGCAACGCTGAAGGACCATCACAACGCGCTTGTGCTGGATTCTCATGCGCTTCAATGAAAAGACCCGCAATCCCCGTCGCTAAGCCTGCATAGCTTAATTCAGGTACTTGCTTACGACGACCACCCGACGCAGCACTACCCGCATCACGCTGTTGTGTTGCATGGGTACTGTCTAGAATGATTGGTGTACCCTGAGTAAGCTCTTTCATTACACCAAATGCTAGCGGATCAACGACCAGGTTATCGTAACCATGGCAATGACCACGTTCACATAAAATAACTTGATCATTACCACATTCAGCAAACTTATCAACGATATTGCCCACTTGATGCGGAGACATAAATTGTGGTTTTTTAATATTAATAACAGCGCCCGTAGCCGCCATTGTTTGCACTAAGTCCGTTTGACGTGCAAGAAAAGCAGGGAGTTGGATCACATCAACAACATCAGCCACTGGTTGACACTGTGCTTCAGTATGCACGTCGGTAATGATCGGCACATTAAACTCAGCTTTCACACGTTGAAAGATGTTTAAACCTTTTTCCATGCCTACACCACGGAAAGAATGGATACTAGAGCGGTTGGCTTTATCAAATGACGCTTTAAATACAAAAGGAATACCCAGTTTATCCGTCACTGTTTTATATGCTTCTACAGCGCGTAGAGTCGACAGTTCATCTTCTAATACATTGATGCCACCAAATAACACAAATGGTAGATCGTTGGCACAAACAATATCATTACCAATTTTTACTATTTTTGCATTCATAATTATTACCTTAAAGGGTCCATTTTATATCAGTTAATTTTAATGAATCGTATCATCAGTCGCAGCAAGTTCATCTATTTGTGCTTTTAAAACTCTTGTGATCGGATCGTCTGGACATTGTTCAATAAAATAAGCAAAATCTTCACTGGCTAATTTTTTACAATCAAGTTGTTGTAACAAAAATCCGCGGTCTCTAATTTCATAAGGTTCATCAGGATCGATCTCTAAAATGAGGTCAATACAGCGTAATGCATACGAGAAATGTTCATCACGAATTAACGCCGCTTTTAATACCTGTAATAAACGCAAGTAATGCATTTCGTTCGTAGCTTCGAATAAATCATCATCAGATAACAGAGCATGATTACCTTCGATACCACGTAACAATACCTGGAGTTTATGACGACTCAATGCCTGTCCATCAGCTGGATTAACATAAATCCCGTCTTGTTTACTACCGAAACGTAACACAAATTGGCCAGGGAATAAGATCCCAACCACATCCACTTCAAAATGTTCGGCAAAGTACATAAATACAGTGCCTAGTGACAGCGGCACACCATTACGACTGCTAATGACTTTATGTAATAATACACTGTCGAGTTCTAGCCACTTACGCCAATCGCCGGCAAAACCAAGTTGCTGATAAAACAAATACAATAACTGGTCACGTTTCTCAACATCACAGGTAAAGCCTTGCATATCAACTTCGATAAGTTCAATGAGCTCATCCAATTCAATAATCGCCTCTTCGAGTAACGGTTTCTCCGTTATTTCCTCAATGGCTGATAATGTTGCGAGCATGACGTTATCAATCATCAGCACTTCTTCTGCAAGCTCATCATCGTATTCTTCTAGTTGTTCACTATCAATAGCGTGATTATCTACTGCTATATCTTCTGCCAGTTCTGTTTCTGTCAGCGCTGCATTTGCATCTAATTCCATCATTACCTCAGCAAATATGCTTCGCCATTAACGGCTAACGAGTACACATAAAATAACCAGCCGATACTACCGGCAAACGCAAAACAGCGGAAAAATAGATTCTTACCTTGCTGTAATGACATAAACATCATGAAGGTGATGGCCAGTGTCGACATTAATTTTTCTGTCATGACCGTTTCAACAAACGGGGCACGACCTGAAACCATACACACTAACGCAATCATCATCACAGTGATCATATCTATCACCTTACGTGATTTGATAAAACCTGTATGCTCAAGATACGGTGATTGCTTTACTGTGAAGGCAAAATTTACAAAATACATCAGCACACTTAATAACAGCGTCACGATGTGCAGCGGAATAACAATATCCATGATTAAACTTCTTTTCGTTGTCCGACAGTAATACGATCGTTATTACCATAATCTTTATGCGTAACAACCTGATGATAATTGGATGCGGTAAATAGTGCGCGTACCGCTGCACCTTGTTCAAAGCCATGTTCAACTAACAACCAGCCATCCGCGGTTAAAAACTGATAACCTTCACGAATAATGTGCTTTAAGTCAGCCAATCCATCATCAGCAGCAACTAACGCAGTTAACGGCTCAAAACGCACATCACCCATAGCCAGATGTGGATCATGTTCTTCGATATAAGGTGGATTACTGACTATTACATCAAAACGTTGATTGGCTTGTAAAGGTTCAAACCAACTACCTTGCAATACCGCAATATCAAAACCACAGCGTTTGGCATTACGACGTGCTAATGCTGCCGCGCCTTGCTGATATTCAATTGCGGTCACTGTCGCTTGTGGTGATTCTGATGCTAAGGCCAGTGCGATAGCGCCCGTACCTGTCCCTAAATCTAATACTTGGCAAGCTTGATTCGGCATGCAAACAAGTGCTTGTTCGACTAAGATTTCGGTATCAGGTCTTGGAATTAACGTATCAGGAGACACTTCTAATTCTAAGGACCAAAACTCACGATAACCAAGAATATGAGCGACAGGTTCACCCGCCTGACGACGCGTGATAAGAGCAGTAAAACGACGAATAATATCATCATCCATTACCTTATCATCCCAAGTGAAAAGATAACTGCGATCTTTATCGAGTAGGAAGCAAAGGATAACGTCGGCATCAAGCTTCGGGCTTTCGCTGTCAGTGAGCTGTTTGACAGCCCACTGCAATAATTGTGCAATTGTTTTCACAGTACTCGACACACCTAATCTGCTTCAGCAAGCGCCGCTAACAGATCCGCTTGATGTTCTTGAATGATTGGTTGGATCAATACGTCTAGCTCACCTTCCATCACTTCATTTAGACGGTAAAGTGTTAGATTGATACGGTGATCACTAACGCGACCTTGTGGGTAGTTATAAGTACGAATACGTTCAGAACGATCACCACTTGCCACTAGGCTACGACGGGTACTTTCTTCTTCAAGACGCACAACTTCATCAGCAGCCGCTTGAATTCGCGCTTGTAGAATAGACATCGCACGTGCACGGTTTTTATGCTGTGAACGTTCGTCTTGGCACTCAACCACAGTCCCCGTAGGAATGTGAGTAATACGGATCGCTGAATCGGTTTTATTTACGTGCTGACCACCAGCACCAGATGCACGGAACGTATCAACTTTAAGATCTGCAGTGTTAATACTAATTGCTTCTGACTCTGGGATCTCAGGCATAACAACCACTGTACAAGCTGAGGTATGGATACGACCTTGTGATTCAGTTTCTGGTACACGCTGTACACGGTGACCACCAGACTCAAACTTCATGGTGCCGAATACTGCGTCGCCTTCCATCTTAACGATAACTTCTTTGTAACCGCCTTGATCACTGTTGCTTAAGTTCATGATTGATAAACGCCAGCCTTTTTTCTCAGCATACTTACAGTACATACGGTAAAGGTCGCCCGCAAAGATTGCGGCTTCGTCACCACCTGCACCAGCACGGATCTCTAAGAAACAGTTATTGCTGTCATTTGGGTCACGTGGTAACAACAAGACTTCTAACTCATCACTGACACGCGCAACCGTTGCTTTACTTTCTTTGTATTCTTCAACAGCCATTTCACGCATGTCAGGATCATCGTCCTTTAACATCTCTTCTGCTGATTCAAAATCTTCTTTTGCGTCTTGGTATTCTTTAAAACAAGCAACTAACTCTTCTAATTGCGCGTATTCTTTTGTTAGTGCACGGTAACGGTCTTGATCACTGATGATCTCTGGCTCACCTAATAGTGCTTGAACTTCTTCATGGCGTTCGATTAGGGCTTCTAATTTTGTAATGATCGATGCTTTCATCTTTACTCTCGTATTACCGTTAAATAGATCACCGAAGTCTTATAGGTTGCTTCAGTAATTGAATATGGATTATTTCTTTGTTGTGATCGGCAAGGATACCTATATGTAAGGAAATAGTCGATTGCTTTCCGATAATTTACTATTGATATACCGAATATATGCCAAAACAGTTTGAAATAGAGTAACCAGTTGCTAATGAATTTCAATTATCAGCAATGGCAATATCTATTTTATTTTAGGGGCGTGGTAACTAATCAAGACCAATGACACGACGCACTAATAATAGCTCGTCATCTTGATTACGCTTGCCTGCACTCACGAGTGCTTGCGTCGGCGCATGGATAAGTTTGTTGGTTAACTTATTAGCTAACTCTGTTAATACACGTTCGTTGTCAGTACCATTTTGCAGCGCGGCTATCGCTCTTTCAAGTAGCAGTTCTTTTTCAGCCATTGCCGCATTTCGGTATTCTTTAATAGAATCAACACTTGATAAGGAAGCAGCCCATTCAGCAAACAGCTGTGTTTCTTCAGTAATGATCTGCTCTGCTTGCTCTGCAGCATCTTGACGCGCTTCTTTATTCTGCTCAATGATGCCCTGCAGGTCATCGACAGTGTATAAATATGCATTACCTAACTCGCCGACTTCTTCTTCAATATCCCGAGGCACAGCAATATCAACCAAGAAAATAGGCTTTTGCTTGCGTAGTTTTAATGCACTTTCAATCATCCCTTTACCGATAATAGGTAATGGGCTTGCCGTCGAACTGATAACAATATCCGCATTATGTAAATGCTGAGGGATCTCTTCTAGGGTCATGGTGCTGGCACCAAACTTGTCACCCAGCACTTCCGCACGGGATAAAGTACGGTTAGCCACCATCATCTCACAGACATTTTGATCCGAAAGGTGCGTCGCAACCAGATCTATGGTTTCACCCGCCCCAATCAGTAACACACGCGTTTTAGATAAATCATCAAAGATATGTTTACTTAAACTCACAGCCGCAAAAGCCACGGAGACAGCATTAGCACCGATTTCAGTTTCGGTACGCACGCGCTTAGCGGCTGTAAACGTTTTTTGAAATAGTTTATCTAGAGTTTGAGCAACAGCATTTAACTGTTTCGCTTTCGCAAAGGCTTGTTTTATCTGCCCTAAAATTTGCGGTTCACCTAATACCAGTGAATCTAAGCCGCCAGCCACTCGCATGAGATGGCGTACCGCATCGGTATCGTAATGGCGATAAGTACATGTTGCTAATTCATCAATTTTCACCTGATGAAAATCAACTAACCACTGCGTAACGCGTTCGGGCTCTCCTTGCTCAATTTTGCAATATATCTCGGTACGATTACAAGTTGAAACAATCACTACTTCCGACGCGATACCCTCAGCCGTAATGCTGGCGAACGCCTCTTCAATATTGTCAGGTGAAAAAGCAACCTTTTCACGTAATGATACAGGTGCCGTATTATGATTTATACCTAGTGCTAACAGAGTCATGTATTACTTACTGTGGATAGTTGTAAAACAAATAGGAGCTTATTCTACGCAAAAAGTATGTATTTTTAAAGTGACAAAACCAAGCATATCTGTTTTTATAACCCCATGCTTGCTCTTTATCATCATTACTTTATTTTTTTGAGTATCTTATGACATTTCAGCGTTCTATTTACATTTTTATTATTAGTATATTACTCAGTGCCTGTAGTAGTACAACACGGATACAACCCCCGGTGGGTAACCCACAACAATTATGGCAGCAACACCAAGTTCAATTACAAAGTATTCGGACTTGGCAACTGCAAGGACAAATTGCTTTTATTAGTCCTGATTCACGTAATTCAGCTACCTTAAACTGGCAACAATATGACCATGATTTCAAGATTAATCTAACGGGGCCATTTGGTATTCATGTACTTACGATTAAGCGCAGTGATAATATCTCCACGCTGATTTTAAATGATGACAGTCAATACCAAGGCCGCAACACTCAAACACTGGTCAACCGACTCAGTCCAATCCCAATTCCCGTGAATGAATTACGTGCTTGGATCATTGGAGACCCATTAACTGACGATGTTCAACTCGATAATTATGGTCGTGTAACCCAAGCTAACCATCCACTCGGTTGGCACATCAGTTATACTCACTATCAATTAATCGATAATATTTGGTTACCTAAAAATATCGTTATCAAAAAAGATGACATACGTATAAAAATTACGACTCGAAACTGGAATTTAAATGCAACAAAATACTAGCCATTGGTCAGCACCCGCAAAACTGAATCTATTCCTGTATATTAATGGCCGTCGCCCCGATGGTTATCATGAATTACAAACTTTATTTCAATTTGTTGATATCGGGGATGAGCTAACTATTACCCCAAACCTCACTGATAGCATCACGATTACGCCAGAGATCCCAAGTATTCCTGTTACCGACAATATCATCTATCAAGCCGCTATGGCGCTTAAAGCGCACTCAGTGCTGCCATTGGGTGCTGATATTCAACTAACCAAAAACCTACCAATGGGCGGGGGCCTTGGTGGCGGTTCTTCAGATGCTGCAACCACCTTAGTTGCATTAAATCAACTTTGGCAGTTACACCTCGATGAGGATCAATTAGCCGAAATTGGCGTTAAGCTCGGTGCGGATGTACCAGTGTTTGTCCGTGGTCATGCCGCATTTGCTGAAGGAATAGGTGAGCAACTTACCTCTATTGAGGTGGATGAGAACTATTATCTTATTGTCGTACCTGACACTCAGGTCAATACGGCAAAATTATTTGCTGATCCAGAATTAATACGTGATACGCCAAAACGCCCGCTGCATCAGTTATTACAAGACGAATGGCGAAATGACTTTGAACCAACTGTGAAAAAACGTCATCCTGAGGTTGCAAAAGCATTGGAGTGGTTGCTAAAATATGCGCCATCTCGACTGACAGGTTCCGGTTGTTGTGTTTTTTCTGAGTTTAAAACTAAGTCTGATGCATTAACAGTGTTAGCGAAAGCGCCTAAAAGCATGCAAATTTATATCGCGAAGAGCTTAAATAAATCACCGCTATTACGTGATTTAGAAAACGCGACTATTGCATGATTGAAAAATACGGCGCAATAATAATGAACACAAGAAAATAAATACGATACCAGAATCTTAGCTATTAAGTTGTTACCAAGTTTTAAGAGATTAACGCTGGGGATCTCTACTAGGCAGTTCGCTGACTAGGAGTATAATTATATCCCAGCCAAATACATCGATTACCTGAGGTTACACCGTGCCCGACATGAAGCTCTTTGCTGGTAACGCTACACCAGAACTTGCACAGAAAGTTGCAGACCGCCTTTTCATTCAACTTGGCAAAGCCAAAGTTGGTCGCTTTAGCGATGGTGAAATTAGTGTTGAAATTGAAGAAAATGTACGTGGTGGAGATATCTTCATCCTACAATCTACTTGTGCACCAACGAACGACAACCTAATGGAATTGATCGTTATGGTTGATGCGATGCGTCGTGCATCAGCGGGTCGTATTACTGCTGTTATTCCTTATTTTGGTTATGCTCGTCAAGATCGTCGTGTACGTTCTTCTCGCGTGCCAATTACAGCAAAAGTTGTAGCCGATTTCCTTTCAAGTGTTGGTGTTGATCGTGTATTAACGGTTGATCTACACGCAGAACAGATCCAAGGCTTCTTCGATGTGCCTGTTGATAATGTATTTGGTACGCCAGTATTATTAGAAGACATGCAAGAAAAGAATCTTGAAAATCCAGTTATCGTATCTCCAGATATCGGTGGTGTGGTACGAGCACGTGCTAACGCTAAATTACTTGATGAAGCTGACCTTGCGATTATCGACAAACGTCGTCCAAAAGCAAACGTAGCACAAGTAATGCACATTATTGGTGATGTGAAAGACCGTGATTGTATCTTGGTTGATGACATGATCGACACTGGCGGTACATTATGTGCAGCAGCAACAGCCCTAAAGAAAAATGGCGCGAAACGTGTATTTGCTTACGCTACTCACCCAGTATTCTCAGGTAACGCTGTAGAGAATCTACGTGATTCTTGCATTGATGAAATCGTGGTAACAGACTCAATTCCACTTTCTCCAGAAGTAGCTGCATTACCAAACGTACGCGTATTGAGCCTTAGCCCTATGCTAGCTGAATCAATCCGTCGCGTTAGCAACGAAGAATCTATTTCGGCAATGTTTAAATAATTAAATTAACCCATAATTTAATTTAGGCAATGCAATAAAAACCGAGTTTGGTATTACCAGGCTCGGTTTTTTGTCTATCTAACGCAGCGAATACTTTAAGTCATAAGCGCACTATCATTCAACTTGATGGACACGTCAGTTGAGCTTTGCACTGACACAAGGTAAAATAGCGCGTTTTTTATCCAATGAGTAAGGGTCGACTGACTCTAATACGCATTAAGCCACATTACAGTAATAATAGGTATACCATGAGCAACGACATTCGTTTAATTGTCGGCCTGGCTAATCCAGGACAAGAATACAGCCGCACCCGTCATAATGCCGGAGCTTGGTTTATTAACGAATTAGCAAAATGGCACAACACGCAATTACGTGAAGAAGCTAAATATTTTGGTTATACAGCAAGAATAGCGATTGCCGGCCAAGATGTGCGACTATTAATCCCGACCACATTCATGAATCTAAGTGGTAAGTCCGTTTCAGCATTAGCTAAATTTTATCGTATTGATGTAACACAAATCTTAGTTGTTCATGATGAACTCGATTTACCACCTGGTGTGGCTAAATTTAAGCAAGGCGGTAGCCATGGTGGCCATAATGGTCTAAAAGACATTATTAGCAAGATGGCGAACAGCAAAGAATTCTACCGTTTACGTATTGGCATTGGTCACCCAGGCCATAAAGACAAAGTAACCGGTTACGTACTTGGCAAAGCACAAGCCAAAGAACAAGAACAAATGGATGCAGCGATTGATGAAGCAGTACGCTGTATCGATATTTTAGCTAAAGACGGCATGACCAAAGCGATGAGTCGTTTACATACGTTTAAAGCGCAATGATTAATAAAAAAAGAAATAATTCAACACACACAGGTAAATAATTTAACTGTGTGAACCAATTTTAGTACATAGCAAAGAAGGTAAAAATCATGGGTTTTAAATGCGGTATCGTAGGCTTACCAAACGTAGGTAAATCAACACTATTTAATGCATTAACACAAGCTGGTATCGAAGCTGCCAATTTCCCATTCTGCACAATCGAGCCGAATACGGGTGTTGTGCCTGTACCAGATAAGCGTTTAGATGCACTATCTGCAATCGTAAACCCAGAGCGTATATTACCAACTACAATGGAATTTGTTGATATCGCAGGCTTAGTAGCTGGCGCATCAAAAGGTGAAGGTCTAGGTAACAAATTCCTAGCAAACATCCGTGAAACAGATGCAATTGGTCACGTTGTACGTTGTTTTGAAAATGAAAACATCATTCACGTGAACAACAAAATTTCACCATTAGATGACATCGAAATCATTAACACTGAACTTGCACTAGCCGATCTAGACAGCTGTGAACGCGCACTGCTACGTTTAGCGAAAAAAGCCAAAGGCGGCGATAAAGACGCTAAATTTGAAGTGCCAGTTGTTGAAAAGATCATCGCTCACCTTGCTGAAGGTGAAATGATCCGCTCTTTAGAACTAACTAAAGAAGAAGTTGCAGCGATTGACTACATGAATTTCTTAACGCTAAAACCAACTATGTATATTGCTAACGTTGATGAAGATGGCTTTGAAGATAACGCGCATTTAGATGCAGTACGAGCACTGGCAGCAGCAGAAAATGCTGTAGTAGTCGCTATCTGTGCATCAATGGAAGCTGACATTGCGGAACTTGAAGACGAAGAGCGTGCAGAATTCATGGAAGACATGGGTATTGAAGAACCAGGTCTTAACCGTGTAATTCGTGCAGGTTACGAACTACTAACGCTACAGACTTATTTCACTGCGGGTGTTAAAGAAGTACGTGCATGGACTATCCCTGTGAACGCTACAGCGCCACAAGCAGCCGGTAAAATCCATACAGACTTCGAAAAAGGTTTCATCCGTGCAGAAGTAATTCCTTATGCTGCTTTCATCGAAAACAAAGGTGAAGCTGGCGCTAAGACTGCAGGTCAATGGCGCCTAGAAGGTAAAGACTACATCGTTAAAGATGGTGATGTTGTACATTTCCGTTTCAACGTATAACTTTACCTCAGCTAAAAACCTTTAGTTATATCTAAAAATATACTTAAAGTAGCACAACCAAACGCTGGCAATTGCCAGCGTTTTTTTATTTCTATTCATCGCAGTAGCTTTATTTTCATCACACAGCCACACATTGATTGAAATAACTAAATACAGAAACATCGTTCAATAATTAAAGATTCACTTTACTAGCTTAAAACCATCAACAATTGCAGTTTTGCTACAAATAGCATAGAGTGACAACAGGATTCGTACAGAATTTCAACAGGCGTAGTTAAAAACGTTTTTTAACTAAAAAATAGTTGACGAACTTGGCTGTAATTAGCATAATGCGCCCCGTTCCAACGAAACAGTTAACTGCTAGTCGGAATGAGATTTAAGATGGCCATGTAGCTCAGCTGGTTAGAGCACAGCACTCATAATGCTGGGGTCACAGGTTCA
>Ga0209292_1001324_pt1 | contig 30320 bp, 23 predicted proteins | sample GOMGulsemesocosm_2_FD_184634 | JGI IMG/M metagenome (GOLD analysis project Ga0209292, IMG submission 184634) | Methane-oxidizing microbial communities from mesocosms in the Gulf of Mexico - GOM9C Gulf of Mexico (SPAdes) (version 2) | ecosystem: Environmental > Aquatic > Marine > Cold seeps... | reverse complement strand
AAAAAATATGTAATTTAATAGAAAAGAATTATTACTTTTGCACTCAGAAAATGGCTCCGTAGTTCAACTGAATAGAATACCACATTACGGCTGTGGCGGTTGAAGGTTTGAATCCTTCCGGAGTCACCAAAGAGGGGATTTGCTCAATATTGAGCGAATCCCCTTTCTTTTTTTTAGCCAAAAGGCTTGCTATCTCTGGGATAAGAGCAAAAAATGAATTTATCATCAAGGTTTGAACTGTACCTAATTCTCGATTATAGATAATTCCTCTTGGGAAGACAAAATTTTGAATAGATGAGATAGCATTCATTTTTCCTTTTTTCCATACTGATAAGGGATGTAGCGCTAAATTGACCCCGAAATTAATCACTTTTTTAAGGTTTGAACTCTTTTTTGAGCAATGGCTCAATTCTATCAAAATTTCATTTTTTTTAGTCTCATATTTAGTTAAAAGCGTGTTGTAAACACCTTCTTTTATTTTACCTAAAGCATAGCGTTCTTCAATGGTATCAATATCAGTCTGAGTTTTGTTTAATTCTCGTTTGATTAAGCTGATGTTTTCTTGCTTTTCTTTATAGGCATAATCATAAACTAAGGCTAGTGCCAATTTTATTTCTTCAATGTACACGTCATTAATTTGAAAGGACGCTAACAGTTTTGCAAAGTCTGCATGCAGTGCTTTTGCACTTTTAGTGGTTCTGCACTCTTTAGTTCTACATTTGTAATAGTATAAGCCTTTCTTCTTAACCAAAAAACCAGTCATAGCAGTATTACACTTGCCACATTTCATAAAACGTCTTAGCGGCATGCTAACGTCATCTAAATTGTGTGTGACAGGATGGTTATTACGTAGGGCATTCACATGATTCACTTTTAGGAAGAGCGATTTAGAGACAAGTTGTTCATGATTACCTTGAATGACTTGACCAGGCAACATTTTACTTGTGATTAAGCCACAGTAAAATGGGTTTTTAAATAGTTCATGTACTCGTCTTTCGTCAATTTTTAACCCTAGTTTATCCAATTTACGAGTGATTGCCGCTACAGATAAGTTCTTATGTGCTTTCCATTCAAACGCTTTACGTAATAGTTTACCTTCTTCATTGACAACTATCTTTTGATTAACAGCCTTGGCTCCTTTGTTTAGATTAGTGAATCCTCTCGGTATGGAATGCAAATAGTAGCCTTTATTCAACAACTCTTTCATACCTGTTACCGTTTTGTCTCTACGTTGGTCATTATCCATTTGACCGAATAAGAACAATATTTTTTGTTGAAATGAACCTGAAGGCGTAGTTGGATCTAATTCTTGTGTGACTGCTAAAGTGATAACGCCATACTTTTTTAATAAGTCATCAGCTATAGATGCACCATTAATACCTGAACGAGAAAAACGTTCATAGGAGTAAACTACTAAATAGGTAATGTTCTTTGTGCGTTTTACATAGCTTAACATCCTGTTAAATTCTTTTCGATCATCTGTTTTGGCAGACTCATAAGTACCTCCAAAGTATTCTAATACTTTTAGTCCTTTGCGCTCAGCAAAACGTTCACAATATTTTTTTTGAGACTCTAAACTCGTATTGTCTTCTTGCGAATGGCTAGAAACACGTGTGTAAATAACGGCATTTGTACCGATTTTAATTTCGTCTTTTACGGGAGAGGCGAATGATTTGAATTGTTCTAAATTTTCCATAGTTAGTTAGTTAGTTAGTTAGTTAGTTAGTTAGCGTTAGTGTTTTTTGAAATGAATGATACGGTTTGAATTTAAGAGGGAATGGATTTAAAATAAGGGATTAACTTTTGTTACTGACTGTTTTAATTCTCATGGTTTTTTTATTAGTAATTATAAGAATCTGAATTATACCGTTTGAGTTTAAGGCATGTGATGGATTTAAAATAAGGAATTAAGGTTCGTTAATGACTGTTTTAAAGACATTCATAACGCAGAAATCAAGCGATATAAACAGATTCTTTTAGTCTTTGTTTTGACTAAAATAGACCTCTAAAACTAAAAAAGTGAATTTTTCTATGTTATTAACTAACAGTTTATGTTCATCTCTAGTAAGGTGTTTGTATTTTTCCTTGGCCTTTAAATTGTCGAAACTTAAGGCGTTTCTAAGCTTTTCTTTAGCTTTTGCTATTCTACTTTCATTTGGTAATTGAGGTGTTGATAAGTTATTTTTTTTAGTCTTCATACTTTTTTTCCGTAAAAGTTAGCGGAATACGCTGCGATTCATTTTACAAAGAGCTACTGTCAGCAGCCTTTTGCAGCCATTTGAAATAAACTACCATAATTTCCATTTAAGAGAATACTATTTTTTAACATAACCCCATGAAACCTCACAAAACCTCATATCACTTCACGACACCTCATGTGGTTTTAGCTAAACTATTTTTAATTTTTGGCTGGAAATTATCTTTTTCATTCAAAATCTTGATGTTTTTGTAAGATTTAAATAATACTATTTTGTCAAGTTTTTGAATCAATAAACTTGACAGTTTAAAGTTTTAACTATATTTGTAAGAGTAATGACAATAGCTCAAAATATAGCGCAACAAATAGAACGTATTCCAGAGGATAGTACCTTTGGTTATGTTGATTTGAATATTACTAAAGAAAAATTCTTAACTGCCGCAAAAGCCATAGAACGTTTATTAAAAGCAGGAAAAATTAAGAAAATATCTAAAGGAAAGTTTTACAAACCAAAAATGACTGTTTTTGGAGAGTTAAAGCCAAGTGAAACTGAATTACTAAAGCCTTATTTATTTCAAAACGGAAAACGAATAGCATACATTACGGGGAATTATTTATACAATAAATTAGGACTTACTCGTCAAGTAAGTAGTAAATTAAATATTGCTAGTCGTTCTAAACGAATTTTTATTAATGCAGGAACCTTAAAAGCGTCTGCTGTGAAAAGTTATGCTGAAGTAACGGAAGAAAATTATCAATTATTAGGTTTTTTAGATGCGATTAAAGATTTCAAAATTATTCCAGATTTAAATTCAAAAGCGGGGATTCAAATTTTGAGCACTACAATAGAGGGTTTATCTAAGCAGAAATTGAAAATATTGGTAGACTATGCATTATTATATCCAGCAAGAGTAAGAGCATTATTAGGCGCAATTTTAGAGAATACCAAAAATATAAAAGAAATAAAACCATTGAAAGAAAGTTTAAACCCACTTTCTAAATATAAATTGCCTATTTCACAAAAAGATTTACCAACCATTACTAACTGGAATATTGTATGAAACTACATCAAGACATAGACTTATTTAAGCAAGCAATTACTATTACTTCTCAAAGACTCCATATTCCAGAAATATATATTGAAAAAGACTATTGGGTCACTTTAGCTTTACACACCATATTTAATACTGTAATAGGAAACGAAACTGTTTTTAAGGGCGGAACAGCCTTGTCCAAATGTTTTGGAATAATAGAACGTTTCTCTGAAGATATTGATTTAGTTGTATTACGAAAAGAAGGTGAATCTGGTAATCAATTAAAAAATAAATTAAAGAAAATTACTAAGGTTGTAGGACAACAATTAACGGAGTTTGAAGTAACAGGAATTACCCATAAAAAAGGAATGATTCGTAAAATAGCCTACAATTATAATAAAGAATTTAAAGGCGAATTTGGGCAAGTAAGAGATGTAATTATAGTTGAAGCGACTTGGTTAGGAAGATTTGAACCATATCACAGTCAAAATATTCATTCTTATATTTATGAGATGATGAAAGCAACAAATCAGCTAAAAATTGCAGAAGAATATGATATGTTGCCGTTTGAAGTTCAGGTATTAGATGTAAGGCGAACAATTTGTGAAAAAATTATGAGTTTAGTCCGTTTTTCTTACGGAGAAGATGCTATTGAAAATTTACAAAATAAAGTGCGTCACGCGTATGATATTCACCAATTATTAAAGAATGACGATATATTAACTTTTTTCAAATCACCAGATTTTGATAAAATGCTTTTAACCGTAGGACAAGATGATGTGGAAAGTTTTAAAACGGACAACGGTTGGTTAGCAAACCATCCAAAAGATGCTTTATTATTTAAGGATTTAGAAACCGTATGGAAAACAGTAAAAGAAACTTATAATGGATCTTTTAAAAATTTAGTGTTTGGAGAACTCCCAAAAGATAATGATGTATTATTATCTTTACAAGATGTGGCAAAGCGATTGAAAACTATAGAGTGGGAGGTTAAGTTCTAATTTTTACTCACAATTTTTTCATCTAAATCTTCAATTATTTCGTTAATAGTTTTGTTACTATAGTTGGTAATGTACTCATTTAAAGAAACTCTCATCAACTCTCTTAGCGTGTTATTATATTCCGTTATCGTAAGTTCTTTTTCACCGAACTTTAAATCTTTTGATTTTAATATTGAACCATGAATTACTTTGCTCCTTAGGTTGTATGATTTCTTAATAAATTTAAACACAAATTTGGAATCAAATTTGGCATTCAAAAATGTTGCAACTCTCAATGATAGTTTATAAGCAATTTCACTATTATCATTTACAAAAAAGGACTCAAAAGAAATCATTAAATCTAATAATTGATCTTCTTGGTTATATTTTGTTTTAGAGTATACCAATCTATTAAAGGTTATATTCAGAGTTCTTATTTTTTCTCTATCAAGTGAAATTAGATTACACCAATATTTTTTGAAATGAGTAATATCAGTCTGTGTTAAATTATATATTGAACCTTGAAATTTTGATAATTTATTATCAGATAAAATACCAGTAGAAGCATAATCGACTTCATTACTCTTTTTCAAATAACTTAAACAGTAAGGAAGTGTGACTTCAGTATCTTTATAAGTTTGGAATAATAAATTAATTAATAAAAAGGCATTATTACTTTCAGGTTGATGAAAACCTGAAAATTTTGCTTTGAATTTATATTCAATTACATACTTAGATTCATTTAAATTATATGATTCAGCATGCTTGTAAAAACGATTTAATTCTTCTTCAGTTCCTTTTCTAATGAAATAATTTCCTTTTAATTCAATAGTATCAACTTCAGATGTAAATCCAATTAATAAAAAAACATACTTAAAATCTAAATTAGGTTTTGGCTTTGGCTTACTTTTTTTTAATTTATTTTGTGAAATAAATTTTTCAATTTCTTTATCTATCATAAAATTTATTTTTTGATATCTCTCCTATTCTTAAAAGATGAATATTTATTAAAAGAAAACATGTCTTCTATTAAAGAAGCCCAGAACAAATTACCATTAATCATTCTATGCTTTCGATTAATTTGGTCTATACAACATCTAACAATGATTTGATTAAATATGTTATTAAAAAATGAAGGGACTAATTCTAACGTTGGTAAAAAATCATACATATAACGCGCTTGATCAAAAATAAAAACATCAGAATACATAGCTGTTTCCTTAGCTTTATATTTAAGAGATAAGTGTTTTTCGCCATTTTCAATATAAGGGAATCCATAAAGTCCTACTATTAATTCTGCAATTAAATTCTTCATTGGAACATCACAAGTAATTCTTAAATCTCTATCAAAAAAATCTAACTCCATAACCTGTTGGAGTTTATCATTAAGTACCTCTTTAGAAAAAGTCGTCCAACCTGAATTTGCGTTTTCAATATTTTTCAATAAACTTAGAAGAGCTACGGAGTGTTTTAATTTTATTTTAGAGTTTGGATTACATTTTTCATTAAAGAACAAATTCAAAGAGTAATTTTCAGCTAAGTTTTTTTCTAACAGATCTACCCAATTCATTGTAGGATATGATGTTGGAGATAAAAAATTTAAAGGCGTTTGTCTTAGGAACTTTTCCAATATATTCTCTTTGGTTATATTACTTAAGTCTGGCGTTTCATTTTTTTTATGCAATACCTTCAGTAATTCCTGCTCTTTAATAAAGTATTTATCACTTAATTTAGAAAATGAAACTAATTGCTTTACTGGTAGAATATCTGTACTTAATAATGGTATAAAACGTCTAATAAAGTCACTATAGTATGGTTCTGTATTTTCTTCTATATAAGTTATAAATTCATCAAGGTGAACATACCTCTCATCTACTTCATTAAAATTTGAATTATGTAATTCAGTTGGACAATTATCATCCTCAAGTGTTGCGTAAAAAGTACCTAGTATAGTTGCCCATTCTTTTTTATTATCTCCAATTTCGGCAAAGTTAGTAATTAGCGATCCTAGAGGAGTCAATCTTTTTTTTTCAAATATTTCTTTAAGAACAAATAATGGATTTTCTTTTTTTTTGGTTTTTAAAAGTGGAGAACAGGCATCAAAATAAATAATATCAAATACATCTGGGTATAATTGAAAAAATTCATCTAAACTTCCATGATGTAATTTGATTAAACTTTTGTTTTCTTTTAGGTTGTTCACACCTTTCTTATATAAATTTTTATCTCCTTCAATTGCCCAAATGTTTTGGGGTAAAATTCCTTTATTTAATAATATGTCTAAATCATTCTGCGGCTGTGGACCACTTAAATAAAGGACTTTAAGTTCTTTTGTATTCTTGCTTTTATAATGTGTTTTGTAAAAATCTTTCCATTTAGAATAAGTTTGATTAAAACGTGTTGTGAATTCTTCCTTGTTAAATCGTCTTTGTTTGAATAGTTGAGGAATTAATACATCTATAAAGTGATTCGTCACATGATCTATCCATTTTTCTTGAACTAAATAGCTAGACTTTCTACTTGTTGTGAGATGTTTAATCGCATGATTAATTAAAGATTCTCTAACAGAATTTTTGATAGGTTCATTATAGTTTGGAGAGTCATTCATATTATGATTTATATTGATATTCAAAATTAATGTCGCCTAAAATGTTTTTTAGATGCGTTATATAGTTGCTATCTGAATTTGTTAAAGGATGATTACCAATGATGATTAAATTTTTAGTTTTAACTGTTTGGTAATAATACGCGTATTCAAGAATTTGACCTAGGGCATGTCTTATGCAATACTTAGCAGATGAAGCAATCTTTACTTCATAAAAATCTATTTCATTATCGTGCTCAACTTTAATATCTATATTTTGTTCTTCCATTGTTACTTTATTATCATAAATTTCAAATAGTTCATTAAATATACTTTGTTGAAGTTTATTATGCCTCTTAGTAACAATAATTCCCTTGATATTTCTTTGATGTAAAGAATCTTCAATATCTTTTAATAGGACACCTTTACGATTAACCAAAGACTCTAAACTGTCCAAAGGTTTTTCTAGGCTATCTCTATTAGCGTATAATTCCCATAATGTTTGCATATCACCCCAAAATCTAGAATTGTCTACATACGGCATTAAATATTTGTGAAGAGCGGAAATTCTTGCTTTTTTATAATCACTCATTCCAAATAGCATAGCTAAATATCTAACCGCTTGCCTATCTGAAATAGCTAGTAGTTTTTTATCAGAATAAAGAAATGCTATTTTCCAAATGACTAAAGGTGCTAATTTTTTGTTGTCAATTTTCTCAAAATTATTACTTTGAGAAGCTTGAATAACTTCTACTATAATATCTCGTGTATATTTAAAGGCAACATCTTTTGTTTTTATTACGCCAGCTCTATTTCGCCAAGTATAATTAGAATCATAACCATAATCTTTAGATGTTGGAATATTATTCTTGTCTTTACGCTCATATATTTCAAACTTAGAAGAATATGCTGTCCCAGAAATATTACCCAATTCCCTTGTTCCATATTCAAGCATATAACAAAAAGTATCTTTACTTCCTTGTTTATTATACTCCTCAAGACTCATATTCTTAACTCTTTGAAGTGGCCAGGTATTTATGAAATGTTTGAGTTGTTGATCTTTATGCATAGTTAAACGTATAAAATAGATGTTAAAAATTCTAAATACACTTGAACATATATTGTACTTAAATATCTAGCTGATAATATACTTAAACAACTTTTTTATAGAAAGTATTTAAATCGATTATGGTTTAATTTTCATTTTTCTTAGTTTTTAAACTCCATTCTTTTAAAAATTCAGATTTTAGGAAATTACTATTATCTAACCGATCAGCTTCAGCTTCAAATATCATATAATTACAATAATCAAATTTAGTGGCTGAATTATTCTTAGTTAGTTTCTGGAAATTTTTTAGTTCATTTTCTAATTTATTAACCCACTTTTTAGCCCCTCTTTTCTTTCTGAGTATTTTTGCTTTATATCTTTCCTCTATACCGAAAACTTCTTTCCAACCAGTTAGTTGATCTTTATGACTGAATTCATCAAGTGTTGAAATCTTAATGTCAAATTTCTTTTTTTTAAGGTTATTTATGTCTAAAGTTTTAAGTTCGAAATTAATGTTAATAATCCACTTCTTATAAGTATACGGATAAAATGATTTTCTCCTTTTGTATGTCTTTTTATTTTTTTTGCCTTTTATTTCCAAATGTAATTCTTGTTCCAGTTTATATGAAGAATTACAATCATTACACATTGGAACTAAGTTTTTGAAGTTTACGGAGTTAAAAGGATATTTTCCTTTAGGTAAATAATGATCATACGCCTCTCTTTTTGAATGGTTTCTCCCTTTAATTTCTTTTAGTCCACAGAAAGGGCAAATCTCTTCATCATTAACCTCCATGAAATCATTATAATGGTTTTTTATGTTGTTTTTAAAATTACCGAAAGTTGCTAAATTAAAAGGGCTCTCTTTACCATATAACTTACCGTAGAATGATTTAAATAACTTTCCCAATGCTGGGTAATTATATTCTAATTTTTCATAATTTACTGGATGAATTTTTCGATTGTTACAAATTTGACCAATATTATTATTTACCCTATACCAATTTTTTAAAATTTTTTTATCCTTTTTTTCTAATTTCTTAAATTCCTTAAAAATTAGTTCTACGTGTGAGTTAAAAAAATATGCCCCTTTAGAATCTTCATAATGAAGCTTTTCATAAATCAATTGCAGTTCTTTATAACCTCTCAATTTTTTTGAGTTAAATTCACCTTTAGCCTTGCACCATACTTCAAAGAATAAAAAATCAAGATATTTTTGAAACTTTTCGATTTCATGATTTATATATGTATAATTGAATAACATTATTTCTTCAGATTGATTTTGTTCAATATTTGATTTATAGTAATTGTTTTTTCTATAGAATCACCAACCTCTTTGTTCATTTCCTTAATGATTTTAATTCCATCCTCTCCATTTACGAATCTTTTTTCATAATTTTCTATTATGGTTAAAGCATAATCTCCTATTGTATTTTCTTTATCAAATATCTCAACAGTTAAATCATTTATTGAAGCCCCAAGTGTCTGAAAATTAGGTTTTTTACAAGTTATTTTCTTTTTCTTTTTCTTGAAAACTCGAACATAGTTTGAATTAGTATCTGATATAAGAAAAGGTGAATGAGTTGTAATTAGCATTTCGCGCATAGTCTCATCACTATCTTCTTTCTCTTGCTCAAAGCAAAAACGTAAACTTGATAAAAATTTAGCTTTCCAACTTGGATTGAAATGTGTTTCAGGTTCATCTAATAAAAACAAACTGCGTGTATCCTTAAATAACAAACACAAACCTAAAGAGTGCAAAAATTGGTGCTCTCCATCTGACAACGCTTTAGTATATATACTTTTTTCTAGACCTCTTTTTTTAATTTTAAAGTTTTTGATATTCAATATTCTTTTTGACTCTATAGGTCTATAATTAATTGATTCACTTAAAAAGATGTTTTCTGTAGCATAGGTGTTATTTTTACTTGCTTCATCTACAGAATGTATTTCTAAAATTAAAAGCAATTGAAACAATTCAAACAGTTTTAAAGGGTTATTTTCAAAATGAAATTGAAAAGCTTGTAAGGTAGCATCATTTACTTTATAATCTAGTATTAGAAAACTGCTATTGTTAAATTCATTTTCATAAAATTCAAAATTATCCTCATGCCATGTAGTGGAACATTTTTTTAATTTTTCGATATATGAACTTGTGTTTTTACCTACTCCTTCTTTGATATCAAAATCTAAATTCTTTAATAATGGGTATTGCTTGTCTTCAAATTCTTTAGATATGTCTGTTTTAATTATTAACCTGAACGAATCTATTTCTTCAAGACCAACATATTCTTTAAAAGGGGATAAAATATCTTTTTCTATGTTAGAGTTTGTATACATTAACAAATTAGTCAAAAGTATAAATTGACTATATGATTTATCTAAAAAAATTAAAGAACTTTCAGGACTTGGATTTGTGAAAGTTTCTGTTATTAAATTATTATAATATGTGTCATATTGAATAAAACGACTCTTAAAAAAAGGAAAACTTAAGGTTTCATTCTCCCCTGATGCATAACCAACTATATATTCTGGTAGTATAGATTTAATCTGTAAACTTGAAAGTTTTTCTCTAAATTTAAAATCACTTTTATTCAACCACTCTATGATTGGACGATTTTTTTTTGTTTTCGTAATTCGAATATGTGCAAAATTCGATAGTGTATCTTTTTTATTAATTTCAGGAAATAAACTATAATCAATAAAAGTTAAATATTCAATTTCATATTCATTTATCCGATATGTCTTTGGGTCAAAATTTGCTTTTTCTTCATCACTTAAATCTTTAATATCATCTTCTTCATAGTTTTCATCATTACTAAAATATGGAGGTTTTTCAGTTAAATAGATACAATCTAAATGATAAAATATTTCGGATAAAGCTTCTAAAACATTAGATTTACCACTTCCGTTTTTACCTGCTATAAGATAGGGATTGAAATCAGTTACTTGGCTCCAATCATCATTGTTAAGTAATTTAATTTCAAATCCTTGATGTAAAGACCTAAAACCATTTTCTTGATTTATTTTAAGCCTTATAAGTTTCATCTGTTAATTTTAGTTTTACAGTAGCTGTATCCTCATCAAATATTTGTTCTAGTAAAGGATTCTCAAATTCGAGAAATTTAAGAATTATTGTTTGCCATTTTCTAATATCGAAATCTATATCTCCTACATGATAATATAAATCTTGTAATTTTCCTTCTATATCTTGTAGAGTGAAACTTACCTCTTTATTGAAATTATTTATTAATAGAAATTGATAAAAAATGTCGTCATCAGTATGATCAAACATCCATTTAGGGCTTGCACCAACTATTTCTTCTGGAATATTATAATAGCTCTCGAGAGTTAAATTTGTAATATCTATTTTTTCACCTTCTTTCTTTTTTTGTTCAGGCATAATTGATTCTTTTTTTTTTACTTCTTGTTTTGAAGTTTCTATTTCGCCCTTAAAAGCGCCTTGTACCAAGCTATTGTACAAGTTTTCTAATCCCGTTTTAGATTGGATTAATGTTTCTTTTTGTGCTTGTATGTTGTGGTAAATAGTCTCGAATTGGTTTTGGAGTTCGATAGGTGGAATTGGAATTTCCATTTTGTTTAATTTAGCCTTTGAAATATTTTTCATAGAACCACCAGTTCCTGTTGCTAGTTTTGAGATTTCTTTTCTTACTCCTACGTTACTTAAAACTGGTTTTAGAAAAAATGTACTAATTAATTCTTCATTAGGTATCAGTTTCCAAAGTTTGTCTGGTAAAAATAAATTGTCATAATCTCTTGGAATCAAACAAGTACTTCCTACCATTTCTTTTGTGTTTGCTCTTGAAAAAAGAAGGTCTCCTTTTTTCGGATAAACTAAAACTCTATTTATTTTATCTTTTGAAACTGCTTTAAATTCATTTTCACGAAAGTGACCTGAAGTAACTGCACTAATTTTTAATACACCTAATTCATTTTCTTTTAAACCTCTGTATTCACCTCCAATACTCCAGCCGCCTTTCATTTCCTTTATCACTTTGGAAATTGTCATAACTTCCCATCCTTTTGGATTTAAAATAGGGTCTCCAAACATATCCAAAAACTGAGCTCTTAACAACTCGTCTAATTGGGTAATACTTTTTCCTCTTTTTTGCACCAAAGCACTTGCTTTGTCTAGTAGGGCTACTATTTTGTTTTGGTTTTCTATTGGTAGCATAGGAATATCTAGATTCTGAATATATTTTTTAGAAATATGCTTTAAACCAGCACCTTTAAAACCTCTTTCAAGAATATGAATATTTCCGAATAAATAATAATAAACAAACTTTTCGTTGAATGCTTTATCTTCTTTTTTGATTACTACAATACAATCCGTTGAAGTTGAAAATTGTTCATTTACATAATGTATACTAGCTTTTCCACCTGTACCAAAAATCAAAGAAATTTTATCTTCTTGAAAAACATCTATACGTTTAGATAACTTAGCACTAGAGGTATAAAAAGGATATAAACCTTCTTTTAAACCATCACCTGCTTTAATCTTTGATTTTTTTGCAAAATCAAATAGGTCGTTAAATTTTTCTGTTATCATCCTATCAGGTCATTTAGTTCTTGCATATCTGCTAAAATGCCTTTTTCCATCTCCATTAATTTGGCTAAAATTTCTTTAGGCGGGTCATAACTTTGCTCAGTATATTCGTATTCTTTGTAACGATTGTAGCTAAGATCTAAGTCGTTTTCTTGGATTTCAGCTAGTGGTACAAAAAAATGGTTTTTACGGTCTTGGTACTCTGTTGATTTTCTGGCTGTAAATTCACTTTTAACAATTGGTAATGGGTTCTCTTCTAACTTTTTGCGGTTATCATCTAAACTATAACCATCATTTTCTAAAGCATAAAACCATACTTTATCGGTGTGCCAAGTTTTACTATCTTCTTCTACTTTTGTAAATACCAAAATAGCTGTTTTTACACCTGTATAAGGTTTAAAAGTACCTGCTGGTAATGAAATAACGGCTTCCAGTTGGTTGTCTTTCAATAATATTTCTCTAGTTGCTTTTTGTGCTTTAGAACTTCCAAATAATACACCTTCTGGTATAATTACGGCAGCTTTACCACCAGCACGCAACATTTTAGAAATACGTGCCAAAAACAAGAGTTCAGTAGAACCTGTATCTATACCCAAATCTGGGTTTACATCTCCTTTGTCTAACTTCCCTGTAAAAGGTGGGTTGGCTAATACAATATCATAATCACCAGTTTCATTATAGTTTTTACTTAAAGAATCTTTGTACTCAATATGTGGGTTATCTATACCGTGCATCATTAGGTTCATTAATCCCAAACGCACCATAGTGGTATCTATATCAAAACCATAAAAGCTATCGTTTAATATTTGTTTGTTTTTATCATCTAACACAGAAGATATAGAGGCTCTTTCAAATCCGTCTTCATCTGCTACTAATAAATCAGCTTCTTTTTGTCGTACCAAATCACTTAAAATATATTGATAAGCACCTAATAAAAAGCCGCCAGTTCCGCAAGCAGGGTCAGCTATTTTATGTCCTAATTTTGGTTCAGTTAATTCAGCTAATAATTTTATTAAATGTCTAGGGGTTCTAAACTGTCCGTTTTTACCTGCTGTAGCTATTTCTTTTAGCAACATCTCATACACATCACCTTGTATGTCTTGAAAAGATTGTTTGCCGTCTTTAGCATCTTCTGCTATTTCTAAAAATATTTCATCTACTTTTTTAATAGCTTCTACCAATAAAGAAGGTTTTTCAATGATAAAAACTGCATTCTTCATATACTTGGTAAAAGAAGACGTTTCATCATTTAAATCTTTGATGTGCGGAAATACATTGTTTCTAAAGTGTAAAAGCAAATCTTGTGCTAACATAGGAGATTTGAGAAAAGTCCATTTTAATTCCTTTTTTGATTTAGGGGTTAAAGCTTCTTCTCGCTTTTTGTACAATGCTGCTTTTTCTTGTTCAGAAGCATCAGGTTTTGGGCGATAGAAACTTTCGTCTATCCAAGGTGTATATTCACCATCAAATTTAGATTCATATGCTTCTCCTGTGAATTCAGCATCACGTTCTCTTTTACTTTCTAACTCATCTAATCTTTTTACAAATAGTAAGTACGTAATTTGTTCTATGGCAGTAAGTGGGTTGGCAATACCACCACTCCAGAAGGTATTCCAAAGACTGACGATTAATGCTTTTAATTTTGAGTTATTTTGTAACATTATGCTGCTAATATTTTTGTTGTTAATTGTAGAATTTCGTTAATTTCTTTTGGCGAAAAGATGCCTCTTATTCCTTCTGGATGAATCATTGTAAATGGTGATTCTATCAAGTTTTTCTTTTCTAAGTTTCCCTTTTCTAGAATATATTTTTTTAAGATATCTAAAAACTGAAGTTGTCTACTCGACAAATCATTATGCTCTGTAATAAATACATCAAAAGCATTGGCAACACTTTCAGTAAAAGTTTCTAGTACTTCTAGCCCTAAAATGTGTTTTATGAATTGTAAAAACTTAGCTTTCTTATTTTGGTATACTCTACGTAAAAGACCAATAGTAATATGCGGGTTTTCTTCATGTAGTTCATTGGCTAATTCTTTAGTTTCTTCTTCCGTAATTAAATTTCCATCCAATATTTTTTGTAGAATAGGGTTGGATGCCATCAACTCCTTAATTTTTTCTTCTACCATTTCTCTATAGCGCGTAATACTTACAGCTTCATTCTCTGGTCCAAACTCAACGATTTCTTTTGTTGCTAATTTATCTTCAAAATTAAACTGGGAAGGTCCAGTAGTTATATCTCTACCATCAATATATTTAGCTAATGGAGATAGCTCATCAATTAAAGTATTCAATTTTTCTTCATTTATGTTACTCCAAAAATGATGACGTTGTGCATCTTTAATAAGCCCGTGCTCCTTAGTTACAACATTTAATGAAAGGGGCAAATTAGATATAATTTCTATTAATGCATCTTTTAGTATATCATATTTTTCTTCCTCTCCTTTCAATTTAGCCAGTGAAATTTCTAAAATACTTTTTTCAAAACGCATGGCTTTATAATCAACGCCAATTATAATTCGCATAAGAGGAAGGATTTCAGCTTTTAAATAGTCAATCTTATCAATAGTTATCGTATTCCAAAAATCAGGGTTGCTAACTTTTGCAACTGCTTCACTATTTTCTTTTATTACTATCGAATTTGATGGTAGTAATGTTATTTGTTTTTGAAGTCTATTACTTTCTTCTAATATTGTTTCGTGCAAACTACCTTCTATAGCCAATTCTAATTTATCAAGTCTTAAACTAAATAATTTCACAGGAATAGGAATAGCTTGTTTTAGTTCTTTCCCTTTTGGTTTAAGTTTAAAATATTCAAAGTTATCCCAGCAATCTAAAATTAAAAACACATCTTTCTCAGTACACCAAGACTTCATTTGAGTAGGTTCTAATAAACGTGTACCCCTACCTATCATTTGCCAAAATTTAGTATAAGAATAGACTGGTTTAGCAAATACTAAATTAACTAATTCTCTTACATCAATACCCGTATCAAGCATATCAACACTAATAGCTACTCTTGGGTAATCTTTATTTTTAAATTGATCTAACAAACCACCTTTTCCATGAACTCTGGAATCTTCAGAAACCATAACTTTGGCTAATTCTCCATTGTATTGCGGATATAATTGGTCAAAAATTTCTTCAATACGTCTTGCGTGGGCTATATTCGTACAGAAAAATATGGTTTTCCCTGGCAATACACCATTAATGTCTTTTATAGATTCCTCCATAAATTCTTTTACAATAAGTGTATTGGTCCCTTTATTTATAACTTTTTTTTCTAATTCTACACCTTCAAAATTGATTTCAGCAATTTCTTTCCCTTCTAATATTAATTTTTTTTGGTCTTCTAAAGAAATAGTTCTTTTACTAATACCTTCCGTTTGAAATTTGGTTTTAATTTTCATGACTTGAAAATTGCACAAATAAGGTGGGTTATTATTTACCGCCTCTTCATAAGTATAAGCAAATGATGGTAGTCCATCTTCACAATCAAATATTTTAAATGTATTGTGATCAATTACATCAGTAGGTGTAGCAGTTAAACCAATGGTTATTGTATTAAAGTAATCTAGAACTTCTTTATAGGTATTGTAAATACTCCTGTGACTTTCATCAACAACGATTAAATCAAAAAAGTGCGGAGACAAACTTTCGTTTTCATCTCTAACAATATTAAGCATTGTTGGGTAAGTTGAAATATAAATTCGTCTGTCCTTGGCTATACTTTTCTCCCCTTGTTTAGGCCATCTAGGTTCATTCGGTAAATGTTCTTTAAAAGCATCAAGTGCTTGATCTCTTAATGCAATTCTGTCAACAAGAAATAGAGCTTTTTCAGCCCAACCTGCTCTCATAAGCGCTTCAACTAATGCAATAGTAGTTCTTGTTTTACCAGTACCTGTTGCCATAACCAATAAAAATGTTCGCTTTTTTTGTTGTAAACCGTCCATTACTGAACGAATAGCTCTTATTTGGTAATCTCTACCTGCAACTTTAGTATTTATAAGTTCATTCGTAAGTGGCTTTTTAGCTTCTCTAATATATTGGTAGCGTTCTAAGTCTTCTCTAGTTGGATAGCCAACAACTTTTCTAGGTGGCGCATTTTCTAAATCCCAAAAGAAAAGATCATGTCCATTTGTATAAAAACAAAAAGGTAAAATATCGTTTGTTTGCTTCTGAATATTGTAACAATACTGTTTGGCTTGTTCACGTCCAGTATTAGCATCTTTAGAGCTTTTCTTTGCTTCAATTACAGCTAATGGTTTTCCATTTTTGCCTAATAGTACATAATCTGAAAATTGATTGTTTTTGTATTTGTCAGCAGGTTCTTTTACTTGGTTACCAGAATTTAAATCGACAATATATTCCTCTACAACTTGGGTCTTGTCATTAACATCCCATCCAGCATTTTTAAGCTGAACATCTATTAATTTTATTCTTGTTACTGATTCGTTCATAATTCTATAAGTAATGCGCTATTATGAATAAACTTAGTTTCTATTTCGTTTGTTAGATACTTATTATGTTGACTGTCAATTAAATTAGGTTGGTAGTTACAAAAATTGAAATTAGATATTTTCATAGGATAATACTTTAAAATATAAATATACTAATTCTATTGACTTTAATATGTATTTTGTCAATGAAAACGCGATCAATTTAAGATTACATCTGAATTTTATAAGACAGAAGGACTGGAAGTAGTAAGTTTGATATTTTAAATAGCAACTGCGTATCTTAAATTTTATCTAGATAATTGATGGGATATGACTTTTTGGAATAATTGTAATAGGTAGCTTATTTAACAATAGTTTTGCTAAAAAAAAGTATTATGGAAAAATTTGATTATACTAAACTGAAGCTTCTAAGAGAAGAAAAAGGAATTACTCAAAAACAAATGGGGGAATTACTTTTTATGACACAATCTAATTATAGTAAGTTGGAAAGTGGTCATAAAAAAATTGATTCTTTACAAACAATTGAAAATGTAGCAGGAGCATTTGATATGACTAGAGGGCGACTGATTGGAGTATTAGCTGGTCAAGAAAATATAGAGTCTTCAGGGATTAAAGTTTCAGAATTGATTGATGTTGAAGAAATTCTAGGTGACAAACCGTTAAGACAAGATGAATTTGTGTTATTTTCAACAGAAGTTCTTGAACTTGAAGAGCATGATTTTAAAGAATATTATTCTGGACAGAATCTAAACGAATTAAGTGAAAATGATCTTTTTCCTATTCAGGATTACCCTCCAGAAATGAACATAATAAAAGCTAGTTTGGTAGAGCTAGGATATAATAAACAAGAAGGAATCAGCTTATGGTTGGGTGATAAAAAACTAGGTGTGATTGCTATAGAATATGCATCAATGGTAGATAAATTGATTAATAATATACTAATTAGTAGAGCTGTAGTAATTGAAAATGAGGAAGGCATAGCCGGTGTGTTTGATTCTTATATGAAAGTTGTCTTTATTGTAACTAATGCTGTAAATAAATCTGCGCAGTTTAAAAAGGGAAGATTCACTTCATGTAAGTTTTTATCTGAAGAGGAAATAATTCAAATTGATAATGAAGCTTCAGATTATAATGAATGAAAATATATAAAAACTATTTATGTGTAGTACCCAATTCACACGAAAACAACTCTATGATTTAGTCTGGTCAAAACCATTAAGTCATTTAGCTAAGGCCTATAATATCTCAGACAATGGCTTACGCAAAATTTGTAAGAAGCATAATATTCCATTACCTAAAATGGGACATTGGAAAAAAATACAATATGGTAAAAAGGTTGAGGTAATTTTACTCCCAAAAGTAGATAATGAAAAAGAAGTTCAAATTGCTTTGAATGAGAGAGAAGCGGAAGGAAAAGAAGAACATATTCTCAGTAAACTAGCTAGGATTTCAAAAGAAATAGAAACGGAATATCCCAATTTCATAGAAGTTACCGAGCAATTAGTGAAACCAGATGTTTTAGTGCGAGAAGCTAGAAAAGAACTACGAACTAAAAAAGCTAGTAATTGGAGAAATCACAAAGAATGCATTTATACATCTATAGGGATTTTATCTATAAGTGTAGAAAAACAAAATGTATTAAGAATTCTATGCATTGCCGATACGTTAATTAAGTTACTCAGAAAAAGAGGACATGAAATCATTATTGATGGTAATGAGACTAAAATTATTGTAGATGGCGAGAAGTATAAAATACGATTTAGGGAAAAGCATACAAGAGAATACTTCACTGATAAAACTTGGAAATATTCTGAACTAATTCCAAATGGTAAGTTATCAATCAAATTTGATGATTTATACGATAAAGAATGGGTAGATAAATCTACGCCTTTAGAAAAGCAGTTATCAAAAGTTATTGCCTTCTTTGAAATTAGAGCAGTTCAAGACAAAGAACAACGAGAACGTTGGCGAATAGCACAAGAGAAAGCAGATATTCAACGAGAAATTGAGCGAAAACTTAAAGTAGAAAGAGACTGGGAAGAAAAAAAGGTTCAAATTCTGAAAGGGCAGGCTTCTGAATGGGGTAAAGCAAAAGAATTACAAGAGTTTATTCAAGCCGTTGAAACCAAATCAACCAATCCTTCACAAAATGTAAAAGATTGGTTGAAATGGGCAAAAGAAAAACAAGTTCAACTTGATCCACTTTCCAGTGGAACAGATACATTAATTGAGGGTTATTTAACACCTCCTGTGCCACCAAAATATGGCTATTTTTAGTGGTGTAGAAGTTGTTAAATTGTTTAAGAAGTAATTTGAGTGATGCTTTCCCGTTAATAAACCTCTCATTAATAGAGTTGTCTAAATATGATGAGGCTTTATTATTTAGAACAAATGTAGATAACTTTGACTCTTTTTGAACATTGTAATGATAGGAGGTAGGTTGAGATAATGAATTGTTTTTATACACAAACTATATAGTTTTCTGACTACTTTATTTTACATCTTTTATTCACATAGCTATTTCAGTTGCTATAGGAATGTTGAGGGCGGAAATTTACGTATTTCACAACTCATAATTTGCTAGTTAGTGGATTTAGTGTTAACTTACTCTATACCTTATATTTATAATAAACAAAATAACCATTCACTATGAAAACACTATTACTATTCGGAGCGATTGCTCTATCGGTTAATGCATTTGGACAGAATGTTAACATTCCAGATGCTAATTTTAAAGCATACTTAGTTGGAGAACTAGCAATTAATACTAATGATGATGCTGAAATTCAAGTGACTGAAGCAACTGCTTTTGGAGGTGCAATTGATTGCGCTAGTTTAGATATTTTTGATTTAACGGGTATAGAAGAATTTACTGCTTTGACTACCTTGGTTTGTAAAGATAACCAACTAACATCTTTGGATGTAACTCAGAACACTTACTTGACTTATTTGGGCTGTGAGTTGAATCAACTAACATCGTTGGATGTATCTCAAAATACTTCTTTGACTTCTTTGAAATGTTGGAATAATCAACTAACAAGTTTAGATATAACACAAAATACTGCTTTGACTACCTTGGTTTGTAAAGATAACCAACTAACGGCATTGGACGTAACACAAAATACTGCTTTGACTAATTTGTATTGTTTTAATAACCAACTAACGACATTGGACATAACACAAAATACTGCTTTGACTAACTTGCATTGTTCCGAGAACGAACTAATGTTATTGGATGTGACTCAGAATACTTCCTTGACTTATTTGGAATGTTGGGACAATCCTCTAACATCATTGGATGTATCTCAAAATACTGCTTTAACTTATTTATGGTGTTTCGGGTGCCAACTAACGTGCTTAAATGTGAAAAACGGGAACAATTCGAATTTTACGCATTTCGATACTAAATTCAACTCTAATCTTACTTGTATAGAAGTAGACAATGTTGCTTATTCAAATGCAAATTGGACTAATATTGATGCTCAAGCATCATTCAGTATAGACTGCAACAATGCTTGTTCGTCAATCGTTGGAATCGAAGAGCTTGTTGAGGCTCCTAAAGAACTCATTAAGATTACTGACTTAATGGGCAGAGAAACTGAATATAAGCCTAACACAGTTCTTATTTATGTGTACTCAGATGGTACAACAGAGAAGATATTTAAAGTAGAATTATAGAAGCACCCACTTATTAAGAAGCCTTCCAAATCGGAGGGCTTTTTTATGTCCCAAACTAATGCCATATCTATAGGGATTGTGTGCCTGTGTTTTTTGTAATGTGTTGAAGATTAGAGTGGTGTTTGTGTTTGCTTTAAATACTGTAGTATCAATTTAAATAGTTTATCTTAATACCTTTTGGCTATGAATCCTACTCGTAATGTCACTTCAGTTGCTATAGGAGCGTTGAGGAAAGTAATTTGTGGTTTAATTCAGCATTGAATTTGCTAATTACGGAATTTAGTATTAACTTACTCTGTACCTTATATTTATAATAAACAAAATAACCATTTACTATGAAAACACTATTACTATTCGGAGCGATTGCTCTATCGGTTAATGCATTTGGACAGAATGTTAACATTCCAGATGCTAATTTTAAAGCATACTTAGTTGGAGAACCAGCAATTAATACTAATGGTGATGCTGAAATTCAAGTGACTGAAGCAACTGCTTTTGAAGGTGTAATGCTTTGCTATAGTTTAGGCATTTTTGATTTAACGGGTATAGAAGAATTTACTGCTTTGACTACCTTGGTTTGTAATGATAACCAACTAACATCTTTGGATGTATCTCAGAATACTTCCTTGACTTATTTAGAATGTATGAACAATCAACTAACATCTTTGGATGTATCTCAAAATACTGCTTTGTATTATTTGAAATGTTGGGAGAATCAACTAACATTGTTGGATGTATCTCAAAATACTGCTTTGACTCATTTCAATTGTTTCGGAAACCAACTAACGTGCTTAAATGTGAAAAACGGGAACAATTCGAATTTTATATCTTTCTATCCTCAAGACAACCCTAATCTTACTTGTATAGAAGTAGACGATGTTGCTTATTCAAATGCAAATTGGACTAATATGGATGCTCAAATATCATTCAGTATAGACTGCAACAATGCTTGTTCGTCAATTGTTGGAATAGAAGAACTCGTTGAGGCTCCTAAAGAACTCATTAAGATTACTGACTTAATGGGCAGAGAAACTGAATACAAGCCTAACACAGTTCTTATTTATGTGTACTCAGATGGTACAACAGAGAAGATATTTAAAGTAGAATTATAGAAGCACCCACTTATTAAGAAGCCTTCCAAATCGGAGGGCTTTTTTATGTCCCAAACTAATGCCATATCTATAGGGATTGTGTGCGGAGAGACAGGGCAAGCTTCTGAATTGCGTAAAGCAAAAGAATTACAAGAGTTTATTCAAGCCGTTGAAACCAAATTAACCAACCCTTCACAAAAAGTAAAAGATTGGTTGAAATGGGCTAAAGAAATACAAGTTCAGACAATGGTTTACGTAAAATTTGTAAGAAGCACAGTATTCCACTACCTAAAATGGGGCATTTGCAAAAAATACAATATGGTAAAAAGGTTGAGGTAGTTTTACTCCCAAAAATAGGTAACGAGAAAGAAGTTCAAATTGCTTTGAATGAGAGAGGGAGTAGGAGAGAAGGAAGAACATATTTTGAGTAAAATAGCTCGGATTTCAAAAGAAATAGAAATGGAATACTCAAATTTCATAGAAGTTACCGAGCAATTAGTGAAACCAGATGTTTTAGTGCGAGAAGCTAGAAAAGAACTACGAACTAAAAAGGCTAGTAATTGGAGAAATCACAAAGAATGCATTTATACATCTACAGGGATTTTATCAATAAGTGTAGAAAAACAAAATGTATTAAGAATATTAGGGTGAGTAAAGAGGACATGCTAAGTTGGTGAGTGAACATGGGTTTTTTGGAAATATTGCAAATTAATTTTATGTACTCTCACCTTATGGGGGTTCTATAATTATTGTTTTCTAAAGGGGTATAGGATAAAATTATTATCTTTGAAATAAATAATTCTACCTATGAAAAAAATCTATTTAATTATTTTTTGTTCTATCATACCTTTTTTCAATCAAGCTCAGCTTGGTCAAGAAAAAATAATAACAGAAACTTTCTCTCAACCACAAGATTCAAAGCCTTTTGATCTTAACGGAGATGGGAATATTGATGTGTTGGTAGCATCTTATGGAACAAGTGAATTGGCTTGGTATGAGAACTTAGGTGGAGGTGTTTTTAGTGCAATGAAAATTATATCGAACATTAATTCTATAACCATAGCTGATGCAGGTGATTTTGATAATGATGGTGACTTAGATATAATAGCCATATCAGGTTCTGATAATATCATTTTTTATCATGAAAATATTGGAAATGGAGAATGGGGAGCTATTCAAGAAATAACTAATAGTACTTCAACAATATCTTCTGTACAGATATCTGATATTGACAATGATGGAGATTTAGATATCTTATCTGCTTTATTTAATGATGATAAAATTGTATATTTTAAGAATTTAGGTTTAGGGATATTTAGTAATCAAATAATTGTAAACAGTATTATTGATGGACCTTCTTCAGTATATTCTGCTGATATAGATAATGATGGAGAATTAGATATTCTCGTTGCATCAAAGAATAGTGGCCAAATAGTATGGATTAAAAATTTAGGAAACGGACAATTCGATTTGCTTCAAATAATTTCTTCAAATACTCCAGGAGCAAGAAGTGTCTATTCTTCAGATGTTGATGGAGACGGAAATATGGATGTTATTTCTACCTCTTTAACAGGAACAGGATGGGCACACGATAGGATAACATTACATGAAAATAGTGGAAATGGTCTTTTTAATACACATCAAATCTTAGAGTATACTGAAAATAGTCCAGATGGAGCCCTGTTTTCGAGAACGGCAGATTTAGATTCTGATGGGGATCAAGATATTATTTGTACTTATGTTTATGCTGGAAAAATTGTATATTTTGAGAACCTTGGTAATAGTAATTTTGAAGAGCTACAGATTATTAGTACAGCAATTGAAGCAAATACTATTTACCCTGCTGATTTTGACAATAATGGTACTATTGATATTCTTGGGACATCAAATTCAAATATTTCTTGGTTTAAAAATGATGGGTTTGCCAATTTTGGATATACCCCTAACAACGAAAATAAATTAAAATTTGTATACTATTTCACAAATACGTGTGATCTGAATCAGGATGGAAAAACTGATATTATTTCTATCAATTACTCTTCACAATCTCAAGATTTATCAATAGGGTGGTTTAAAAATATTGGAGGATTAGATTTTGATGAACAAAGTATTATCATAATTGATAGTAGTAGAGTTAAGGATGTAAGATGTGGAGATGTTGATAATGATGGTGATATTGATTTAATTGGAATTGGTAGTTTGAGTGGTGAAATTTTTTGGTTTGAAAATTTAGGAAATCAAATATTTAGTTCAAGGCAAATTATATCCAACGATTTTGCATCTACCAGTTTATTAATGCTTTATGATATTAATAATAATGGATTAATTGATATCGTTGCTTTTGGAGGTAATAAACTAGTTTGGTACAATAATTTAGGCTCTGGATTATTTTCAACTGAAGAAATTATATCAAATACAATATCTAGTTCCAATCCTAGGATAGAGGTTTCAGATATTGACAATGACAATGATCTTGATATTCTTTCTTTTGGTTCTAACGATACTTCATTATTTTGGTTTGAACAGGTTTCACCTAATACTTTCAGCAGTGAACAGTTAATTTCTTCTGATTTTTACGCAGTAAATTTAATTCATGCTTCAGATTTAGACAATGATGGTGACTTTGATATCGTATATACAACAAACGTTTGGGGAGTAGATGATACCTTGAATTGGCTTCCGAATTTGGGAAATGGAGTTTTCGGTGCAAAACAACAGATTTTGAATAATATAGATAACCCATCCTCTATACTAACAGTAGATCTAGATAATGATGGAGATCAAGATATATTAACTTCATTATTCAGTGATGGTTTTTCTTTAATTGAAAATTTTGGGTCAGGTTCTTTCGCAAATCAACAAGTACTTTCTCAATTTGAACTTATTCAAAATATTCTTAGTTCAGATTTAGATAATGATGGAGATAGTGACGTAATTGCAATGTCAGGAGGAAAAATTAGTGTATATGAAAATTTTTCTCAAAATATTAAAATCAAAGGGAAAGTATTTATAGATAGTAATCAAAATAGCAGTTTTGAATCCAATGAACCTGGAATTGATGATATTCAAATTGTTTTGTCACCATCTAATGTTAATTATTTTAGCCAAAGTAATGGAGGTTTTGAATTTTCTTTAGATACAGGTACTTTTGAAATATCTTATTTAGAAGATACTCTTTGGAACTTAACGACTAACTTTAATACTTATTTTATTGAAGTAAACAGTTCAAGTACAATTATTGATACGTTAAATTTTGGCTTTTATCCAGATACAATTTTGAGTATAATAGAACCAGAATTGACTGGCGGATTTCCTAGATGTAATTCCATAGTTAATTATTGGATTGATCTTTCGAACAATGGAACAACCATCCCATCTGGAATATATTCGATTAAACTCGACGATAGTATTTCATTTTTTAATTCATCAATCGTTCCAGACTCAATAGTTGGACAGAATGTTTATTGGCATTTCGATTCATTATTTTATTTTTCTCAACATCAAATTAATCTCCAAGTTGTAATGCCAGATTTCATGAGTATTGGAGATACTTTAGTTTCTGTTTTAGAAGTAAGTGAAATAAACGCGTTAAATGAAATTATTTATTTTAACCAGGATAGTTTGAGTCAGCTTTTATTATGTGCATATGACCCAAATGATAAAACTTCTATCCCAACAGGAATAGGTTCTAAGGGGTATTTGTCTAATGATTTGAGTTTAGAATATTTAATACGATTTCAAAATACGGGTAATGATACAGCAATCACTGTGATGGTTAGAGATCATTTAGATTCAGACCTGGATTGGTCTACATTTGAACTAATATCAAGTAGTCACTCGATGGAAACTTATATAGAATCTGATGGAGAAGTTGTTTTTAATTTTGAAAATATAATGTTACCAGATAGTAATATAAATTTTTTAGAAAGCCAAGGGTATGTTAAGTATAGAATTAGCATGCTACCTAATTTATCTGGAAATACAAAAATTGAAAATGAAGCAAAGATTTATTTCGATAGTAATCCACCAATAATTACAAATAAAACATTAAATACAATATATGATTGTAACTCATTAGTAGTTAATTATATAAGTTCAGTTTGGTGTTTAGAAAAAGAAATAGAATTAATTACGCCTTATGATGAAATTAGTAGTTATACTTGGCAGGTAGACGGATTTATAAATGTAGATTCAAATTATTTTAATTGGCTAATTGATACCACGAATACATTTAATATTACATTAAATATTAGTAATCCAATCTGCATAAAAGATACGGTAATTACTCTTGAAATTCTTCCTGAAATCCCTATTACATTTGTTGAAAATACTATCTGTGATAATGATAGCATTTACTTGGAAAATGAATATAGAAATATTTCTGGTTTGTATACCGATACGATTCAATCATTTGTTGGATGTGATAGTATATTAAAAACAAATCTTTTTGTAAACTCAAGTTATATGGCTATGGATATAATGAATATCTGTGTAGGAGATAGTTTATTGTTTTTTGGAGCGTATCATGCTTTGTCTGGACTTTATTATGATAGTTTACAAACTGTTTATGGGTGCGATAGTGTAATGATAGTTGAATTAACACCTTTCAACAATGATGTTGGAATCGACTCACAAACTGCTTGTAATTCTTTTACATGGATTAATGGTGTAACATACACTAGTAGCAACACAAGTGACAGCGATACGATTTATGGAGGTTCTCTCCATGGATGTGATAGTATTGTAACTTTAGATTTAACAATTAATACTGTTGATATCACGACTATAACAGATGATCCAACTATAACTTCCTATGCTTCTAATGCATCTTTCAAATGGTTAGATTGTAATAATGATTTCCTCCCTATTAGTACGGAAATATCAAGTTCTTTTACCCCTATTCAAAATGGTGATTTTGCTGTTGAAGTCACACAAAATAATTGTGTAGACACTTCTGATTGTATAACTATTTCCACTGTTGGGATTGAGGTAAATAAAACATTTGAACATGTAACAATTGTACCAAATCCATCTTCAGGATTAATTAAAGTCGACTTTGGTAGTTTGAGTAACGCTTCAATAGTTATTTATTCTTCAGTCGGTTCAATTGTATTTGAAGAAAAAAACATCAATGTAATAGAGTATCAACTTGAGTTAAATGAACCTCAGGGCATATACTTTATTGAAATTTCACATAGGGATGCTAAAAAGCAATTTAAGTTAATTTTAGAATAAATCCCTTAAAATTCAATCTTATAACTTTGATTATGTTTAGTAGCGGATTGTCAGTTTATGTATTCTACTTTCACTTAATAAAGAATATCAAGTTTCGAATATCTATGAATTCAATAGTTCTTACTGTAAATTGAATAATTTAGCTATATTTGACTATTACTATGACAAGAATATTTTTATTTTTAGTGTTTTTGGTTTCTTTTTACAGCAAAGCCTCAATAATTACTGTAACTAATACATTAAATAGCGGGGCTGGCTCCTTAAGGGAGGCAATATACTCTGCTAATTCTCAAGATACAATTAATTTTGATTCGAATTTAATTTTAAATGGCAGCGACACTATTGTTATATCAAATCCAATTACAATAATTAAGGCTTTAACAATTAGAGGTTTATATAATTCATCTGATACACTGTATATTAAGAAAAGTAGTAGTATTTTATTTGATTTACAAATGAATAATTCAATTTCTAAATTCTGTATTTTAGATAGTTTAGTTTTGATAAGTTCAAGCGTTGGACTTGCTATTCGCTGTGTAAATTCGGACTCTTTAGTAATATCTAATTCTACAATACGTAATTTTCTTTCATTTGATAATAATTCTGGAACTATCGATTGTTTTGGATACAACCAAATTTCTCCAAAGGTTATAATTAAAAACTCAGTTATCACAGGGAATAAAGCGCATGGAAACGGAGGAGCTATTAGTTGTCATTCAATCAATTCGCCAACAAGAGTCTCTATATTTAATAGTACTATTTCTGATAATTATTCCAATGAAAACGGTGGCGGAGTCTCGTGCTATTCAGAAAATTCTACTAGTACAATAGAAGTTCATAACTCCACAATTACTAACAATGAAGGTTCTTATGGTGGAGGTATTAATGCATATTCTATTAATGATTCATGTTTGATTCAAATCTTTGATTCAAAAATTAATTCCAACTACGCGAGAGCTGGTGGGCATGGTGGTGGTGGGATTTTTTTAAGATCTGATAATTCAAAAATAAGGCTCGAATTGAAAAGGACTAAGGTAAATAATAATCATAATAGTACGTCAAGTAGTAGTTGGGGTGGAGGGATTTATTGTGGGTCTCCAGAAAATGACGGGTTTGTTCAAATCGATAGTTCTGAAATATCAAATAATCATTCTGATAATGCGGGAGGATTGTTTTGTAACTCTGAAACATCAATTGTTAACATAAACTATTCCACGTTTAGTAATAACTCTGCCTTACTTTCAGGTGGTGGTTTATATTTATATCCATACAATAATTCAACTGCTTACCTAACCATTGAAAATTCAACATTCAACGGAAACAGTACTCCAAACGCCCCATCGGTTGGTGATACTGGTGGAGCAATAGAATGTAATAATGCTGTAGTTAATATTAATAACTCAACAATATGTAATAATAGTTCAAATCGAGGAGGTGGTCTTTGTGTTTGGTACACAACCTTATCTTTAACCAATTGTACTGTTACAGGGAATTCTGCAGATTCTGGTGATGGTATTTATTCATATGCCGGATCTGTTAATTTTAATAGCAGCATATTTGCGTTAAATGATAATGACCACAAAAACTTCACTATTAATTCTGGAGGTTTCAATATATTCAGTCATTCTGAACCTTCAACCATTATATCATCCGATCAATATGAAGCAACGAGTATATCAATTAATTTAGGTCCACTTCAAAATAATGGTGGGTTCACTGAAACTCTTCTTCCATTAAGTAACAGTATTGCTATTGATCTTGGAAATTATTCAGATTTTTCAGATGCTCAAAATGGAATAATCAGTGGGATAACAAGAGATGTTGGAGCAGCTGAGCATTGTATATCTGGAACATATATTGATACTTCTTCTTGTGGAAGCTATACCATCCCAAGTGGAACTGAAACTTATACATCTTTCGGAAACTATTTAATTATTGACACATTAAGTAGTATATGCTCCATGGATAGTATTATTTTTATTAATCTAACATTAGGTGATAACACTCCTCCCGTCCCAAACTTCACTTCTTTGCCAGATATAATTGAAACATGTCAAATTACCTCACTAATACCTCCGAGTGCTACGGATGACTGCTCAGACGATATTTCTATAACTAACAATATTGAATTACCTATTGTTGCTCCAGGTTTAACTGTTGTAGATTGGACAATTGATGATCAGAACGGTAATACAATAACACAATCACAAAATATTTATATACAATCAGATTTAGTCATATCAACTACTCAAAGTGACGAAGTTTTTGGTTCTGATGGTTCTATTAGTTTAACTATGATCGGAGGTTTACAACCATACACAGTGCTCTGGAGTAACGGAGAAACAACTGAAAATCTTCAGGATTTAACAAGTGGGACATATAGTGTAGAAGTGACTGATGGAAACGGCTGTCTCAGAACAGAAACCATTTTAATCAATTCTCAATTGACAATAAAGCAAGTAGAACTCGAACAGACTATTGTTCCGAACCCAAATAGAGGTGTGTTTCAACTACAAAACTACCCCATTGGTTCAAAAATTAACATTTATGCTCTTGATGGTAGGCTAATTGAAAACAATATTATTATAAATAGTAATATTCAAATTATTAATATTTCAGGAGTACCGAAAGGTGTTTATATAATTGAAGTTAAACTAGAAAACAACTATAAAACTCAACGATTAATTATTAACTAGAAGGAATAAAAGTACTATTGATAATTTGTTTTATGTTAATACTGATGGTTATATCAGAATAAGTATTATGCTTACCCTATTTATTATTAACATTCGTTAATCTACTGTTCAGTGAGTGTTAAAAGGTGTATGGGAAATCTTACTCATACATTGAATTATACAAGCTCAACAAGTACTTTAATAAAATATATAGGTGATCTTTATTTCACCACCTTTATTCATATAGCGATATCTATAAGGATTGAGTGCGGAGAGGCAGGGCATGCCTCTCAATGGCGTAAAGCAAAAATATTACAGGAGTTCATCTTAATCTACTTTCAAATGGAACAGATGCATTATTTGAGGAGTATTTGACACCTCCTGCACCACCAAAATAGGGTTGTTTTTAGTGTCAAAAGTGTCACTCACCAATCATATCTATACTGTATTCAAAGCCTTCAATGATCTGGTTTGACCGTTTTCCGTCACGTGTCACTAAAAAAAGTAAAGCTCAACACAAAGTGTTGGGCTTTTTTTTGTATCACTTTGTTTTTTTTTAATCGAACTAAATATTCTTTTTTTCATAAAATAGTGATTTCTGTCATTTTTTAAACCCTTTATAACCTTTAACTTACATTAATAAATAATTATTATGAAAAAAATTCTATTCGCACTATTTGCATTCCTGATGGTAAATCAATATTCATTTGGACAAACAAGGTCTTGGGGGATTAAATTTTCCAATAACATTACAGGCAAACCATTGCTTACA
>Ga0209292_1001323_pt1 | contig 30326 bp, 17 predicted proteins | sample GOMGulsemesocosm_2_FD_184634 | JGI IMG/M metagenome (GOLD analysis project Ga0209292, IMG submission 184634) | Methane-oxidizing microbial communities from mesocosms in the Gulf of Mexico - GOM9C Gulf of Mexico (SPAdes) (version 2) | ecosystem: Environmental > Aquatic > Marine > Cold seeps... | reverse complement strand
AACCTACTACCCACAGGCCTCGTATTTGTCGATCTTGATTTTTTCAAAAAAGTAAATGACACCTGGGGACATGAAGTGGGCAATGTCGCCCTGATTCAAACCGCCGAATTGATGTTCGCTTTTACCCGCAAGATTGACATCCCCTGCCGTTACGGAGGCGAGGAGTTTGCCATCATTCTTCCCTCAACTGATCTCGCTACCAGTATTCAGGTGGCCGAGCGCTTGCGCGAGGCGATTGAAGCTAAAGCTCTCATCAATGGCGAGCACAGCATCAAGCTCACTGCCAGCTTGGGAGTCGATATCTACAAGGGGTATGAGGGGGAATCACCTCAGGAGTTCATCAAACGGGCCGATAGCTACCTCTATCAAGCTAAAGAAGAAGGTCGCAATCGAGTCTGCGCTGCACGCAGTGAAAACACTGAGACGCTAACCCAAGTAAGCCACGAAGAAAAAGATGCACTGTTCGGACTATTTGGCGAACCGGCGGATGATAATTGATCAAAACTGAAGAAATAAAGGTACGAAAATCCGCCAAGTCTTAAAAAATTACAGATATATACTCCGAATACCTCCCGCAAAATCAATTGTATTGTTATACTTCGCCGCTTGTGTCCCCGTAGCTCAGCTGGATAGAGCATTCGCCTCCTAAGCGACTGTTCTCATTAACTACCACTAATAAATCATATTTATTATTTATAGATACTAATATTTTTCCCTTTAATATCAGCATACTACAGAGCTAAAGGTCATTATTTAGTCGATTATAAAACATCGCTAATATTCTATCGCCTTTGAAAAAATGCTATGGAAGGTGCTATTATGCTATGAAAATGATACATAGCAGGCAACTAGGAATTCTGGGTGATGACTGAAAAGCGAATCAAAAAAGCTGATTTCAAACTAACTGATTATGTCGGGAACAAGGCAATAAAACAGACGACTTTTGTCTTCAAAGAATCAGATTTGAAAAAGCTACCGCTTATCGAAGATGGCTCGAAGGACATCTTTGACGCTGCAATGAGCGAACCGGGGTTTTCACTAGTACTCCGATTAGCTAAGCGCTCTAAAGTCTTCTATTTTAAAGCGGGTAAAAGCTTTATGAAGAAAATTGGAGCGTGGCAAGAGCGGACCAATAGCAGGCACTACCCAGAGGGCTTCTTTAGCCTTCAGAAAGCAAGGAAGGAGTTCGAGTCTCGGGTAAAAGAACATAGTAATTACTGCGCCACAGCTGCAACCACTGGGGACTGGACAATAGAAAAATACATTGACGAAAAGTACGAATCTGATCGAAAAATACACAAAATTAAGAATGGCGACATAAAGCCGCTCGAAGGCAAGAAAGTGCTAAAAAACATCAAATCGGACTTAAAGCCGTGGCTGAATATGAAGCTCAAAGATGTAAACAAGGAATTGTTAACAGAATTTTCAGAATACTGGGGAACCCCAAGGGCTAACGTTACAAATGGCGTGGTGCAATTTAAATCTAAAGATTCTCAGCGAAAAGCTTATACAATGATTAACTCAATGTTCAACATTTGCGCTACAGCAAAGTACATAACATCAAACCCGCTAGATGGTCATACTTACTTATTTAAAGACAAAGAAAGCCAGGAGCGAAGAATCAACACATACGACATTAATCCCGATGGAGTACTTCGCTTTATATTCGAAGAGTCACCCGGAAATTTCGCAGGTAAAATAGTAATCGCAACAATGATTATGGCTGGCGTTCGCAACTCTGAAGCATATCGAAATTTTAGAGAGAACTTCGACATAGAAAATGGAAACTTACATATCCCCGCTTCTATCAGTCGAAAAACGAAAAAAATGCGAGATATCCCCATTACATCGGAATATTATTGGAATCATGTCAGAATATATCTCAGCTCAAGATATTTCTTCGAGAATCAGCAGGGGCACATGTTCCCTAGCCACAAAATGTCGGCAACTGGACACGTAGGCGAAGGCATAACGCGTGAAACATGGGCAGCTATCAAGCTGAAATACGGACTTAAAAAAACAGACAGGCTCTATGACTTCCGGCACACATTTGCAACTAAATTAACAAAGGAAACCGGCATCTCAGAAGCCGCCCTAATAATCGGCGACAAACCCGAGACGTTGTCAAAATATTATATAAAGCACGATATAGCCAGATTAAGAACTACGATTGCAAAGATTCAGAATGGCAACCCAGAAGAGGTTGATTTAGATAAATCAGGCGTACAGCAACAGACCAATCTAGATGAGATAGTAACAGCAACGGACGACGGCATGCCTACTGAAGTAAAAGTCCACTTCAGTACGTACAAAAATGGCAAGGTTCTGCCTGGTGAACATCAGCTATATAAATCGCAGTGGGACTCCTTCATCACAATTATGAGAAAGATGTCCGAAAACGGAATGGTGAAAGACGCAGACCTTTGGTTGCAACTTCAAGACTAACCTTTTGAGACTACTAGCCGCAGTACTTAATAAGTGCCTCCATCTTGACCTTTCCCCTAATTTAACACCGCGCTTTCAATGAGATTCCATATATAATTTATACTGCCTTTTTCGCGAAGCTCACTGGGGATTGATAGTCAAGCGAGCTGCGTGGCCGAACGTTGTTGTAATGGTCCTGCCACTGATTAATCTCCTGCCAAGCTTCCTATAGCAAGCGAAACCAATGTTGATTCAAACACTCAGTTCTAAATTTCCCATTCAGACTCTCACAAAAAGCATTCTGAGTAGGCTTGCCTGCCTGAATACAACTTCGCTTTACTTTCGTTTCTTTGCTCCAGAAAAACATCGCTTTGCGGCTAAACTCTGTAACATTGTCACGAACAATGTGGCGAGGTAATTCGCGTGTTTCTGCCAATAGATCGAGAAATCGGCTTACTTGTTGCCCTGATATTGATACGAATACCAGTTGGCCCACAACCTCTCTTGAGTATTCGTCAACAATATTCAATATTCTGAATCGACGACTATTGCTGAGTTGATCGGCCCAAAATCCATTGACCAGCGTCTATTGACCGCCATCGGACCTTCCCTTTCCTTTCAAAGCCCAGCTATTCAAGTTCCATTAAACCAGCAAACACGTATTTCACACGAAGGCACGCCTGGCAGCCCCAATAGAGTCCATAATATGGAGAATAGTGAGAATGCTTCCAAACGATCTACTAAAGCCCCTCGATCACTACAACTCCACTCTTCTTATTCATTGCCTTTACGCCTTCTTGCATCAGCTTATTAAATACCAATTGCTTGTTGCCTGACGTATTTTCTTCAATCCAATCGAGTACCTCTTTATCGACATGAATTGAAACTAACCGGGTCGTTTCCTTGCGGTTATCCAGTCGACCAGTCACCAAAATTTTTTTTGTCATCAATCTATCTCTTAAAATATATTGGCATTCGCCGACGTAGCTACATATAACTACACGTATTGACACATATACATGTTATTGGTAGGATGGCTGTCCCTGCTCCCACGAGGACATACATGCTTATAGACAAGAATGATTATGTTCGTTCTCTTCTCGATAATCAATTGAATGAGCTTATTGAGCTTGAAAAGGTTGGCGAACTAGAGCTTTCGTTTTCGCCTGGTACCTACGAGCTGATGCTCAAAAATGGGGGCGCGGCCCCACTTCTGCTTGCAGTTAAATCTTATAAAATTGAACGAGCCACTGACCCCTTTTTCAACCACAGCGGGGGCATGCTAACTTACTGCAATACACGTATATTTTTTAAAATATCCCATAGAGGAAAGACAGCTCTTGTTGATATAGGCACTTACCCAGAAATTGCCTCAATGCGTGCGTTGAGGCAAAATTTTCAGTGGTATGCGGTTGAAGCGGTTATAGCTTTCTAACTACTAAACGAACCTTAAAGACTATCCAAAAAATCAATTCAATTTGAGGTGCGTAGCTATGCCCGTAGAAATCAAAAGAACGGCTTTTTCCCCAGAGTGCCTAGATATATCCAAACTTATTGACCATAAGGATTTTCTTGCTACATTTCGTAAATATGTTGACGACAAAAAAGAAGGGGCACTCAGGTACTGCACGCAGGAATTCCATTGGCGAATCATCACCGAGGGCCGGATTGGCACTGCATACTTTTTCATTCTAAACGATGATGAAACATTGGACGAACACATATCCAGATTGGTTTCTGGAGAGCGAAGGTCGGCGCAACAGCTCAATCAAGTGGCATTGAAGGTAATACGAATGAAGCACCTGCTCTCAAGAATCAGAAGCTCAGAAATAAGGGAGTACCTAGAGGAATTCAATTTATTGCATGTGAATTATTCAGATGAAGCTAAGAAGCTTATACGGATTGCCGGTGAAGACCAATTTTTTGGCGAGATAGATCTCTGGGACTTCGAAAACGAATTTGGCGGCTCCATCAGCGTCAGGGATAAAGAATTCTACTTCGCTATAGTAAGCATTCATGACGATGAGGCTTATGAGCTCGTACACATAGTGCACATATCAACAATGTCAGAAGAACTCACGAAACGAGAGGAGTTCGATGGAATCGCAGAATTGCTGGCTGATATAGAGGTCGAGTGAATATGCGACACATCGATATGGCAGTTTATACAAATCAACACGTAGTCCAAGCGATATCAATGCCCGGCGGCCCGGCGCGAGATTACAAGCTTCGCGGAATGGGCGTGATCTTTGAGATCGACCAGAGGCTCCGAGACTCCTTCAAGTACGCTATAAGCACGCCAGAGCTAATAGGGCTAATACAAAAGCAATTCAAGGGGGCTACACAAACATTGGATACTTGCGAAATGGGATACCTGAACTTCGGGTCACTGCCAATTTGCTGGCACATAACAACAGTTAACAAGACCTCAGGAGTGTATGAAAAGCACAGGTATCTTGAGGAATGCGGTAAGCACTTGGCCTTCAAATTGACAGTTTACAGAGCCACTGATTTCGCAAAGATCGAAAGTAGGCTAATTGAGACAAGGGGATTTTATGAACGATGACCAGCTGAATTTTTTGGCGTTTATTTGTATCAGTGTATATTTAACTTTACTTGCATTCGAGCGTGAATTGAGATCGTTTCTCGGAGATTTCCTTAGCTTTCTACCTGGCGGACAATCTTACCAACTAGCGCACTTCTTGATTAATGAAAACGCATTTATCATATATGCCGGCCTGTCACCATTTTTTCTAATAATTTTATTAGCCAAATTTAGCCGGTAGGGGCAGTGTATGTTAAGTGCAATAGCTGTTGATCTAATGCAAGTCGTTCCAGACCAGGCCGAAATACACCCGCCGACGCTTTCACATCTGATCACCTCAGACAGTAGAATAACAGCGAATATTGTCATGGCATGTGCAACTACAGACGCTCTTCTCAACGATAAAGACTTCGCTGAAACCTTCCTGGCATGGGGGCGTCGGTACCCAAATGTTGTGTACGATCCTGACACAGAATTTTGGCTTCAACAAAACGACATGAACTATATACATCAGGGTTATTGTGCTGGTGCCGCGAGGCGAGCCGCGACTATTGGTTTTCTCGACATCGGCATTGACGAACTCTTTGATCTCGCGGAGCAGAGTGCGAAACCAACACACAATCACCAAGAGGCAATTGAAGGAGCCAAAGCGGTGGTTTATGCAATATGGGCGCTAAGGAGTGTAGTGGCAAGCAAGCAGGATATATATAAATATCTGCTAAAGGAATTTAAATACGTTATGCAGCTGTATACACATAAAGGTATTCGTCATGACCTGGACAAAAGCGCGGCGATGGACACCGTACCATTCGCAATATTTCTGGCGTTAGAATCAAAATGTTGGGTTGATGCAATTCAGTCGTGCTTCAAGTACGTCTATCGTGGCGATATGGACTGCATCTTGTTTTTAGTTTCCAGCATTGCATTCGCAATGCATGGAAGTTCAGATAAAGCACTTGAGGATAAAGCAAAATTCTGGCTCTTTAAAAATGCGCAGCCAATTTTGCAAGTCACCCGGGAGTTCTCAGCGAAGCGCACTCTGCTCAAACTGCCATTCTAACTAGACAAAAAAGATTTAATTCAAGCTGTGCACCACTATGATACAGATATCGTGCCTAGTATCTTGGAGCCCGGACGAGCACACTGGCCTTGTTGGTTTTTTGGCATGTTTCGCGAATTTGAATAGCCAGATAGACCTAACCTTCCGTAACATCGATACTCCGGTGGAATTGTACCCGCTTAATGCCGCCGCTAAGCGGCGAAACTTAGCCAGGTATGCTCTGCTACCTCATCTATCGACTCATTCGTTCGGTTTACATCCGTCAACTGTTTCTATTTTGACACCAGGAATTGTTAATGTTGCAGATTTACGGTGGTCGAGGGCGATTCACAACGTTAACCGTGATCAACTCATTATCGGAAACGCACGGAAAATCGTCGCCATTTCAAATAAGGACTTTTGATTTTGGGCGCTACTACTATTAACGAGATACATAGCAAAAACTAAAAGCGAAGGACACTAGACCTCTTGTCTGCCACAATCATTCTAGACTCAATGATGCGCTCGCATCCGTTCATCGCCTCACTAAACCCTAGCCACAGGAGACCCAAGCATTACCATCCCACATTTCAGTACCTAATATTTGATCATGCAGGAGAGGCTTTCCCGCTATAAACCAATGCGCGCTAACGTCGGCCCCTACATTAAACAAAGCAGTTGCAGCAGTCCTACTCCTTTTGCCCAGCCGCATAACAGAACTAACCTTCGCCGGAGTGAATCCGCCCGCTGGAAACAGGAAACGGACACAAACTATACCTTTTTGAGTCAAATTGTTTAATGCCTCTCGGCTGTTGGTAAAACTACCTGCCGTACTTTTTAATACAGTAGGTTCCCATACTGGGTTACTCGAGGCCCACAACAAGCCCTTACACTTTTTCTGCTGCTTAGCTAGCTTTTTGGCGTATTTTACGGGTGTCCCCAAGGCCAAACTGTTCGCGAAGTCATTGCTGAAGTCTTCAACTTTGAGCTCCCCAGAAAACGCAATACCTCCGGCGTTTTCCAAGTGAGTGTAATGATATAATCGCAATTCAGTCTCCCCCATGCATTCCTGATTACTTTGCATCGCAACACTGCTCAGTGAAGTGGACGATTCTTGCTCTCTTACCAAGTCAATCACAAATTCGATGGATGGATTTACCGTGATCGTACCCATATCAAAGATAACCTTCTTTAGATTTATTTGTTCTGATTAAACAGAAAAGTTAAGACATCAGCGTGGACGAGAACAAAGCTACTCATTGCAATCCGACAGGCATTCGATTATTTGAGGCGTCAGCTCTTCGCGAATCATGCATTTCCAACTCTCGTCTCTTTTAATATTATGATTGAACAAGCCTTGATCCGAGAATTTGTTAAATACTGTAAAACCAAGCTCCCTTTCAGAGATATCAATGCCATCATCGTCGACAATAATAGCCCCTTCGATTGATATATCTCCATGCCCATAGACTTCCAGTTCGTATTCGTGGCCCTCGTCACATTTCTCTGTGCCTCCAGTCGCCTCGTATTGAAATCGAATCTCAACATCTCTGGATTTTGCAGTGCAGTCTCCATAACCGAAATAAAACTCCTCTTTCGAACCTGGCACATCCACACAGCCATTTTCATAAAATGCGCGATTTATCGTCTCGAAATATCCTAACTCAACAGAAAATTCAAATTCAAGAGCGTTAAACTGTTCGATCGTTAATCTTCTCATCGGTTTATCCTTTTTGGCCTTTCTTGTCGGGGGCCTTAGAACCCGATGGCTCTATTGTGCCTTAGTGTCATCTCAGATATCCTCCAACAAGTGTAATAAAATCTCCCTGTTAACGAATTTTCAACGCAGTAGACCGCAGGGTATTGCTACCGAGGCTCTTCTCTGCTCTCAATTATGAAATTTATTTGCAGGAGATAATATATTGTATTCTCCGATTATTTGTTGCCTTCACTCTCTAGATTCAAGCAATGGAGTAGAAGATATCTATAGATGCATGGTTCTTCCAACATGGAACAATCCGCAACTGTACCAACTCATTTTATCGGGTTATATTAACTATCTAGCGTATCGAGACTGATCCATGATTTTGTGTGAAACATTATCTCGAAGTGCTATAATGATGCCAAGAAAGCGGCTACTCTCGCCGCCTTGAGGCAGGTTTGGTCACCTGCCTTTTCTTATGCCGCAGTTAAAAGCCCCTCTTCTCTAATGTGATCCAGCCACGCCCTGGTATCTTCTCCCATGTTCGCTATATAGGATCTTTGGCCCCCCTTCTTTCCCACTTGATTTGGTTTGATATTGAATTCATTCTTGAGTACAGATGTAATCGTAGACAGTGCGTTCACATCAGAGACCCTTGAGAATTTGAATGTGTCTCTGAACACCTGAATCGCCTTCCGTTTCTGAGCGCCAACCACCAAGTCCTGCGAAAATAGGAATTCATGAAAGGCCTTTGCGTCAATATTATTATAATGGTACCTCTCATCATGTAGATTAATGGTTTTAAGAAATCTCTGGACAAGCATCCTCTTAAACTGAGCATCTATCGTACGTGCGTCAAATTCATCTTCCGCCATCAGGATCAATTGGAGAGCACGAGCACCCGCGCCATCACGGTCAAAATCCAGAAGTTCCCGTGTAACCTTAGAAACCCTGTAGAACTTCCTTAATTTATAGCTTTCCAACTTCCTTTTGTTTTTGTTACTTGCGTGGTCCTTCATGAGAGCGATTATTTTTGCCTCTACATCCGAAATTCTCTTGGCGGAAATGAGCTCTTCGTTCCGTGCCCTCTTTTCTTCAGCAGTCGCCATTCTTCTCCTTTTGCTTCCTTTGTTTTTTAATTCCAAATCGTCAAAAAATTCAATTTTATGGCCCAAGTGCTCATATATTGTCAGAACCGTGAATTCGTAGTTTTCCCTCATGCTATTCTTGAATTGAATTCGAGATGCTATACGTTTTAAGTACTCATCATTCAACAGCTCATCAAGTAGCTCCTCCGTCAGGCAGTCGCTGTACTCTTTGTTAATCAAATCCAGCAGTATGCTCAGTGGGTTTTTGCAAAACCTGCGCTCGGGTTTATCGAAGCTCAACCACACCTGCTCTCTAGCCCTGAATCGCGCATCGCTTTGCGCCAAATCGTTGGGTGCTACTGTTCCATGAGCAAGAACTGAAACGCGACTGTATAAGGGATCAACGATACTGAGGCCGTTCTTTGCTGCCGGGTTGTAGAAGACAGCTTGAACGGTACTTGCAAGCGTTGATATGCTTCCAGCAGCACTGATTTCATTGGCATGTGTGAATGCTGCATCTATCTGTACATAATCAGCGATATATTCTTGCTTTCCATCGACACCTTCCCTGCCTTTGCCGTTAATCGCGATTATATCCGCATCAAACTTCGACTTGGCCTTGTTGTGCTGAGCGTCAGAGAAGAATGCTCGTTTTTCATTGTTATGTAAATCTTGTTTGCTCAGTTCTATATTAACGGCGTACGGCATGACGCGGACTACAGGTTTCACGAACTCACTTTTCTGATCGTAGACATAGATGGTCTTACCCGACCTCTCTGCTAAATCATACAACCAGTCCACTGTATGATCGTTGACAAATGCATCTGCGACTAAAACTGAGGAGGACTTCATGATCTGCTGCTCCAGTCGTTGCAGAAGCAGTCTTCTATCCTCTAGACTCCCACTCCCCACAATTCCTGATGTTGATAGATCAAGTACATCTTCAATTTCGTCAATAATTAGTATCTCAGATTTTGCACGTAAATCATGATATTTCTCATCGAGAAGTAGTTTGAGGATAACGCCTAGTACACCTTCTGCCGTTGAATTGGCATAGGCGGATTCATAGTCTCGAACATCTCCTTCATTGAGCAGAGATTTTGACAGTGCCCTTGAGGCTGACATATACATTGGAAAGAATCCAAACCGGCAAGCAAGTTCAAAAAGCCGCCTAAAAATTTTGCTCTTCCTGGTACCTCGCTCGCCAGAAAAGATATGGATACCTTTCCTATTGAGAAGGTAATCGAGGTTATCTCTGTAGCTAACGCTTTCAAATTTAACTTTCTCATTGTCCGTGCTGATACTTATCGAATTCACTACTTCCAGCTTTCTGATGCTAAGATCAGATTTTAGATCTTTGATAAAGCTTCCACTTTTGATAGAGAGCCTTGTTTTGATTAAGGCCTCGAGATCCTCCAATGGCATCTTGGCAAGCGATTTCCTGCACTCTTTAAACGCCCTCTTCTTTTCTTGATATATGTCCCTATCTTTAATTGCCAGGGCATAAATACGCAATGACTTATCCAGCGGTGTATTACCTAGGGATATCTTAGTATGACCTAACTGAACCTTGACTTGATGAGAGCGGGCAATGCAAGCGTCAGAATATATATTGGCCTCATCACTGACGATAATAATACTTGATTTTTTGACTTTGTTTTCGATAGCCATATTAACCGACGATTTAATATCTTCGGCGATTTGACTACGTCCCGTAGATGGAATTACAGGTGTGTTTGTTCGACTAATATATAGTTTCATGTTTGTACTCTCAATATTTGCCTACATCCGGTCTAGATGCTGAGCTTAGATGTCTAAACTCGCGACTGTCATGAAATTCTACAGACAAGAATCCCAAGCGATGCCGAGATAGAGTTTAAAAAAACGTCGCAACCTAGAATCCTGCGAAAATTCACGTAAGTGATTATGAGAGTACGATTAATACTTTCGAATATTCCCTCTTTGCCTTACAAAGCTTGTTTCATACCTGGCTTCGCCAGAATTATGACCAGCTGTATCCGCCATAAAGATGGGACAAATTGTCGGGATACTGATTTGTGTATATTATAAAGGCTGACTCAGATTTGTACTCCGGGATGTGAAGGCTGACCCTGGCATAAACTTCTTCGCCGCGAAGCAGAGAAGGCCAAAACATAGACCCTCGCCTGCCACACCAGTTAGAGCCAGAATCCAGCCGACTGACTCCGCACTTAGATTGCCAACGCAAAAAACAATAATCTCGACAAGCTGATGCCGAAGAACTGGCGAGAGCAGGTCGAGATGTAATGGCCGGAAGTCTACACCAATTACACTTTAGTATATTATGTCAGTTGCATTCTGTATGAGGGTGGTACAAATTTTGGGGATAACTGATTTGTGTATAATATATAGGCTGACTCAGATTTGTACTCCGGCATATGAATACCGACCCTGGATTTCTTCTATTCATCTCGGCGAAGCGGAGAAGGCCAAACCAGCGGATTTTTCATCTATTAATCGCCATTACAGTCACATCAATAATTTTTCGCTAAGTTTCCGGATGCCTGATTTACCAACAATCGGGCAGATAGTGGCCTCTTACTCCTAAGAGGAAGATACTCTGAATTTACTCCTAAATAGTACTCGGGACATCACAGGTACCAACCCATCATTGAGTCCGTCATTGTGTTGACTCAAACCTTACAAATATCGATCTTGGTTTCCAGGCACCGTATTAATGTAAGATCATTCATACGCACACTAAACCAGCTATCTGGCTTCTTGTAATGGCTACTGCTTTCTTGAGCTCTAAAGCCTTCTTGCACTGCGTTTTAAAGCTTCCGGTTACTGTGCGGGCATTACCACTTTCCTGTTTTTATTTTTGCCATTCGCCCCGAGGGGCTGGGCTAGTTGGATTCCGATTCGTGGAAATGAATGATGTCAGTCAACACCGTGTCTCGCACCATTGTTTCCCAGGCGTCGCCGTTGAGCTTTTTATCGATTGCAGCGAACAAATTGTGGTCATCGATGAGATCCCCATGCGAATCGTACTCTTCGAGAGGATCCCCGAGCTCATCGATCAGCGTCAGCCCTGATACCGAATAATCACAATCGCACTCACTGCGTCCCAATTTAATATCGAAATGAGGGGGAGCGGCATGCCAATCGAAGGAAATGACGACGGTACCGCATATTGATGTTGCCGTGCCGCTTCCATTAGCATCTCGACCGACATCTTTGTCTCCCTTAATATCGGAGTATGTGAACTCCAGGGCCATAAATTCTGCCAGGATCATGTTGGTTTTTTGATTTTGATTTGTCATTGTCTTTCTTTCCATTTTATTGTTGTCAATGAACCCCGAAGGGCTGGCTTGTTAGCGTAGCTTCCTACCGGGAAAAACCAGACTGCTGGCCAAAAGCAGAGGAAATTTTGTCAAATATATTGTGCAGAGATCTAAGCTCGTCGTAGGTTATAGATAGTTTTTCAGCCAATATTTTTTGCTCATAAATAGACATAATCCATCTACATTCAAGTGACTCATATACACTTTGACTCAGCAGAAAATCTTGATCTTCAATTTCGTAGTGTTCCAAATTCCCATTCTCAGATAATACTTCAAAAATCATATCAGCAACACAATTTTGTGGGAAACTGGATTCTTGTTCATCAGGAATACCTGCATCGCAGTGGCCGGTTTGGCTAGTTGTTAATTTGTTCATATCGATAATACCTTGTTGTTTCGAACTAGAAAAAATATAACACCTTTACCAGAATCCGATCTTCTAATAGAACATTAAAAATCAACTCAATTGCAAAAGGACAAATATTTCACTTGTTCCATTTTTCTCTAACATTCTGAATTACCGCTCCCCCATCGTAGCCAATCTCATTAAGCCATCTTGATGGCCACAGATCATGCGCACAGTAGCCCCTCATTACTAAATCTGCATGAGCTCTATTTTCTGCATCGAGTTTTAATAACAGCCTGAAATCGAATGTTTTTCCACGCTCCATCGCAATCAACAGCATTGCCGCAGCATAAGATCCGTCGCAATCGTGCTCTAAAGCTAATCGAGACAGGACCAAAGCAGAGAGGGCACGATCTGAGCTTCCCGTAAAAGTGCCACGCTCTTCGTCTTGCCTCCCAGTTATTTCTTGAATTGTCATTGCTTCCATTCTGATTTTTCCTTCATATAATAGATAATCTGAGTTCATAAGGCTTTTACAGCCGCTATAGTTTCAGTCGGTGCGCACTCACAAGCTCGGCATGAATTTGAACAAGCCTTGTTATGGCAACGACCGTATTTGCATTACTATAAAACAAGGAAACCTGGCTTATTACGTGATAGGAGTTATTTTTGTAGCCTATTGAGGAATTAGATCGGGTCCAAATACCGCCCCGATGAACAGAAGGGCGTATGGTTTGGCTAGTGGGTGATGCGAAGATACTCGATCTTCAAACTCGAATGGAATATTCTGGCAATCAACCGGCTACTATTAATAATATAGGAGCCGATTACTTTTCATACTTAGTGCACATTAATCGATCGATATTGAACTAATTTCAACTTTTTTTATTTATTTTCTATCATTTTTCGAAAAAGTGTCCTCTTATATATATTGAGGGCAAATAATTCTTGTCGTTAATTCACAAGGGAAGAAAGTGGAATTGTGGAGTGCAAATTCAACAGCCAAACTACCGGTCAACAGCAACTGCTGGCTTATTTCAGGGGCGGAGCCACTGGCCCATCTATGTTTACAATAAAATTCTAATCTTTTGTAAACAATGATCAACGAAATTCCATTTTTTAAAGCCGAGCCAATCGGCAAATGATGATTTGGTACTCGAATACAACAGCTGACCGGCCGGGCAAGTAACCTGACGCTAGACAGGTTACCGATGCGAAAAGTAGAAGAGATGTTCTGCCTACCTCAAGAGAAACTCCCTATAGAATAATAGCCCCCACCATCTATAGCCACGCATTCATCGGAATATGCAAACCAAGCAAACACGATACGTATCAATAATCGTGAAAATTTGTCTAGTCAACACCCAATGCCTTAAACACCGCATCTACAGGATCCGCATAAAAGCTAACCTGAAACTTAGTGAACAACTCCGGAGGGATAGTAGAAATATCACCCGCACTGCTCATAGGCAACGCCACTTTCTTTGCCCCGGCATCAAAGGCCACCTGCAAGCACTCTGCCAAGCTCTCTACTGGCGTCACTGAGCCACCTAGACTCATATCCCCTAGCACAACCATCTGGCTCTGCACGGGCTTTCCAAGTAATCCAGACGCAAATGCGACGAGGCCTGCCAGCGCTAGGTGAGTAAACGGCCCTGTATTTTGAAGTTCAACTGCATGAAGATGGAAATCATGGTCAACAACTTTGGCTCCCGCGCTTATTCTTGCCGCATTTGCTTTAAAGAAGTCGAAGGCGATTTTAATCTGTTCTTTGGCGGTACCTGAATTCCATAAGCCGGAGGTAGCTAGTTTTCCTGAGCCTTTAGTAATTTGAAGTTCAAGTCGATATAAACCTGGCATTCCTTTGTTGCTCAGGCCAATCGTATGAAGTATACCAGGCTTTCCTGGTCCTTCAGGTATAAGGCCTCCCCCGCCCTGCTCCTTCACAGAAACAAAGTGCTCTTCCAATGATTCGTTGTCTATATAGCTGAAATGGACATCATAAAACTCCATGCCACCAATCTTCTTAAGCTGCTCTTTCACCCGACGGCGAACCTGGAGCGCATACTCCAAACACTCACGCACATCTTCTTTTTCAAACTGGCCGTGGGGATACAACAACTTAATCAGACCTGATGTGGTCTTTCTAACGGCTATAACATCGCGCTGATTGAGATTATTTCCTAACTTGAAGTACTTATCGATGGCGTCTGCAAAGCTGCGTTTACGCATCTCCCTATAGAACTCAGCCAAGTAATCAACAATTAGCCCATATTTATCAGTAAAGAATTCAGGACGCATTTTCGGGATCTCCCAACCAGGGATATAGGCGTGGAAGCGATCAAAGAAAGCCGAGTCGATCATGGCCTCGGGGAATGGCGCTAATAGATGACTGGTTTTAACCAAAGACTCAACACTCTGATTGATGTTACCTATGAAAACCATACCGGCCGAGGCTTCCATCTGTTCTCTGCCACGGGCAAAAGATCCAGAAGCCATGTAATCTTTCATGATCTGCACGCCGTCTTTATCTTTGAATGAGATGCCTGCAACCTCATCGAAAGCGACTAGATCCCACAAACCAACTAATCCTACTCGACGTGTACTCATGTTATAGAACAAATTGGCAACAGTGGTCTGCCCACCAGACACCAAAATACTGTTAGGAGAACACTCCTTATATATATGGCTTTTCCCCGTCCCACGAGGCCCCAACTCACAAACATTGTAGTTGTTCTCGACGAAGGGAATCATCCTTGCCAGCAGATGCCACTGAACATCAGCATCGAGCGTCGAGGGCTCCATGCCGATTGAACGTACCAACGCTTCACGCCACTGATCTGTGGTCAAAGCTGCACGCCCTGAGTACAATTCATTCATATTCATATTGGGCATCTGAATGGGCTTAAGCAGCGTAACTCCAAAGGGAGAACCCGATTGTCCCTCTTCATGGTAATAGCTCAGTGTTGCAATAACCCAGATACCGCCCACAAGAAGCTTCTCATACTCTTTAACGATGCCTGCTGATATTTCAGCATCCTTAATACCCAGATTGCTGAATGAAGCCTCGTACTTATCTTTTTTCTCATTCAGCCTAACCGTTACCCGGTCGATCACTTTGTAAGTCCCGCGCTCTCTTACCAATGATTTAACTTTTTCTGCTTCATCGGGGCGCACATAGTTCTCGGCCAATATGGTTTTTACATTTTTAAGCCCCGCCTCGATCACCTCAGGATCATCGGATGCGCAATACATTCCAAGTAAGTACTCCAAGACATAAACGGGTACGTTAGCGCCTTCCTTGATTAATTTTGTGAGGTCTTTTCGAACAACACGACCACCAAAATTTTCATTCAACAGCTGATCTAAATCTTTATCTTGTACCGTATCCATTGTGTAGTCTCTGTAATATTGTTATTCGAGATGAGAGCCTTAGAAAAAATCATCTGTGAAAGCTAAATCGATTGTCACTTTGTAACGTTCAATTTCTGTATTAAGGTCTTTGTCTTTGAGTATCAAGAAGTAGTCTTTCTTGCGGTCAAAATCAGTTCCCGATAACGACAGGCGAATCTGCTTAACACGCTCTGCGACAGAGTCAGTAGCGCAGTCAAAGGTTACCCCTTCCTCGCTGGAGACTTTGGCATCTCCGTCATATATCGCCACAGATACGGTTACGGGTAACACCTGATCACTCACCGCTTCAGTCTGCATCAAATCAAAACGCTGAATATTATTAACCATCTTCAACGATGACTTAGCGGATATCACGCCTACTTTACGTTTGGTACGCTTTTCGGCCTTGGCACCGCGTAACTGCTTGACCGTCACGACCGGCACCACAATTTCCTGAGGCATTACGCCTCCGTGCACAAATCGAGCGCCACCGACAAAGTGGAAACGATTTGCCCCTTTCGGCACCCAGAATCCGGTGTCGCTCACCGTGCCGGCGGTATCTTTCGTAGAACCCGCCCAAGCCTCAGTTGTTTCTGGCAGCTCATTGCCGATCACATAACGCTTTTTACTTTTGATGGTGTTTAATGGTTTTTCAGTTAAAGCAGATCTATCGGCTGATTCGAGCTTGCTCTGCTGAAAAAGAAAACCATGGTCAGCCGTGATCAGTACGGTGGAGGTGTTGAAGTGCATCATGATCTTGCGGGTAAGTTCGGTCAGCTCATCGATCGCATGCTCCACAGCCATAAAAGTTTCGGACTCCGTTGAGGCGCTATCTCCACGGGCATCCACCACGTTGTGATAAACATAAACAAGTTGCTGATCTTTTAGTGCATCTCGCCCTTCATCACGCGACCACCCCTTGACCTGTTCAGCAGTAACCGCAATTCCCTGATGAGCAGAGAGCACTTTATTACGTGCAGCAGTGCCCTTGGTTGACTGACCATCAACAAAAACATCGTCTGAAACACCTTCTCGGTATTCAAGCGTTTTATGTGGTAACAAAGAAGCCATGCCCAAGGTTGTGTAACTGGGTACAACACCCAGTTGCGAGGTAAGTGTCGCCTCGCTATACCGCTTTTCATTGATACGATCTTTAAGTTCAAACGCTGCTTCGTAGCGGAAAGCATCACTGATAATCACCACTATGCGTTGCTTGGGTGATTTTCTGAGCACTGGGGCTACGTTCTTGGTGAAGAATTGCTGTTGGTTCGGCACACCCTCAATTCGCCAGTTGGCCAAGCTGCCCTCTGCCTCTACTCGATCACCCCAGGCTTTCGCTAGATTATCGATATACCAATTGGCATAACATTGCTCTATGTCATCATCGAGCTTTTTAAGGATCTCAACTCGGGCTCGTTGCGAAGCCGCACAATAATGCCGATAAGCCTGATCAAAGCGATAAAGGTCCGTTTCATAGGCCTTGTATATTTCTTCCAGACTGGAGAAATGAAACCCGGAACTGTGGGCCTGTCGCCATTGATAGAGATCAATAGCAGATGCAAGCGCTTGGTATATCGTGCGGTACTTACGCCGCTTGTCATCGTCCTTATGGCGGGATGCCCAGTAGCCATCCAATCGAACTGCAATGGCATCTGCAAACTGATTGAGATCAGCCTCTGTCGCTTGGGGGATAGCATGAGCCAATTCAATGATAATCCTTCGCTCAACAGACTCGAAGGTGGCTACATCCAGTAATGAGGCATAGCTATACGACTCAAGCTTATCAGTAACCCTTAACGCCTCTGCAACCCACCCAGATACTACATCAAAGGCCTTGTAATAGCGGGAGCTGTCGCGCCAGCGTGAAAGCAAAGCTCGTGAACTGGCACGGGCATTGGCCGCAGAGATTGCCAATTCTTGGGCCCATGGTGGAACATCACCGACACTCTCACAAAAACCAGTCGCCAGTAGTCGAATCAGGCAATGCCCGAGCATGAAGGGTTTTTCTCCGGACAACTCTTCCGGACCCGCTGGATAACCCACCTCCTGCTGAAGAGAAATCAATAATGCGGGTACCAAACCAAACTTTTCCAGCTCCTCCATGGCCTTAGGGTTGGCTTCCAAACCAATATCAGACTCTACAGACTGCTCTGCCAGAGCAAATAGGATATGAGTTAGATCGCAAGTATCAGCCTTGGCGACAACACTGATCATAGCTAAATCGAGATCTAACTCCGTCATGTCTGGCTGAACTAGTTTCTTAAGAGCATTGAGTCGAGTTTTACTGGCGAAGAACCTTTCTCGCATGGCCAGGTGCTCTCGCAAGCTTTGTTGGTGCAAACCCAAATCATTGAATATGATAGAGAATCGATCTGCGTAAAAACTACGGGAATAAAGCTTAATATCAAGAAGCCAATCCTTTTCAGGCACAGGTTCCTGGCTAGGAAAATACAGCAGGTATTTACCTTTGGTATCTTCAAGTTCCATCTTCAGCTTAATTCCCAAGGCCGACTCACTTCCCATATCCACGACTTGTACATTATCCAGCCCAAGACTAGGTAAGGTCGTCCTGAAATCGGCATCAGGGTCGTACCAGAAGACAATCCGGTGTCCCTCTTGATCAAATGCCTGCTCTAAACCCTGTACTAATTGATTATGTTTCATGGATACCCCTCTTGATTAAAGGGCAATATTTCCCCGTTAATATCATAATTTTCAAAGTGAACATTTCTATCCATCACACGTATACAAACAGAATCAAGGTTTATAAAATCGATTAATTTACGCAATGGATACACCCTCAATCACCCAATCTGTGGGTTTCATACATGAGTTTATTAATGAATACTCTGCGTGATGCGTCAATACAATGTTTCTAACCACTTCAGTCACATCCACATAGCGTTCATTAGTTTTCAAGAACATACGCCAAGATGAAGATGGATTATCAAGTACGAATGTATTAGAAGCATATTTAACGATATGACACCGTTCTGGCTCGCTGATATAAATTAAAGGAGAGTCTAGCTTAGTTGACTTAGCCTCCACTAATAGCACCTGTTTGTTCTCGTCATCAAAATCAAGATAGTCATAACCTGCACCATCAACGACACCTCCAATGTGTATGATTTCCAACCACTTAAGCTCTGTATAAGGCGGTGCAGATTCAAGCAAACATGTATCTAATAACTTCTCTGAAGATCGAGATCGATATTTTATCAACCTAGAATACTCAGCTTGTATTAAAGAAAGAAATATTTTCTGTTTCTCAATTGGTAATGTTGCAATACGTTTAGCTGTCTTTATAGCCAGATATTTCTCCACAGTTTTACCGGCCTTTGCATTTTTTAACTGTTGAGCGGCATGATCTTCATCCGATTTTGCTGCTGCTAAGTAGCCAGACCTGGCGAAACCTTGGCCACCATTAACTATTGATGAACTAGTAGCACCTGACAGAGACGAAACATCACCGTTGAATGCTACAGAGTCATCCTCTTTTTCAATTTTTTGCAATTCCAAATCGACTCGTTCACCGAGCAAACAAAAGTCAGTTTTATCGAGACTGACTTGGCTTAGAACGAATAACTCAGGATCAAAGGAGAAATCAAATCTGCTGCTGTCCTCATCCATAAAGCTCAACCAACCCTCATGCTGTAGATCACAAAAATCTTCTAAAGCCGCCAAATTTCTAACGTGAGAATCAACAAACGAAAGTAAGCTAAAGCCATTTCGATCAATCGGGTTCAGAGAGGCTATATAATAATGTAGCTCAGATGAAACTGACTTAAGTAACTGATCAAATCGCAGCCCTGCATTGGCATATATTGAGGTGTCACGCCAGTTTTTCTTAGTTACATCAACTCCGACAACGCTCGTTAATTCCGATAACAACTGGTCAAGCTTGTCATCCGGGAACCACTCACGTATTACATCTCTGGCATCTTTAAGAACCGCAGGTGAAACACCGAATTCTTCTAGTGTCAACCCTTCTAGAACAACTTGCTCAAAATAACGAATCAGTTCCCTACGACGAAATACTTCTTCAGCGAACCACACACAAACTCGACGTTTAAATTCCACCTGATTAATGCAATAGCCAGGATCGACAAAGAGGGATAGTTTTTTCTTTTGATCCGCTCGTAGTGGCTCCCACAATAGAATGGCCTCAGATATTGATGTAATCGTCTCCTGAACAGACTCCCCAACACTGCCAACGGCTTCATGTAACTCTGCATGCGCTATTGAAGCCACCTCCAAACTTTGCCATCGACGTTGAACTATTGCTTCATCAATATCAGTTAACCCTGGTATGTCTCCATAACAGGCCAATGTCATGAAAGTGGGCAAATATTCATTTTCCAATAAATCCCTGAGATCATGGTCTGAACACTCACTGCCCATACCAACCATATTCGCGTCAGTAGTCAGTGTGCTAACACCACTCAAATAGTTAGCCAGCGTGCCAATGTCACCACCGGCCAACCACCAAAATATCTCATGATTATCCAGTTTAGAACGAGTAGAGCGATGACTGCCTGAAACATACAAAACCTGATCGCTCTTTGATGCTATCCCTCGTTCCCCCACCCCTCCAGACTCATAGAAAAGCGGCAACCTATTCAACAATTCCCTTTCTGGCTCGCGATCGGAATCTAACAATATTCGATTGATTCTTTTTATTAGTTGTCGATAGGCACTTAACAACGGACCTTTAATTTGACGATGATGGCTACAGCCAGCAGCAATTGCTTCAACAGTTGAAATGAGCTTATTTAAACTTTGTGTGGACTCAACTGTGGTAACACCAATCTTCGTCAGAAGGTGCCACTCCCCATCATCTAGAATATCGGGGTTAATTAGGTGAAATCCGTCAACATAGCCATTTGGAACACCAATATGTGCAGATACGGGAGAAACACAGGAAGCAGACCCCGCAGATACACTTAGCCATTCTTCCTCTCGAATGTGACTGAGTATTGCATTTAGACTCGCTTGGTTCGGTGATTGTGTGATTGCTCCCAAACCCCATAACTATCCGCTAATAAAGCTAAAGCCCGAGATCCAACGGGAAAGTTTAGTAACGGTAACTGCCACGGCCTGACCCCTTTTTCCGAGATTAACGGAATGACATCCCATACCCCCCAGTATTTCAGGACAGATCTGTAGCTAACCCCCAATAGCTCCCTACAACGATCCTGATCAACTCGAAATACCCGATCTAGATCCAGATAATCAGTTAAATCTGGGTGACGATCGTCCATGAAGCAGTGCCTAACTTCTGCCCACCCACTATCAGTACAGGCAGGAATTAACAATCGCTGCGATGGGTGTGCCTCATCTGACAGAAAGCGCCATTGAGTCTGGGTGTAGATATCACTTGGTGCGTATGTGTCTAACGACGCCATCAACAAACTGGCTTTTTCTTCATCAAGACTCGTTTCATTTTGGGCACGAACTAGCGAACGAAGAACAGGTATAGCCTCGTAATCACTCCAAACAGAAAGTTCTTTAAGGTTAGATGCAAGATTGTTGGCCGATGGGAACCGCCAATTTGTTACAACAACACCTGGAACATCTATCTTGCTCAAGCCTTGAGAGATGCCCACATTGCGACGGCAAAAAAGCTTTGACTCGCCACTTCCAACTTCAAGGAATGGCATTGCGCATGCGTTATTAACAACTGGATCCGGGTTCTCTTCTGACCTGAGTTCAAAATCTAAAGGAACTAGGTTAAGGTCTGCTTGAGAAAAAGACCTAAAATAAGGCGCAAGCGTCTCGTTGTTATGATCTCTGTGAAGAAACCGTATTTTAGGTGGAGTGTAATGCCCTATTAGAGAGTAGATATCATTATAAAAATCAAGTGTGTGATTTTTATTCGAATCAAGGGTACTTGAAAAAATTTCCGCTAAAACCTCACCATTACCTTGTAACCGTTCCTTTAGCAATTTTGAAATACTACCAGTCGCCCTTAAAAGCTTGAGCGCGTACGGCAATGAAGCAATACCAGCCCGATTCACCTTCAGGCTTTCGATTAGCACATCAACTGCAATTTCAAGCAGGTAGTGGTTATATTGATTATTGGTAAAATCGATATTCTTACGGGATTCAGAAAGATAAAAATCCCCTTGAATATGCAACGAGCTACCTGTTTTCACTTCTGTGGGCAAATAGCTGTGTATATTTCCCTCACTAACCTCATCAGTCGGTAATTGAAGTGGGAATCCTAACGAAAGTCTTGGGTTTCGTGTTAATTCAAACCCAAGTTTCTCTCTGTATTCCTTAAGTTTATCGGCGCAGACCTCCGTATCGATATTAATACGCAACCAATCATCATCTATGGTATAGAGCGCCCTAGAATTACTGACCTCATCATCAGTTCGTATTGTAAGTTGTAGTCGAGCATCATCAGTTCTTATATCACCAATAAAAACCAATGTACTTTGCTTCAGCTCAGCAAGCGGACCAGAAAGAAGGCGTTCAAAGTCATCCTCATCCATTTCTTCCAACTCAATTGCTGTAACAGCACCATCTTCCTGCCAAAGTGGCGTTGAAATATACTCTGGAAAATAGAACGATGGAGCTTTACCCTGATGTTTTTCTTCAATAGTCGATTCAAGTAATGCGTGACGGATATCCGAGGCCGAATATTGGTCATCCCAACTATCGAGTGCGTCAGTGTGAAAAGGCCAGCGTAACCGAACAGCCCACTCGTCGTCATCCTGACCACATCGCGTCCTAATTTGGACTGATTCACAAAACTCCCATACCGACTTAAACCCAACACCTTTATTGCCTATTGACTCGCCTGGCTTTTTATTACTTGTATGTAGGGAGCATAAGGCGGCCAGGTCTGACCGGGGCTCACCCGGCCTCGCTATAGCAGAAAATGGCTTGCCATCATTCGCCACGATTAGGGAACGTTTTTCCTTATCTACGGTTATCCAGATATGCGAATCAGCTCGGTCGACTGCATTCTGCAAGAGTTCATATAACACACGCCCACGATAATCATTGGTAACGGCTCGTTCATTTTCTATATGGCCAGACACAGTATCGGGGTCGTCAAAATACAACTTACATTTACGACTAATATGCTCTCTAACAAGAAATTTCGAATCCATTCTTAAGTAACCTTCGGTGCACTTCCTGTTATAGCCTTAACTTCTGCCAATAAATCTCCGAACTTGCAGTAATTAACTTTCACTCCATCATCCAGATCCAGCGATATACGTTGGTCAGCATAGTGACGGAGTTTTTCGTCGAAGGTACTGAGTTCGGTTTGCTGCTTGTGAAGCTGGGCGATTTCTTTTTCTAGCTTTTTAATTTCAGCGGTACTGCTGCTGGCCTCTACGTCATTTTCGAGCTTGCTAACGTGAGTTGATAGCTTTGCAGTTAGGGGGATCACGTATTCGGTGCGCATGCGAGCCAATGTGCCTTCGTTGTAGCGATGCAAATACACCAAACACTGGAAGACTTTTTGTTTGCCGCTGCAAAACAACCAATAGACAGGACGCTTTTTATAGGTTTGCATGTGATCTTTGTAGAACTTGTCACACAGGTAACGGCGAAGAGTGTCGCGGCTGCCCTCACCTTTTTTAGGGGATAGATTTGCAGCCAAAAACGCCAAATTTTCTTCAAGGTTATGCTTATCCCAAGCCACAGATATAAATTCGACCAGCCGATTGGCTGCATCATCGGTATACCATTCTTTATCGGTTAGCGGAACAATTCCGTCGTCGTCGACAGGGAATTTTGTATAACGACTTCCATTAAAATCAATGTTGCCGCTATTGGCATAGATAAGGCCCGGCACATCCAAGCTGTAGCGGCCCATCATGCAGCCGATGGCATAGGAGATCAGTTCCCGCATGGTATCTTCACGGAAACGGATATCGCGCTCCTCTTCGGTGTACTTTATTCCGTAACGATAGGCAGGGTTAACGGTGAGGGTAATTTGCTCGATCGGGACATCTGGGGATAGTTCGTCTGCTAGGCCGTAGGCATTGATGAAGAGGCGATTATTCGCCTCTTCGAGTCGTTTCATCTCGGCGATGGTGTCTCGGTTCTGGATGATCCAGGCGGTGTAGCTGGACTCTAGGGTGGAGGCTGGGTCGATGGGGGCCGCCAGAACTGGGAGAGTCAGGAAGCCCCAGGAACGTTCATAGGTGTTCCAGTCTTCCCTGCCGATTTCCACCATAGATCGAACAATATCTGAGCAATGATTTTGAGCTGTAGGGACTGGTATCTGTTTGACGTATCCCAGTTCGTAACCAATTGTCGGACTCAACGCTTCCAGGAAATAGGGCACTATATTGCAATTTAGAGCACCTAGAAGATAGTCAGCAGAAACGTCATCATTGGCGTAGAGGGTTTGTCCTTTATTGCAGATGACAAAACCGGCCGGAAGATACCTAAAAGCTGCTGCCGAAGATGAGATCGATGACCAAGTCGTCGCTTCGCGGAAGTAATATTCTTCAGCACCAATAACAAATCCGATGTTGCCGTTCAAATAGGGGTATTTCCGATTGGTCTCTGCCTTAATCTCTGCTCCATTATCCTTCCAGTTAACCACAAAATCTGCATTCCCAAACCAGCGCCTAAAACCACCACCTTTGCAAAACGGGAACCACCTTTTCCCAGAAGCTTGGGCTCTATCCGCGTTTTCACTATCACTACTGAAGTTTAAACTAGAAACCTCGTACCACTGCCGGAGATACCTATTGTTATCCGAGGTCGACATACCATGCTTCAGTTTTGCATTTTCACTTAAAAGGGGAAACTCCGAAAAAGCTGATCCGATCTTCGGTCTAACCCAATAAGCCATAGGGCTACCGGGAATCCTTTTAAAGTCATCTGGCTTCGCCCTGTAAAACCAGTCACACTTCGGGTTATTAATTGCTTCAAGCGTTCTTGGAGCTTGATTCTCGTGTCCCTTGAAATCAGAAAGCTTGATGTAGGAACCTGTAATACCTGAGATATGACTGCGCATGAAAGTTAACGCAGCAACTGGAATCATCGCTGGTTCAAATGCATTGTATTCAAGCTGGATGAGGCTCGTTAGGCTAGTCTCATCAATAATCTTCTCCCGGAACCGTTCGAATGAAGACAAGAACATCCAAACGTACGGTGCCACTACGCCAACACGACCGCGCGGGGTTGCTTGCTCCACGAATCGTTCAATAAACATAGAGAAAAGATCGCTCTTTGAGTCATCAAAGTAATTCTTTGCAAACTCTTTCAGGAGGGTGTTCATATACTTTCCTCCTGCGTACGGCGGGTTGGCGACCACCGCGTCGTACTGTGCCGCTAATAACTCGGCCTGCTTCACAAACGGTCCCAAGCGCTCAAGAGCACTCGATAAAAACAGATCCTGACTAGCCTCCTCACTTAGCTGCAACAGCGCCGGCAATGTCTTAACCAAATCCTCTGGCACTTGAATCAACGAGCCAAAGGTTGTAGCGTGCTTGAACAGCTTCTTTAACTCCGTCAGGTCATCTGCGTGCAGGCCGTATAGGCCAAGGTCGATACCATGGGTAATAGTATCAACATCGAAACTAGCGCTGTCGGCCAACGCCATGACATTCAGCTTTACATCTCGCTCAAACAGCCGTCGATCATCCTCGCGTCCCTTCATCATCAGCGCAAAACCGCTAAGTTGGGCTGCTCGTCGGTCGATGTCCAAACCAAATAAGTTCTTCTCCAAAATTAGCTGGGCGATATCGCGCTGACGGTAACCGCGCTCTAAATAAATGCCCTTAAATAAATCGTAAGCTTCAACCAGAATATGCCCAGACCCACTGGCCGGATCGATCAGCGTCAACTCTTCAGGATTCAGGCTCTCAGGTGTTATCGCCTTTAACTGCTCGTTAACTTCATCCGTCTGTTCGGCTGGTTCAATGTAATATTCCATCTGCGCTTTCAATGGCGAATCTGGGTAGGTGGCTAGCCACTGCGCGCCCAATGAGTTTTGCACCATGTACTTCACGATCCAGTTGGGAGTAAAGAGCTGGGTCGCCGCTGGAATGTCTTCGGACTTCACTACCTTGCCGATAACTTGGTCTTTTTTCTCCGAGATGTAAAACTGGTAGAGCCAGCCGACAATCTCAATGCTTTGCCAGTCTTCTTCAGGAATCTCTGTGATCAGGTCATGAATGAGTGAATCGGTTTTGGTAAGATTTACTGGTAATAGCAGTTCGGTTTCGTCATCAATTGTTTCAAACAAAAATGGCATTGCCTGATGCAAAGCATGGCATTGAGCCAAAAACAACTCACGATAAAGCTCTTCATCTTTAGTGCCGTCAAGTTTCAGCTCGCGCACACGATTTTGATCAAGCCCAGGAAGATCAACCTCTAAGCAGTCTTCCAACAATTGATAACCTGTCGGATGATCTGGATGGCTTAGTACCCTGCGACCGTGACCTAAATAATCGTGCAGTTCCATATACCGAATCGCGCATAAGCGATTAAACCAACTGTAGGCAACTTGCTCTATGGTTTGGGTAAACCCAAGCTGCTCAACTTTTTTAACCAGTGCATGACGCGCTTTGGCAATGGTAGCTGGAAACGGGCGATCAGCGATAATGGCTAAATCCCCTTTGATTTCTATAGGAGTAATCGCTTTTTCACTGATACCGTATTTAGTCGCTTGTTTGGTGATCGCAGCGATGAAGTTCTTGCGGGCTTTTGGTGCGTAACTTTTGATATTACTGGTATTCATTGGCTCTTTATTCCTAAATCCTAATTCCCTGGTCTTGCGACCAACTTATATAGCAGCTACTAGTTATCGGATACGCACTCGTTTTTCCTGCTTGATCGCAATCGATAATTCATCTCTAAGCGAATCAATAAATTCCGCAATATCTGCCTCAGATTCCAAATAAACACTATCACTGATTTTATTGAACACACTGCTAACCAACACCTCAACAACAGGTTTGGGTTTGCTAACTGGAGCTGGCTTAGGAGTAGGTTCTTTAACTTCACACTCATCTTCGCCATCCGATTTATCATTCTCTTCATCTTCTTTGCGCTTGCGCTCCAGTTCTTCACGCTCAAACTTTTCTCGCCTCTCAATCTCAGCCTGAACAGCTCGCCCTAACTCATACAAGCCATCATCGAGCCTTTCAACAGCAGTCTCGGTTTGCAGCATGTAGATTCCAGCGATACTGGTTTCGGTTTCTAATTCAGATCTAACCAACTGCAATGGGCGCAACAGTCGATTGCTCAGCTCAGGCGTCGCTATACCGCTCTTAGTGATTTCACCTTCCAACTGACCGATTTTCTCATCGACACGCGCTAGTGCATGATCACGCTTCTCCTTTAAGAGGCTCTCGTTAACAGCTTCAACGGTACCGACCAAGCCTGCCACTTTATGCAGCATGTTATAGGGAGAGTCGGCACTTTCAATAGACTGCATTTCTGCTAATGCCTGTTTGGCTTTATCGTCACGCTCTAGTGCTTGCTTGTTTTTTTCAAAGTGACGCAGGGCTTGCTGTAATTGCTGCCAAGTGTGCAGCTGGTTAGTGAAGAACTCGTGTAAGTCACGGTAGTCTTCTTCCAGGTCCATATAGTCATTTTTGTTATCAACGACCAGCTTAAAGAAGTCGAAGCTATCCTCAACACTCAGAATACGTTCAAGCGTCAGAACTGACTGTTCAATAACTGCTTTGCCAGGGAAACGGCCCACATCGGTTTTGCTTTTGTAGGTTTTTAGATCATTCAACCACTGACCGAAATTCTTGGTATAAAATTCGAAAAGCTCTTTCTCAGCTGCCGGGCCCATCGCAGAGAAGAAATCTTGCGTAAGATTTCGAGCCTGCTTAAGCACAGCCTCATCCGTCTGGCGTTTCTTGATAATCGATACTTCACGACGGCGACGGGAGTTTTGCAGAGGCTCTAGTGCTTCACGGACGGGTAGAGTCCCCCCGCCCAACTGAAGCGAAATTCGCCCTGCGGCGGCAAGCCGGCCAACAATCAGCAGAATCTCAGAATCGGCCCAACCGTAAGGCCGCTTGGAAAACCGCTCCACCACATCCGACAACAGAATACGCTCAGTCCCAGAAGCCTTGAGGGAAATAAACTGCTCCAGCTCTTTAGTGGCCTTTGGGTTACCTTCTTCACCCTCTAACGACAACCCCATCTGGCTGATATCGTCAGCGGAAAGCACCGCACTCAGCTCACGCCAGGGATCTGACTGCAAGACCTTTAGATATGCCAGTTTGGTATAGGTGTTTTCCAATAAGTACTGACAGGCCTCATCATACTTAGTCACAATGTTATTATTGCTGAGGCTTAAGTGCTGACCCAAGCAATAGACGTCGGCCTGTAGAAGCATTTCTTCCAGGGTGTGACGTAGTCGTTTTTTGCGTTCTTGGTTTTCCCGGCCGCGATCAGCGAGAATGCGCGTGATATCAGCCTGGGTGCCGTCATCGTTAAGACGGATGAACTTATTGGTTTTGAGCCAGGTACGCAGCTCGCTAAAGAACTGCTTATCATCAGCTAATTTGAGCAGCGCAATGCCTTCGCCTTCGCCGCTTTTGTTGATACAACCCGCTTCTGAATACTGAGAGTAATCGACATCTAATGGCGATACGGCCTCAACTCTCAAGTCATTATCAAAGCGCCCGTCTATGGTATGGCCATCCACGTATCGGCCAATACCGTAGTCCATCTTGTTAACGGCATAACGAAACTTGTTTTTGTCCCGGAGAAGATCTTTAAAGATCAGGTTACTCAGTTCTTTATTTTCATCTGAGCTTGCGATATCAGTCGATTTTATCTTGCGGGTGATGTCGCGTTCTTCATTTGTGAGGAATAGAAACTCATCACCATTACGAGTAATCAAACTCTCTTTTTCCAAGCGTTGCACACTCTCTTCAATACGTTTTCGCAAAGCCAGCTTGTCTTCATCGATCTGTTCAATCGACAAAGTGACTAAGTTATCGAGAGTTCCTTTGACTAGCTCCACATAACGGATCATGAACAAGGTACGTAGTATTTGCCCATCAAAGGCATCCAGCGTCGCATTATCTGCCGCTTGGTCGATAGTGCGTTTTACGGCAGTATCCAGAAAGCCTTCTACCGCACTATAAAAACGGTACATAGGGACCAAAGCACCAATAGGCTCATCGGCAATGGCACTTGCGGCCATTTGAAACGCATCCAGCATAGATCGCTCACCGTAGGCCAGATGGGCACCGGTAGCCCCGACTTTACGGATTTCTTCAAAGACCTTCTGTACCAACTGGAAGTGATAGGGGGCAAATGGGTAGTTGTGTACAAAGCTGTCTGGACCATCGAAGTTTTTGAGTGTTGGTCCAGAACGATCGAAAGTAATCTGATTTTTTAGAATGTCGCCTTTTTGTTCGAAAACGGCTCTTAGTTCGGCCTCAGCCTCTGGTGTTTTTCTCAGTAGTCGTTTCTGGATGACTTCATCAGTATTTGAACTGGATAAAGACAGGCGTGTTTTGAAACGACCGGCGATCTTTGAGAAGTCATTCGCTCTAGAGGAAGACAGCTCGCCGAGCACGGCATCAATATCGGCCTGTGAGGTCACGATAATCCAGGCACGCCCCTTACAGATTGTACCGAGATTTTCGGTAATGGTTTGCAGGGTAAGCATGAGCTTAGTGTCACTACCGATAAACTGACCCACCTCATCGACCAAAAATAGTACACGGTGCGACGGGGATTTAGTCTCCAAATATTCTTTTACCCACTGGCAAAAATTCTCAACGGATACACTGAAAGTTTCTTCCGAAGCCTCAAACCATTTGTGGGCCGCCTCTGGCGAAATATCCAGCGATACAGATAGCGCAGCCTCAATGTCGTCTTGGTAGAACTGATAGCCGTCCCGTTCTTCGACCCAGCCCACTCCACTTTTTTGTTGGAAGGCTTCCTTAAATTGGGCATAGACGCCTTTTTGCTCTAGATGGCGCTCCATGTGAGCCACATGTGGGTGATCGCCACTAAAACCTTGATGCTCATTGAAGACCCTCAGGAATACATTGAGAATCGGATTGCCGTCATCATTGGAACTTGCCTTGCTATCGATATTAAAAAGAATAACGTCAGTGGTTGTGCTCACTGCCCTATCGATATCGGCACGAATCATCGCATCTCGAACTTTATCCTCATCAAAGAACTCTACCGCTGTTTTTTGATTACCGGAGGCGTCAAGTACCTGCTTATTCGCAAGGATATAAGAAAGGGTCTTTAGAAAGTGAGACTTACCTGAGCCAAAAAAACCAGAGATCCAAACGCCTACACGGTTTGCAATACTCGGATCATTGAGGTCCGTCGCATAGGATTCAAAAAATGAGCGAAAGTGTTTTTCTAGTTCATTAGTGACTACGTATTCATCAAGTTCTTGATAGACCGTTTCGTTGTCATCCTGATCAGCCTTAACTACGCCGTTAATGGAGCGATCGAGGGGCTTGTAAAAAAGATCTTTAATACTCATAAATT
>Ga0209292_1001320_pt1 | contig 30377 bp, 24 predicted proteins | sample GOMGulsemesocosm_2_FD_184634 | JGI IMG/M metagenome (GOLD analysis project Ga0209292, IMG submission 184634) | Methane-oxidizing microbial communities from mesocosms in the Gulf of Mexico - GOM9C Gulf of Mexico (SPAdes) (version 2) | ecosystem: Environmental > Aquatic > Marine > Cold seeps... | reverse complement strand
ACTCGCCGTGATTTACTACCCGATGATTTCGCTGCTGAACTGGCATTACTACAAGATCAAGTACCGGCTTTTGAAGGCGAATTAGCTAAACAAATTATTATTAAAGCTATCGGAGAAGAAGTCTTTAAGCAGCACTTTATCGATTTTGAAATAGAACCATTAGCCTCAGCATCTATTGCACAAGTACATACAGCAACTTTATTGCAAGATGGTAAACCGCAAGAAATTGTTATTAAAGTATTACGCCCTAATATCACCGAAACTATCTTAGCCGACGTTAAAGTAATGTCACTTTTTGCGGGAGTTGTTGCGCGATTTTTACCTGATGGTAAACGATTACGTCCAACTGAAGTCGTTAATGAATACCGTAAAACGATAATCGACGAGCTTGATCTGATCCGTGAAGCCGCCAATGCCACCTTACTCAAACAGAATTTTGAACAAGGCAATGCTAGCGATCACGTATTATATGTACCAGAAGTTTATAACGAATACAGTTACCAAAATGTAATGGTTATGGAGCGTATTTACGGTATCGGCGTGGGTGAAATTTCAACGCTTAAAGAACTTGGCGTAGACATGAAACTGTTAGCAGAGCGTGGTGTTGAAGTGTTTTTTACACAAGTATTCCGTGACAGCTTCTTTCATGCAGACATGCATCCTGGCAATGTATTTGTTGATGCAACTAATCCTGAAGATCCAACATGGATAGCGATTGATTGCGGTATTTGCGGCACGTTAAATCGAGAAGATAAACGCTATTTAGCAGAAAATTTTGTCGCATTCTTCAACAGAGATTACCGTAAAGTTGCTGAATTGCACGTTGATTCTGGCTGGGTCCCCAGTGAAACCAGTGTTGACGAATTTGAATTTGCTATCCGTACGGTTTGCGAACCCATCTTTAATAAACCACTCGCAGAAATATCATTCGGACAAGTGCTAGTTAGTCTATTTAATACTGCTCGTCGCTTTAATATGGAAGTACAACCTCAATTGGTGTTACTGCAAAAAACACTATTATATATTGAAGGCTTGGGTCGTCAGTTATATCCACAGCTCGATTTATGGCAAACCGCCAAGCCATATTTGGAAAACTGGGTGAAAGACCAAATGGGCATAAAAGCGGTTTACAAAAAGGTGAAAGAAAACATCCCTTTCTGGAATGAAAAACTGCCTGAAATACCCGATTTAGTTTATGACTATTTAAAAACTGGCCGTAAGAGCCACGATCAGCAAGCACAGCTAATTAATCAGCTTAAAGAACAACAAAGCAAACAGCATAAACAGTTAATTTTTACTATTGCTTTTAGTGCTATCGTTATTTGTTTAGCTATATTTCTGCACTAAGCTTATTAAAAACAAGCGACATCTAAGCTACAGACTATCGCTGATAATCTGTAGCTCTAGCCTTTTTTCTTCAACATATCGCGTAAATTGGCCACGCCCATTTTTGTCGTTTTGTCTTTATGAGCTTGACTCTTTTTCGTTTCAGTAAGCTCCCAGCTAAGATCGTCTTGTGGTAATTCATGTAAGAATCGACTAGCTTCGGTACGAGAAACCTCTCCGTATTGTCGACGTTCTCGAGCATAAGTGAATATCAATTCTCGCTGTGCACGAGTAATTCCCACATAAGCTAAACGACGCTCTTCTTCAACATTTCCTTCATCCATACTGGTTTGGTGAGGCAATAATCCTTCTTCCATACCAATTAAAAAAACATATGGAAATTCTAACCCTTTCGATGCATGCAGTGTCATCAACTGTACTTGGTCAGCATCATCTTCCTCTTCACCACGTTCCATCATCTCACGTAAAGTTAAGCGAGTGACAATTTCAGGCAGTACCATAGGATCGTTTTCGTCGTCACCTTCGAGCATTTGCGTTACCCAGCTAAAAAGTGTCGTAACGTTTTTCATGCGCATTTCTGCAGCTTTAGGGCTAGGAGAAGTATCGTATAGCCAATCTTCATAATTTATTTCACGAATCATCCCACGCAAAATTGCAGGGGTATCACCTCGTTCAGCATTGTCACCGGTTTCAACTAACCAACGAGTAAAACGCTGCACGTGCGCTAAACCTCGCCCTGTTAAGTGTTGTTCAAGCCCAAGCTCAAAGCTAGCTGCAAACATACTTATTTGTCGCATATTGGCGTAATTACCGAGCTTTTCTAACGTGGTTGGCCCTATTTCTCGACGTGGTACGTTTACTATTCTCAAAAACGCATTGTCATCATCTGGGTTAACCAGCACGCGTAAAAACGCCATCATATCTTTAATTTCACTGCGAGAAAAAAACGACGTTCCACCACTAATTTTATAAGGAATGCGGTTGAGCATAAGCGCTTTTTCTAATAAGCGAGACTGATGGTTACCACGGTATAAGATCGCATAATTTTTAAATTTACTTTTATTTAAAAATTTATGGCCAATTAACTCGCCGACTACGCGTTCAATTTCGTGCTCTTCATTTTTAGCCTGAATAACTCGTAATTCAACACCATAAGCGAGCTCACTAAATAGTGCCTTGTCGTAAACATGAGGGTTATTTGCAATTAAGATATTCGCACACTTTAAAATACGACCGCTAGAACGGTAATTTTGCTCTAATTTAATGAGTTTAAGTTGCGGAAAGTCTTCCCCTAATAACACTAGATTTTGCGGCTTAGCTCCCCGCCATGAATATATAGACTGATCATCGTCACCTACTACGGTTATACGTGCATGCTCACCGGCAATTAATTTCACTAACTCATATTGGCTAGCATTCGTATCTTGATATTCATCGACGAGCAGGTATCTAATTTTTTTTTGCCAGCGGGCACGAACTTCTGGAAAATTTCTCAATAAGAGAGTGGGGGCTAAAATTAAATCATCAAAATCAAGCGCATTATAGGCTTTCATGTGTTTTTGATAGAGCTGATAAAACTCGGCATACATAATTGTGTCTGCATCGCCGGCTATTTTTATTGCACCTTCAGGTAACAATAAATCATTCTTCCAGTTGGAGATCATGCTTTGCAATTTACTGAGTAAGTCTTTGTCACCATCAAGTTGTTCGTTGGTGAGCTCTTTTAATAAAGAGAGAGTGTCTTGATCATCAAATAAAGTGAAACCAGGTTTATAACCTAATGTTTTAATTTCTTTGCGAATAATATCAAGGCCCATGGAGTGAAAGGTAGAAACGGTAAGGCCGCGCGTTAAATTTTTATCCATCATTTTAACCACACGTTCTTTCATTTCTCGAGCGGCTTTGTTAGTGAACGTTACAGCTGCAATATTACGAGCTTTGTAATCGCACTTTTGAATTAAATAAGCAATTTTCTGACAAATAACCCCTGTTTTACCACTACCAGCACCTGCAAGTACTAAGCATGGGCCAGTGACGTATTTAACGGCTTCATTTTGTCCGGGGTTAAGTTTCATGTTATTTCTATTAAGTCAGTATATTTTCTGGGCGCTGATTTTACCCTGTTTGCCTTACACCGTATATACCCGCTCTACTTCAAGATGCAATTTCAGAGCTAACCCTTTCTCGACTTGCTGAAACCTGCGCCTTAAAGTAGAGCGGGTATAGATAATTAGCCATTGGCAAAATCATTAAATGCATTACAATAAGATAATTGATTAATTATGGGTAAATATAATGTTCAACGCTAAAAAAATTGAAGACATTGCTAAACAAGTCACCGATGCAATTCCACCAAAATTTAAAGACATTGCTAACGATATTGAAGAAAAAACCAAAGTGGTTTTACAACGAAAATTAACACAACTTGATGTGGTATCACGTGAAGAGTTTGATGTACAAACACAAGTATTATTAAAAACACGTGAAAAGCTTGCTGAATTGGAAAATAAACTTGCTGAAATCGAAGCTAAATTAGCGGTATAAAGAAGTGATGATTTAGCGATAAGTGCTTTATGAAAAATAACTTATCGCTTAATTCAAGATTACAAAGCGTGAGTTTTATATAAACGCCTTTCTATAACAAAGCCCATAATCCCCATAACAAAAAAGAAAACACCTGCGATTCTAAGCCAAGCATTTGCTGGTTGGGCAATGACCTTTTCTCCATTAGCTCTAAATACTCGCAACCCTTCAGGTAAAGTTACTTGGTATCTTTGCCCTAGAAACTTCTCTGACAGTATAAACTGCTCATCTTGACGTTGAGTCATTTCAATCTGCTTTTGATCAAAAGCCTTACTGCCTGCTTTTCGTGGAATAAGTCTTTGCCAATCATTAAATATATCTTTCGGTTCTCCCTTTAGCACAACACCTTCAGAGTAATACTGAAACTGAGTTTCAGGCAACAATATCTTACTTTGTCCGGTATAGAACAGCGTCAACGCAAATACGATAAGTGCGCTACAAAAATAGAGATATCGTCGTTGATTCACCATTTGTGATTGCTGCTGTTGTTTCAACCAATGTTCAATATCGGGTATTTGACTTAACTGCGCCGATAAATAACTTTTATCAAAAGCGACTAAAAACTGCGGTAGCGACAACTCAAACGCGGCAAGTAGCTTACGAAAAATATCATTAGATGGCATAGATTTATCATTTTCTAATTTCGATAAATACGACTGCTCTATTCCTGCTAAATTTGCCAAATCTGGTTGACTCATTTCTTTTGCATTTCTTAATTTTTTTAATTGTTCACCAAGCGTCATTTGCTTTTCCTTTTAATTATTTATATTGAAATGCCGTCGACAGCAAAACTATTCTTGGCTATTCCTGCGATAATATAAAGGTGAATATTTGAGAATATTGTTGAATATATAGCTATTTTTAATTTTTCGCGAACCAACGAATGTTCATCATCCTTTAAAAGTAAAAAGCAGCCAACGGCTGCCTTTCATTTAACTCAGGTTAATTGATGAACTTGCCGTTTCATTGGCTGCCTTTTTTTGTAGGTTAGACTACGCCATGCCCATTCCATAGGACCAAAGCGATATTGATTTAACCACCACTTAGAGAAAAACAACTGAAAAATTATAATACCAAAAACTAGCAACATTTGAGGTGCTCGAGAAATTTCACCATATTGCCCACCGGCATAACCATAAAAGAGGGAAGTTAATATAACAGAATGCATTAAGTAGTTGGTCAACGCCATTTGCCCCAAAGGGGAGAATACTGACAATATTTTCTGCCATCGATGTTTATTCAATGCACAAACAACCAAACCTAAATAACCAGCAGATAGCATATATTGAGCGATAAAAAATAGTATTTGTCCTACACCTTGTAATACTATAGAAATATCTGCAGCGGGATGTTGAATAATTAAAATACTGGCAATATTTAAAGGAATACCTGCCAATAATCCAACGCGAGCGAGCGTTTTAAAGAATGTTTGATTTTGCTGATGTTTAGTTATTTTTTCGGTCATAACTAGCCAAAAACCTAAAATAAAAATTGGCATTAAAACCACTAATGCCATTACTGGAGAAAACATCAGCTTATATACAGTAAAATCAAAACGGTATTCTGTCGCTTTCCAATAGTCTTGCTGAGTAAATGCAGTATCTTCTTCAAGAATATCGGCTTGCAAATCTTTTCGATACTGTACAGCATCAGCAATATCTTGTGCGTTAGTCTCTTTATTTGTAGAGGTTTCTAATGAAGTTTCTTGATTTTGTTCAGCTGAATTAATAAGACTTACATCTTCAATGCCATACGCTAACTTCTTTTCCACGGCAGTAAAAACGGCAAGTTCATTTTGCCACATATCTTGATATTCAGCGTCATTTAATACCATGCCCAGTATAACACCACCAAAGCTAATGATAAAAATAGGTATCATTAACCATGTTAACGCCAGCTTAATGTAAGCTCTTGGGTTATCTGATTTTTTAAATGTTACCCACGCCAATAGTACAAAACCAGCTAACGCATAATCATGTAAAATATCCCCTCCCCATAAGAAAATCATATGGGCAAGACCTATAACCAAAAGCACCAACATTCTACGAGCAAACCAAGCGCCAAAGGGGCGTCCTGCTTTTTTCGCTCGTAGCAACATTACGGCGAAACCCATACCAAAAATTAGCGCAAATAATTTATAAAACTTACCTTCAACAAAACAACGGATCAGCCAGCCTATTGCATGGTCAATCCCAGATAGTGATGTATCAGCTTGCCCTAATGAAACAATTGCACGGTTAAACCATTCAATATTCATTAGTAAAATACCAACTAATGCCAGGCCTCGTAAGATGTCTAATGCATCAATACGTTTATCTTTACCTAAAGGTTGTAAATTGGGCTCTAATGAAGAGGAAACTACCGTTTCATTGCTCTGGCTTAATTGCGTCATGAAATATCCTTATTATTTTTATAGTGACAGAGTAAACTAAATTTTTGTTAATTAACAAGACTAAATGTAAAAAGCCACTTTAAATAAAGTGGCTTTAGTGTTTGATCAATATAGATTTATTTCGAATTGTAATTCAGTTAATTCAAAAAAGCTTGGTAAGCTTCATTCTCTGTTTCTTCTTGCCATTCGTAGCCGAGGGCTTTTAAATGGTTAAAAAAGGCTAATTGGTCATCATTTTTCACTTCAAATCCTGCCAATACTTGCCCGAATGCTGCTCCGTGATTACGATAATGAAATAATGTTATATTCCAATGTTCGCCTAACATATCAAGAAACTTTTCTAGGGCTCCTGGGTATTCAGGAAACTGAAAACGAAAAATTCGCTCTTGATTGGGCCTAGCATTTTGACCTCCAACCATATAACGAACATGGAGCTTGGCCAATTCGTTGTTGGTAAGATCTGTTGTTTGATAGTGTTTTTCTCTCAGCGCGCTAAGTAGGAGATTTCGATCTTCTTCACCGCCTGTTCTAACGCCAACAAAAATATTCGCATCTTGATGACTACCGTCTACTTTGGCTGCATACCGATAATTAAATTCGGTGATAACTCGACCATCTAGTGCATGACAAAACTTTCTGAAACTGCCCTTTTCTTCAGGAATTGTTACCGAGAGTACAGCTTCTTTTTGCTCACCTAACTCACAACGTTCTGAAATATAACGTAGAGTATGAAAGTTCATATTAGCGCCAGATAAAATAGCGACCAGAGATTCTCCGCCAGCACTTGTCTTACAGTATTTCTGTAAGCCAGCTAACGATAGCGCGCCGGCAGGTTCAGAAATCACCCGTGTTTGTTCAAAAATATCCTTGATAGAAGCACAAATCTCATCGGTAGAGACAGTAATAACTTCATCGCAATAATGCTTAATTAAATCAAAAGTATGATCACCAATACGTTTAACCGCTACGCCATCAGCAAAAAGGCCAACATGCGCTAAATCGACAGCTTTTCCAGCCTCTATCGCGGCTTTTAAACAAGCAGAATCTTCTGCCTCAACACCAATAACTTTAATATTTGGCTGTAATTGCTTTAAATAAACCGCCATACCAGCAAGTAAACCACCACCACCAACAGGGATGAAAACTACATCAGATTTCGGCTGTTGTTGTAATAATTCTTTAGCAACGGTGCCTTGCCCAGCAATAACATCGATATCGTCAAAAGGATGAATCAGAGTCTTCTTTTCATCACGCGCATAAGCTAATGAAGCGGTTTGTGCTTCATTAAAGCTTTTCCCCACTAAACGCACTTCAGCGCCAAAACGTCGCACATTATCGACTTTAATATCAGGTGTAGTAATAGGCATAACAATGGTCGCTTTAATGCCTAACTTATTCGCAGCAAGTGCCATACCCTGTGCATGGTTACCCGCAGAAGCAGCAATAACACCATGGATACATTGTTCCTCAGTTAAGTTAATTAACTTATTGTAAGCACCACGCAATTTGAAAGAATGAACCGGCTGTTGATCTTCACGTTTAAGGGATATTTGATTACCTAAGCGTGCCGACAATTTAGTTAATGGTGTTAAATCCGTTTCAACGGCAACATCATAAACTGGTGCTAATAGAATTCTGCGTAAATAATCGAGCGCTTGCTCTTGAGTTTTTTTAGCAAGCAATAATGCTTGCTGCTCAGCTTCAGTCATTATTTTTAATCCACGATGCCATCTAATAAATCACGATTACGTACCGCACCTTTATCAGCACTAGTGGCTAACATTGCATAATTTTTCAGCGCGTAGCTAATTGGACGAACACGGTTCTGTGGTTTCCAAGCATCTTTGCCTTTAGCTTCCATATTGGCGCGACGCTGAGCTAATTCGTCTTCACTGACATTTAACTTAATAGCACGATTAGGGATATCAATATGAATAATGTCGCCTTGCTCAACTAAAGCAATTGTACCACCACTGCCTGCTTCTGGAGAAACATGGCCAATCGATAAACCCGACGTACCACCAGAGAATCGACCATCCGTTAACAGCGCACAAGCTTTACCTAAGCCCATCGATTTTAAATACGTCGTTGGATAAAGCATTTCTTGCATACCCGGCCCACCTTTAGGGCCTTCATAACGGATAACAACCACTTCACCAGCCACCACTTTCTTATCTAAAATACCTGCTACGGCGGCGTCCTGGCTTTCAAAAACATGAGCAGGGCCAGTAAAAATCAAATTATCGTCAGATACACCAGCTGTCTTAACAACACAACCATCTACAGCAATGTTACCAGACAAAACAGCTAAACCACCTTCTGTTGAAAACGCATTTTCAATCGAGCGAATACAACCATTTTCACGATCATCGTCTAACGTGTCCCAACGACAGTCTTGGCTAAATGCTTTAGTGGTACGAATACCAGCTGGGCCTGCACGGTAGAATTTTTTAACGTCTTCATCATCTGTCACTTTAATATCGTATTTAGCGATAACATCAGCCAATGTCGTACCTAAAACATTTGGCACATCTGTTTTTAATAAATTAGCACGTGATAATTCACCTAATATAGCAATTACGCCACCGGCACGATGCACATCTTCCATATGGTATTTTGGCGTAGAAGGAGCAACTTTACATAACTGTGGCACAATGCGTGACAATTTATCCATGTCTTCCATGGTGTAATCTATTTCTGCTTCTTGCGCGGTAGCGAGTAAATGCAAAATAGTGTTGGTTGAGCCACCCATAGCAATATCTAAGCACATAGCATTGTGAAGAGCTTCTTTGCTCGCAATATTTCGAGGCAATGCTGACTCATCATTTTCTTGATAATACCGCTTTGTTAATTTAACGATTTCTTTGCCCGCTTTTAAGAATAACTGCTCGCGGTCTGCGTGGGTTGCTAACATAGAACCGTTACCAGGCAGTGCTAAGCCTAAAGCCTCAGCTAAACAATTCATTGAGTTAGCAGTGAACATGCCTGAACATGAGCCACAAGTAGGACAAGCAGAACGTTCGACTTGATCGCTTTGTGTGTCAGAAACCTTGGGATCAGCACCTTGGATCATTGCATCAACTAAATCAAGCTTAATAATTTGGTCTGAAAGCTTAGTTTTTCCTGCTTCCATAGGGCCGCCAGAAACAAAAATTACCGGAATGTTAAGTCGCATTGCTGCCATTAGCATGCCCGGAGTTATTTTGTCACAGTTTGAAATACAGACCATAGCATCAGCACAATGGGCATTAACCATGTACTCAACAGAATCGGCAATAAGGTCACGCGAAGGTAAACTGTAAAGCATACCGCTATGGCCCATAGCAATACCATCATCGACCGCAATAGTATTGAACTCTTTAGCAACGCCGCCGGCTTCTTCAATGGCACCCGCCACCAACTGTCCCATGTCCTTTAAATGCACATGCCCCGGTACAAATTGAGTAAATGAATTTACCACGGCAATAATAGGTTTACCAAAATCGCCATCAGTCATGCCTGTTGCGCGCCACAAAGCACGAGCGCCAGCCATATTACGGCCTTGAGTAGAAGTTGCAGATCTTAATTTAGGCATGATATTTACATTCCGGTTAAAAAATTGAAAAAATTATTTTGAAAACTCACTTTCGTGCTTGTTATAAAATGACACTAAATGAGTTTTAAAAATAAGCCTTGTTGATTAAGTTTTTCACTTTAATAATGCAATAAAATTAAATACTGACTCTGACCAAAGTAGGAGCACTAAACCTATTCCTGTTTAAAGGGATAGATAAGCACTCCTCATACGGACTAGAGTTAATAAACGTATTATTTAACTGGGTCTAACCAATTATCTGGCACTTCAGTTGTACCGTCGAAAATACCAAAAAAGGCTTCTTGGAAGGCTTTGGTTATTGGTCCTCTAGAACCATTAGCCACTGCGATACCGTCGACTGATTTTACTGGTACAATTTCGGTTGCTGTGCCACACATAAAGAATTCATCAGCAAGGTATAAAGACTCACGCGAGATAGATTCTTCACGCACTTCATAGCCCAATTTTTTCGCAAGGAAAAATACTGTATCACGGGTTAAGCCTTGTAAAATAGATGCCGCCCCTGGAGGTGTATAAAGCACGCCATTGCGAATTAAAAATAAATTCTGTCCAGCACCTTCACTGACCACATTATTCACATCTAGAGCAATTCCTTCGGCATAACCGTGACGGGCAGCTTCTGTAGAAATTAATTGTGATGAAAGATAATTTCCACCCGCTTTCGCTGCAGTTGGCATAGTGTTTGGCGCTAATCTGTTCCAACTTGACACTCCAACCTCAACACCATTTTCAATAGCATCCGCGCCTAAGTATGCTTCCCAACTGAATGCGGCAACCATAATATCTGCAATAGCATCGACAGGTGGACGTAAACCCATGCCGATATCCCCCAAAAAGGCTAGCGGACGTAAATAAGCTGAGTTCAAACCATTTTTAGCTACAGCATCTTTACATGCTTGCACTATTTCTGCTTCTGTAAAGGGGATATTCATACGGTATATTTTTGCCGAATCGAATAAACGTTTTATGTGCTCTTCTAAACGAAAAATACATGTCCCTTTATGGGTATCGTACGCTCGAATTCCTTCAAAAACTGATGAACCATAATGCAATGCGTGACTCATTACATGTACGGTAGCGTTTTTCCACGGCATGAGTTCGCCATTAAACCAGATGAGCTCTGCATTTACTTTAGCCATTTTACTTTCCTAATTTATTATATTTTTAACGAGTTAACTCTAGCTTATAGACTCAGCTAACTCTAAATTTTATAGATATTTATTGCGCAATTATTATTAAATTTATGCACTGTATCGCTGTGATGACTTACCATCAATCACAACATCATTGATATCAAATAACTTAGATAATTGATGATTTAAATGTTCAATTGAATGTTCACTGCTCACCGATAGTTCAATATCTAATAAATTAGCTTCATTACTTGGAAACATGGTCATGCCCGTGACAGAGAAACCACGATAACGAGTGACTTGTAATAAACGCTCAAGCACAGTTGGTTGATTATGTGCGGTAATGCGTAAAGTATGCTGATTCATTATCTATTCTCCATCATTTGGTGGTTAGCGGTATTCGGTGGCACTAGTGGCCAAACATTGTCGGCGGCATCTATTTTTACTTGTAAAAGATAAGGTCCTTGGTGAGCAAGCATTTCTTCAATCGCTTGGCTAACTTCTTCTTTCTTTGTTATTTGCTTAGCTTTAATATCAAAAGCATTGGCTAACATGACAAAGTCAGGATTATCCGCAAGGTCTGTTTCACTTAAACGACCGTCGAAAAAGAGGTCTTGCCACTGACGCACCATGCCCAATTTTTCGTTATCAATTAGCACAATTTTCACCGGTAATTGAAAGCGTTTTATTGTTGAAAGCTCTTGTACATTCATCATAAACGAGCCATCTCCCGATACCGCAATCACAGTATCTTTAGGTCGACTAATTTGAGCACCAATCGCGGCAGGCACACCAAAACCCATAGTGCCCATACTGCCACTGGTTAGAAACTCACTAGGGTCGTTAAAGCTCATATGTTGTGCAGCCCACATTTGATGTTGCCCGACATCAGTCGTAACAACAGTACTTTTTGGCATTAAATCACTAACTTCTTTTAGAACCGCTGGAGCAAAAATGGTCTCACCAGGGTGATTATAATCCCAAGCAAAATCATGTTTCATTGCTGAGCAATGTTTTTGCCACGAGTTAATATCAAGAGACATAGTTAACGCGGGTAAATTCGTTTTTAGATCGCCTAAAATAGGTGCATCAGCAAAACGGCGTTTGCTTATTTCTGCTTGATCTATTTCTAAATGTATCACTTTAGCATTTGGAGCAAACTCAGCTAACTTACCGGTAACTCGGTCATCAAAACGAGCGCCAACAGCAATAAGTAAATCACTCTGCTGCACTGCAATATTCGCGGCTTTAGTACCGTGCATACCTAACATGCCTAAATAAAATTCGTCATCAGGATCAACCGCACCTAATCCCTTTAAGGTAGCAACGCTCGGTATCTTGGTTGTTGACATAAACTCGCGTAATTCCGGTACAGCTCCTGCCATACCAACACCGCCACCCACGTACAGAACAGGGCTTTTCGCTTGCGATAATAATGTTAAAGCTGCGTCTACGTTTGCCGATGAAGCAGACTTCTGTTTAACCAAATTACTGGCTAACTCGACAGCATACTCAACTTCAGCTGTTTGAATATCTTTAGGGATGTCAACAAGTACAGGGCCTTGACGTCCTTCGAGGGCTATCGCAAATGCTTGATGCAAAGTTTCAGCTAAATCATTTACATCACGTACTTGAAAAGAGTGTTTAGTACAGGCGAGTGACAATCCGAAAATGTCAACTTCCTGAAACGCATCAGAGCCCATAGCAACCATAGGTACTTGACCTGTAATTGCGACAACAGGAATAGAATCGGCTAAAGCATCAGCAAGGCCTGTAATCAAATTTGTCGCTCCCGGCCCTGATGTTGCTAAGCACACACCAACTTTACCAGAAGCACGTGCATAACCGACCGCGGAAAATGCTGCACCTTGCTCATGACGGCATAAAAAATGCTGAACGTTACTGTCATAAAGCGCATCATAAATGGGCATAATCGCACCACCGGGGTAACCAAAAACATGCTCTACGCCATGCTGTTGCATAACCTTAAATAATACAGAACCACCGGTTTCTTTCTTTTCGCTTACCATCTTGTTTTTGAACTCACCCAACTGAATATTTTTTGCATATTCGATTATTTGAGTTTTCTCCTTTGCTGCGATTAAAATTTATTTTTCTAAATATCTTAAACTAAAAAACCCCCGGTCCTTTCGGAGCGGGGGTTTGTGTTTGCGTAAAATTTTTCTTAGCTCAACAAACAACCCCGCGATGATATAATAATCACCACGACGAGAATGTTAATAATCACTGAGCTAAATGTTTGCATATTTATTCAAATACTCTAATTTTTTATAAAAAACAAAATGAAAAATTTTAAAATTTGTTGGCTGTTTTCTTGCCTATTTAAATTAGTACCATAGCTCTAATAATAAGTGCAAGTTTTTTTATTAGCGTTTTTTATCTTTAAAAAAATAATTTAGTTATATGCCCCTAATTAATTGGCATTCTTAAAATCGTTTTTAATCGCTCTGCAGGCACACGCCTTGGGTCAGAAATATAGACTTCGCAATGTTGCTTCTTCGCGGTAAGATTTTGTTTATTCGCGAAGTCCTGCATCTTTTTGATAGAATAGTGTTCGTCTTCATACGCACCAACATGTAGTATTTGCACGCAGCTAGAAAACTCAAACTCAATTATTTTTACTTGATGAACGCTAGGTGTTTTCCCTTTTTTTGCTAAAGCCACAGCAGCTTGATTAACATCACTCTCTGTTACGCTGCTAGGTGTACGGATCATTAATTGCCACTGCCATTGTGACTTATCAATTTCAGACAAACACTGCCCGGCCGAAGACCAGTACCGGGCTTCTAATTTGCAAATAACGTAATCGCCTTTACCATGCTTTTTTCGCGTCATTTTTACCGTATAAGCTATCGCATAAAGCGCTGTAACAGCATCATCAAATGCCGAAGAACCAGGTGCTCCTGTGCCATTTATCGTCAAATAATTCCCTGTTGATACGTTAATTAGCACCGGCTCTTTAGGGTGAACATAATCTGCCTTGTGTAATTTATATAAATCAATTTTTTCCATGAATATTCTCCTTAAGCGGTATATAAATATCAGTTACTAAATCTTCTGGTTCAGTTGATTCTGGGTCGTTCAAGTAAATTTCAAAGCATGGTTTGTCTGCAGCTTCATAGTCAGTTTGGCTTAACCATTGCCCAAAAAGTTGTCGATAGGTTGTCGACAAATTGTCATACGAACCAATATGGGTAATCATCGCATAACGACCTCCAGCTATGGTTTGAATGCCAATATTGTCTTGCGCAACAAATGAATCATCAACACTGATGCAAGCGTCATAGCGCAGTTTTTTTTCATCAACTACATCAGGATCATCGTAACTTACTCCAATCATTTTAGCGTCTCCGCCCAGTAACCCTTCTGGGGCTAAGCTACTGCATAAAAAGTCCCAAGCCTCTCCGCATGCTTGGTACGGCCCTATATGCCGAACAAAGGCGACAACAATATCGTCAACTTGTTTAATCATTACATTCATCGTTAATTCCTCTTCAATTAAAGGTTCGAAAGATGAAATACGCTCCTTGGTTTTATAACGGATACAAGCTGTTGAAGAACACGGATAACTTGCTTGCAAGGTATTTCTAAAAACTGATGGTAACAATCCAGTTTTTGTTTTGAACACTCTCGAAAAGGCCATATCACTTTCATATCCAGCGGCTAGAGATATTTGTAAAACACTCATTTTGCTAGTTTTCAGTTGCAACGCTGCGCGCTCTAATCGTAAACGCCTTACCAGTTCTTTAACCGACTCTCCCAGCATGCCACTAAAAATACGGTGAAAATGATAACGAGAAAAACACGCCTGCTTCGCCAATTCATCTAAGCAAAGATCATTATCTAAATTTTCTTGAATATAATTAAGTACGTTAACCATTCGAGATAAATAAGATTGTTGAGTTCTTGTTCGCATAAAAATTAATATCCATAAAAAGTTACTTGAGGTATTTCCAAAAAATTATCACCAGTACTCATTACTGGTGATAATTAAGATAATGATTAACGTTATTTGATAACTGATAATTCTTGCTCGTTTAAAACTTTATCATGATCAAAGTGGTAATAGCATTTTCATCAAATGCATCTAAACTATCATTAAATGGAAAAATAAATTAAATGGATTTTTATGAGTCTGGCGTGTATTTACAGCCGAGCCCGTGTTGGGCTTGAGTCTCCTCTTGTCACCGTTGAAGTTCACCTAGCCAATGGTTTACCTGTTTTCAATATTGTCGGCTTACCCGAAACCTCGGTACGTGAATCAAAAGATAGAGTGCGAAGTGCAATTATCAATTGTGGTTTTGAGTTTCCCGCCAAACGTATCACTATCAATTTGGCACCGGCTGATTTACCCAAAGAAGGCGGTCGTTTTGATTTACCTATTGCCATTGGCATATTGGTCGCTTCTGAACAATTACCCGCGACTGACTTAAGCCAATATGAATTTGCTGGTGAACTTGCACTTTCTGGTGAACTGCGAGAAATTATTGGTGAGATACCTATGGCAATGGCTTGCGCAGAAAGTAAAAGAACTTTAGTTATTCCAAAACAGAATGCTGAGCAAGCAAGCTGGGTAAAGCAAGCCAACATTTTAGCGATAAATCATTTAAATCAGCTGTTCCCGCACTTCTTGAAACAGCAATCGTTGCCGTTAGTGCCCACAAAAGAAGTTGAGTATTATCGCGTGCCTACCGATAAAGATATCGCTGATGTTATTGGCCAACCCATGGCAAAACGTGCTTTAGAAATTGCCGCAAGTGGTGCGCACAATTTGTTATTTATTGGCCCTCCAGGTACTGGAAAAACTATGCTAGCAAGCCGTTTACCCGGAATATTGCCGCCGATGAGCGAAAGCGAAGCATTAGAAGCCGCTGCAATTGCCTCAATTAGCCACCAAAAAATTAATCATCAGTCTTGGTTAACCCGTCCTTTTCGAGCTCCACATCATACGGCATCATCAGCAGCACTGGTAGGCGGAGGAAGTAGACCACAAGCGGGCGAAATTTCATTAGCGCATAATGGCGTATTATTTCTTGACGAATTACCAGAATTTGAACGTAAAGTACTCGATGTTTTGCGAGAGCCAATGGAGTCTGCTGAGGTCACTATTTCACGCGCAATGTACAAACAAACTTTTCCCGCTAAGTTTCAGCTTGTCGCAGCGATGAACCCTAGTCCAACAGGTTTTTACAACGATAATCGCAGTACACCAGAGCAAGTTCTTCGCTACTTAAATCGCCTATCCGGCCCATTTCTAGACCGTGTAGACATTCAAATTGAAATAACTCGTTTACCGAAAGGAATGTGGGCAAATAATCAACAAAACAACGAAAATTCTGAACAAATTCGTGAGCGTGTAACCCTATGCCGTGCAAGACAGCTGGAACGTCAAGGTAAAGCAAATGCCCATTTAGGCAGTGCAGAAACGAGAGAGTTTTGTCAACTTAACGCAAATGAACATGAATTTTTAGAGTTAGCCGTAGAAAAGTTAGGTTTATCAACTCGTGCCCATCATAAAATTTTGAAAATTGCTCGTACCTTGGCTGATATGAGTGATATTAAAGATATTCAGCACGAACATTTAATCGAAGCGCTATCTTACCGGGCAATGGACCGACTACTGCGCCATCTTACCGATGCTGTTGCCGTGTAAATGCTGTAGTCACTATTCGATAGCTTTAAAAAATGCCTTAACTAACATTTGCTCTCGACTCTGATTTAAACAACATATTCCGAGATCGAAGGGTTGAATATCACCAACGTTCGCTAAATATTGCACGCGATCTTTTACCGGGCTATTTTCTACCACTACTTGTGGCGAAATACCAACACCACACCCTAGAGCAACCATACTGACTAATGCTTCGTGTCCTGATACAGTCGCATAAATATTTGGTTTACCTTGCTGTTTTTTTCGATACCAGTATTCAAATCGCTTACGTGCTTCACCATGTTCAGGCAAAATAATAGGCACATCACACCAATTTATAATCTCATCTTGCAGCTGTTGTTGTACTCGGCAGGCCATAGTTGGGGCGATCACAGCCAATGGCACATTAGCAATGTGATGAAAATAAAACATTCTCGATAAGTTTTCGGGCTTTACACCAATAGCAAAGTCGACCGCTTGTTGCTGAACTTGCTCAAAGGCGTCAGCAGCATCGCCGGTTGTTAGTACAATCTCAACTAAGGGGTGTTGTTGACGAAAGCGCTCGAGCAGCTGCGGTAAATGGCTATAAGAGGCAGTTACAGAGCAGTAAATATGAAGCTTTCCTTGTAACTCTGCTTGTTGTTGATTTAACGATAATTGCAACAACTGCCACTGCTCAATTTGTTGTTCCGCATATTTTTGTAATAAACGACCTGCATCAGTCAAAACAACTGTCCGGTTATCACGATGCAATAAAGAACAACCTACTTCGGCTTCAAGCCTTTGAATAATACGGCTGAGTGTTGAAGTACTAATATGACTGGCTTCAGCAGTTTTACCAAAATGTAGTGTTTGTGTTAAATGAACAAACATTTTTAGCGATTTCAGGTCCATATTTACTCAATCTTTTAAACTCATTGCCAACTCGTTGCACATTACGCAACACACCTTTGCAAATATATCATTTTAAGCAACACAAGTCTTGCGCTATGATATTTTCATCGTCGGAAAAGCCGGCAAACAAATTTATTTTATCGGATGTGCTAAACGTACTGACTGAGCAAGATGCGATATTGAGGACATATTATGAGCAATTATTTTAATACTTTAAGTTTACGTGAAAAATTAGGCCAATTAGGCAAATGTCGCTTTATGAAACGTGAAGAGTTCAACGATGGCTGTAACTTCATTAAAGACTGGAACATTGTAATTGTTGGTTGTGGTGCTCAAGGTTTGAACCAAGGTTTAAACATGCGAGATTCAGGTTTAAATATTTCTTACGCTTTACGAGAAGCGGCTATTTCGTCAAAACGTCAATCTTGGCAGTGGGCAACTGAAAACGGTTTCACTGTTGGTACTTACGAAGAGTTAATCCCGCAAGCTGATTTAGTTTTGAACTTAACGCCAGATAAACAACATACTTCAGCAGTTACTGCTGTTATGCCTCATATGAAACAAGGCTCGACTTTAGCTTACTCTCATGGTTTCAATATTGTTGAAGAAGGCATGCAAATTCGTTCAGACATCACAGTTGTGATGGTAGCACCTAAGTGTCCTGGTACTGAAGTGCGTGAAGAATACAAACGTGGTTTTGGTGTACCAACACTTATCGCTGTTCACCCAGAAAACGATCCACAAGGTAATGGCTTAGCTATCGCTAAAGCTTACGCTTCTGCAACTGGTGGTGATCGCGCAGGTGTTCTTGAATCTTCGTTCATTGCTGAAGTTAAGTCTGACTTAATGGGTGAACAAACGATTTTATGTGGCATGTTACAAACAGCGGCAGTGCTTGGTCATAAGCAATTAGTTGCTCAAGGTATGGACGCAGCATACGCTCGTAAATTATTACAATATGGCATAGAAACAACGACTGAAGGCTTAAAGCACGGCGGCATCACGAACATGATGGACCGTTTATCGAACCCTGCAAAAATTAAAGCGTTTGATATGTCTGAAGAATTAAAAGTAATTTTACGCCCATTATTTGAAAAGCATATGGACGACATTATTGAAGGCCGCTTCTCTGCGACTATGATGGAAGATTGGGCGAACGATGATGCTAACCTTTTAAAATGGCGTGAAGAAACAGCTGAATCTTCTTTTGAAAAAGCAGCTGATTGCGACATTGAAATTACTGAACAAGAATATTACGACAAAGGGATTTTTGTCGTAGCTATGGTCAAAGCCGGTGTTGAATTAGCATTTGAAGCTATGGTTGCTGCAGGTATTATTGAAGAGTCTGCCTACTATGAGTCTCTTCATGAAACACCACTTATTGCTAATTGTATCGCACGTAACAAATTATACGAAATGAACGTAGTAATTTCTGATACTGCTGAATACGGTAACTATTTATTTACTCATGCTGCTCAACCTTTATTAAGCGATTTCGCAAGTAAGTTGTCTCTTGAAGAATTAGGTGAAGGTTTAAAAGAAAGTTCAAATGGCGTTGATAACGTACGCTTGATTGAAGTTAATGAAGCGATTCGTAGTCATGGCGTAGAAAGCGTAGGTAAAACACTACGTGGTTACATGACAGATATGAAGCGTATTGTAGAATCAAATCAATAAATAAAAAATATAGCTTTGCAGCGTCATCTCGGGGGAGAACACTTTAAGTCAGGTAATAAGTTCAGCTGAATTTTCCTGGCGGATAAGTTAAAAACTGCAGACAAATTATTTTTATAAATAGTTTTTTGCTCGCTGCAAAGTAGCGGTATTGGTTATCTGGAACCAATACCGCTTTTTTTTGCCAAATAGTTATTCATTCATACTCTTTAACAATTAACAAATTACCTGTAAGGAAAAATAATGACCGAATTAAAAAATGTTACCATAACCAAAGCCGCTAATGTTTATTTTGGCGGCAGCGTAACTAGCCGTAAAGTGACATTATCTGACGGTTCTGTAAAAACGTTAGGTATTATGATGCCTGGTGAATACACCTTTGGTACTGAACAAAAAGAATTGATGGAAATACTTGCTGGCGATATTGAAATATTATTGCCAAATGAAAGTGAATGGTTACACATTTCAGCAGGACAGTCATTTAACGTGATAGCTAATGCTACATTTGATGTTAAAGTCAAAAAATTAACCGATTATTGTTGTTCTTATATTGAAGAATAAGCTTTAACTGATGAAGAGGCTTTCTATTCTAATGAAAAATAGAGAGCCTTAATCGACATTTTCAAACAATATTGTTCTAACTTTTTTATGAGTTAACCAAGCAGACAAAAAGCCTTTCCTGTAATATTTTAATCCGATTTTACATGCCCCCCAGCCATAGAAATATAAAAGTCGCTCACAATTTTTTTTTACTCTCTGCTATCAACCTTATTGTTTATCTAGGTTTCATAAAATTTAATAACTTTTTCAAACTGATTTCATATTATTTAATTAGCCAGATGATAAATGAAATGTTCAATTGCTATCAACCAATAAATTCGACTAAATAATGGGATGATATGCAATGAGTAAAACCACAAAGTTATGGCCAACTATCTTATTTGGCTACACCACGTTAACTTCGATAAATTTTGCACAAGCGAAAGAAGAGCAAGTAATGTTTGACGACTTCAGCTATAAAACATTGGCTGAAGCAGAAAAAAATGGTTGGGTTGCCCGTACTCAAGTGGGTCATCCCGGTATTAAAAATGCAACTTGGTGGCATGAGGGGATATCTTTTCACCCAGACCGTTTAGATCTTCAAAATCAAGTAATGCGTTTAACCTCTAAAACTGATGGCACCGCAGTTAATACCCGCCATACTCAAATTTGTCATCAACGAAAGTATCTAGAGGGCACTTACGCAGCTCGCGTATTTTTTAATGACCAACCTGATTTTGGCCCCGACGGTGATGGCATAGTAGAAACATTTTATGCTATTAGCCCACTTGAAGCTCCAATGGATAAAAATTATAGCGAATTAGACTTCGAATATTTAGCAAATGGTGGCTGGGGCGGAAATAACCACACTTTATGGTCTACTTCTTGGGAAACCTTCCAATTAGAGCCATGGACAAAAGTAAATGCCTACGATACCTATGTAAAAAGTTTGCAAGGCTGGAATACTTTGGTCATGCAAGTCTTTGATAACAAGATTAAGTATTATATTAACGGTGAGTTATATTCAGAGCATGGCAGTGACGTTTATCCTGAAGTTCCTATGTCGATGAATTTCAATTTATGGTTTATTCCAGAGCAGTTGGTAAAGTTTCCTGAAATGCGTCAATATCATCAAGATGTTGATTGGGTATATTTCAATGCGAAGCAAAATTTATCTTACCTCGATGTAGTAAAAGAAGTAGAGGGTTTTCGTGCTGAAAATATTACACAAACAGATAAGGTGCCAGATAGACAACCCAAGCTAGATAGTTATTGTGGTTTATAATAATTAAACGGCCCACCTATATTATAAATAAGGGGTTGGTAAATGAACTGACTAACTCCTACTACTTTATGGCACATTTATAAGCTAGCGAAGAAACTAATGGATTCATAGACATGACAACAGAAAACGCATGCAAGGCCCCGATTCGTTGGGGGATAATCGGTTGTGGTGCCGTAACAGAAATAAAAAGTGGCCCTGCTTATCAAAAGACTCAGGGGTTTGAATTATCAGCCGTAATGCGCCGAAATTTAGCTTTAGCCCAAGATTATGCTAGCAGACATAAAGTTGAAAAGGTGACTTCAAATGCTGTTGACCTTATTAACGATAAAGATATTGATGCTATATACATTGCAACGCCACCGGACAGCCATAAAGAATATGCGTTATTGACGGCTGAAGCTGGAAAAATCTGTTGTATTGAAAAGCCTATTGCACCTAATTATCAAGATGCACTGATCATTCAGAGTGCTTTTGAAACAGCGAAAATTCCGCTGTTTGTCGCTTACTATCGCCGCTCTTTACCCCGATTTAATAAAGTGAAATCATTACTAGAGTGTGGTGAGATAGGTGAAATTAGACATATTAATTGGCACTTAAGTAAACCTGCTAACGAACAAGATTTAACTCAAGCTGAGAATTGGCGCACGAATAAAAATATTGCGTTAGGCGGATATTTTGACGATTTGGCTAGCCACGGGCTTGATTTATTTGCCTATTTACTAGGAAATTACCAGCAAGCAAAAGGCATTTGCCTCAATCAACAAGGATTATATTCCTCATTTGATGCCGTTAGCGCTTGTTGGCAGCATAATAATGGCATTACAGGATCTGGCAGTTGGAATTTTGGTGGCTGCTCAAGACAAGATAAAGTCATCATTTATGGTAGCAATGGCGAAATCTCTTTCTCTATTTTTGATGAAGAAGCAATAACCGTAGAAAATAATCAAGGGAAACAAAGCCATTTCATTGAAAATCCTGAAAATATACAGCTATACCATGTCGCTAATATGCAAAAGCAGTTAGTCAATAATGTACCTCACCCTTCCAATGGCGCTACCGCTCTACATACGAGTTGGGTGATGGAAAAAATACTAAAATAAGTCTATGAGCGATGGTAAATCGTTAATTGATTTCATAGTAATCGTTGTTATTAAGCCAAGCTGATACTCGCGTTATTAAATAATCACTTTGTACATCTTGGGCTATTTTCATAGCCTGTTGTGCAAAGGCACTAGCCGGTGCAGATTCACCTTGTAACTGTTTAACATCGGCTTGTGCTAAAAGTATTTTCACTTGGTTCGTTGCCACGCCATTTTCATTAGCAATGTTACTTGCTTGCTGAAAATAATTATTGGCTAAGGTAAAGTCCTGCTGAGCTGCCGCAACGCGTGCTAATTCAATTAATGACGCCGTTTGACCATACTTTCCTCGAAAAGTTTTATGAAGCTTTAACGCTTGCTGTTGCAACATAATAGCTTGCAGATATTCGTGTTGTAAGCGTTTTATTTTACCCTGTTCTTCATAAGCATATGCCATAAATAACTTATCTTGATGTTGAGCCGCTAGAGTCTTAGCTAGCTCAATAAAACGTTCAGCTTCAATGAGGTTTTTATGTTCAGGTGTTTTGCCACTAATAACGGTTTCATGCCAATTAATTAATAAGACCCCCAGCATTAAATTACTGCGTATTTCTTCCCGATGATTATTATTGTTTTTGGCTTGCTCAATATTTTCTTGCATCAAAGCAATGCCTCGCTCAACATTACCACTATTAACATAACTTGCTGCTAAAGAACGACGTGCAGCTAATAGTTTCGGATTATCTTGTAGAGCTGAAGTGAAAAATACAATAGCCTTTTTGTATGCTCGTTGATGATAAAAGCCAATGCCTCGGGTAAAAGCTTCATTACTAAAGTCACTTTGGTAAGAGGTTGCAGATATGCTGGCAGCTGAATTATCACCGTAGCGTTCTTGTATCAGAACGGATAGTTTATCAAAGGCTGTTTTCACATTATCAGAAAATATTACACCACGCTCAACATTATGCTTTAGGTGAAGGGTATATTGTAAAAAGAAGTCCTGCGGATAACCTTGTAAGCTAGTTTCGACTATCAGATCTATTGATAATTTGTTTTGTATTTGCGCTAAATTTTTTAAAAAATTAGTACTATTTAACATGTCCGTAGGCGGCATACTTTCACTCTTGTCGAATACCGTTAATAAACTGTTATTTTCAATAATAGTGAAGAAAGAGTGTTGTTTTAGGCTATGGTTTAAATAGTCCATACCTTCAAGTGGTACCCAATTATGAATATTGTCTGGCATATCATTTTTAACGGGCAAAAATCCGACGGTGAACTTACTCTGTATTTGTTCATCACTTTTACTCGACTCAAACGAAATGAAAAAATAAATGGCAGTAATAATAAACAATAAGAACATCAAATAAAGCGACATTGGCTTTTTCAAGACATGAGCTGCTGACTGGCGTTCAATTAACTCAGCAGTCCATTGATAACCCTGCCTTGGGTAAGTTTTTATAACATCACGGCCTAATAGGTTACGAATTTCTTTAATTGATTGTACCAAAACCTGCTCTTGAACAACCACGTCATGCCAGATAGTGGTTAATAATTCTTGCTTATTAACAATTCTAGTTTTGTGGGTAATTAAGTAGGTTAAAACTAATAATGTTTTAGCTCTAATATGAGTTACTTGGCCTTGATGGGTAATCGAACCGGAAGTTAAATTAAGCTCGAACTCATTGAGAGTAAATTGCATAGTTCAAAGTATTGTGAATAACGGTAAATGAAAGGGCATAGTGGCGTAATTTAAAATGTCGCGCAACAAAAGCCCGCATCTTTTAATGAAATTACGTTATCATCACCAATGAAAATAACTTATAAAAAGTAAACTCAATGAAACTCAGTAAAACAACACAAAAACTCGACAATAATATTTGCAAAGCCTTAACCATTGCATGTGAAAATTCATTACATGTGATTGAAGGGTTTTCTTGGTTAACCCATAGAGTTGATTACACTCATTTTCCGTCAAGTTTAATTGTTACTTGTGTCTTTGAAACTGATGATGATATTAAGAAAATAACAGAGAATAACTTAGCAGATGATTTACGTAGAAGTATTCAAAAAGAGTTATTAAAAGTAGCGGTGACCATTAAAAATCTCAAGAGAAATATTCACTTTGATAGCGAAGAGGCATGTAACCGTCTACATCAAGGTGAATGGAATGAGCGATTAAAATTACGCATTAGTAAACAAAAGCCAACTAAAACAAGTAAATTCAGGCATTAACCAGTACAGATCGGCTAGCGGCTCTTCTATAATCTTAATTAGAGAGAATGAGAACTTTGCTTTCCCATTCTCTAACTTAAATTAATCTCGAACTTGTCCGTCACCTAATACGACAAATTTTTCAGTGGTTAATGCTGATAACCCCATTGGGCCATACGCATGCAATTTACTGGTTGAAATACCAATTTCTGAGCCCAAACCTAATTGCCCACCATCAGAGAAACGTGAAGAAGCATTAACCATGACTACCGATGAGTTAATTGCGCGAACAAACTCTTGGCTGCGGCTAGTATCTTGGCTAACAATCACTTCGGTATGGTCAGAAGTAAACTCATTAATGTGCTCAATCGCATTATCGAAGCTTGAGACAATTTTTACCGCTATTTCTTGAGCGAGATATTCCGCGTGATAATCATCATTTGTCGCCAAAGTAGCGCCATCAAAATACGAAAAACTTTTTTCACATGCATGCACTTTTACTTGTGCAGACTCTGCTAAAGCTGTTGCGGCGAGCGGTAAAAACTGTTCGGCAATATCTTGATGAACAATTAACGTTTCTAAAGCATTACAAGCACTAGGTCGTTGTGTTTTTCCGTTAACTAAAATATTTACCGCTTTGGTGAGATCAGCATATTTATCAATGAAGAGATGACAAACCCCTTTAAAATGCTGAATCACTGGTATTTGACTATGCTCGGTTACATAGCGAATAAGCCCTTCACCACCACGTGGGATCACTAAATCAATACTGTCACGCTGTTTCAATAATTGCTCAATAACACGACGACTTGTATCAGGAATTACCGAAACGATGTTTCTATCGATCCCTTGTTCATCTAATACTTTATGTAAACATTTCGCCAGAGCAATATTGCTAAATATTGCTTCTGAGCCACCACGTAATATCACTGCATTTCCAGACTTAATACACAAAGCTGCGGCTTCTGCTGTAACATTGGGGCGCGATTCATAAATCATAGCGATGACACCAAGTGGAATTCTCATCTTTCCAACTTGCATGCCATTCGGGCGTAGCGATAACTTGTCTATATCACCTACAGGATCTGTTAATGTAACAATTTCGCGAATCGCATCAGCAATCGCGATTATTCCTTGCTCTGTCAGTAATAACCTATCAAGCATTGCGCTTGTTAAACCTTTTTCACGGCCTGAACTGATATCTTTGGCATTTTCAGCAATTATATTTTTGCTGTCATGCTCAATTGCTTTTGCCATCTCGGTAAGTACATTGTTTTTTTGTGAGGTCGTTAATTGCGCAACAATTCGAGCTGCTTTTTTTACTAACTTAGCATTAGTTTCGATATTAAAAATTTCGGTATTTGAGTGGGTAACTTGTGTCATATTTATTCTCAATTATGTTGATCAAACCTGTGCTTTATAAAACAACCATATCATCGCGATGAATAACAACTTTACTAGGGCAATAACCTAGAACATTGATGATTTCATCACTTTTACAACCTTTGATACGCAACAAGTCCTGCTGGCTGTATTGGCAAATGCCTTTAGCAATAATTTGTTTTGATGTGGCATTAACAATCTCAACAGACTCTCCTGCAATAAATTCTCCGTGTATATTGGTGATGCCAGAGGGTAATAAAGAAGCGCCTTTACTGACAATCGCGTTAACCGCTCCTTTATCAAGGTATACCTTTCCACTACTTTTTAAGGTATGTTTCAGCCAATGTTTACGTGCTTTAGTTGCTGGTTGTTTGGCTCTGAAGCGTGTGCCTGGATTGTCACCTTTTAATAATGATTCGAAAATATCGTTACGACTACCATTTAAGATATAAGTCTCAATACCGTTTTCTACTGCTTTTTCAGCCGCCTGAATTTTCGTTGTCATACCACCGGTCGCAATAGCATTCGTTGTCGGACCTGCCATGCTATATATTTCGTCAGTAATTTCGCTAATTTCAGGTATCAGTTTAGCTTCAGGGTTGTTTCTTGGATCTTGATCATAAACACCATCAACATCGCTAAAAATAAATAGGCAATCAGCTTCGCTCACTAATGCAACTAGCGCCGCTAAATTGTCATTATCGCCGACTTTTAATTCATCGGTGGCTACAGTATCGTTTTCATTAACGATAGGGAGGATATTATTATTTAACAAAATACGTAGCGTATTTTTAATATTAATATAGCGCTCACGATCTTTTAAATCGCCGTGGGTAATTAGAACTTGGCTACAGTGCCTATCAAAAAAACGCTGCCAATTTGCCATCATTTGCATTTGCCCTACAGAGGCCATGGCTTGTTTGGTGGGGATTGAGGGAATGAGAGAGCAATGTTGGATCAATTGCCGACCGGCAGCAACACTACCAGAGGACACTAAAATAACTTCTTTACCTGCTTGTTGGCATTCGGTAATAAAACCAGCAATAGCAAGTAAATGTTTTCCACTACAACCTTTATTCTCCGGTGAAACTAGCGCACTGCCTACTTTGATCACCGCTCTATTAAAATTCATTATATCCCCTCAATAATCCAACCTTTAGCATGCCCTGAAACATAGCTGTAGTGCAATTAATTTTTAGGACTAATATAGAAGAGTTTGCTGTTTTTAACGACTTATTCAAAATTAAAAGGAATAGTTGTTGTTTATGACGATTACAACCTGCTCGATATCACTAATATTTGTATTCAAATAGTAAATTGGTGTTTTTTACCTCATTTTTGTTAAATGGTAAAAGTCGTTAAAAATGCAGTTACCAGCACCAGCCTATAATAAAATACTGAGTTAACTTACAATTTCAACCACTTGGTGATAAATGTTTATCGAGTAGTGTTTATGATCTCTTAATTTATTTCTGAATTTTTGCTGAAAAACACTTCAAATCAGATTATGATCCAACCATATTATTTTTTATGTATTATTGAGCAATTATCAAATGCTGAATTTTTTACCTAGTTTACTTATTCATATTTTGTCTTTAACGATTTATACCGTTAATACGGTTTTTTGGATAATTCCGATTATTGTTTTTTCATTTTGTAAGGCAATTATTCCGTTAAAATTTTCACAGAAAATATTCAGTTATTTATTAGACCAAATGGCTAGTAACTGGGTGGCAGTAAATACACTCATTCAAAAATTGTTTAACAAAACTCAAATCAATGTCACCGGTGCTGAACAGCTGACCATGAAAGAGTGGTACTTAGTTGTATGTAACCACCAAAGTTGGGTAGATATCGTAGTAGTCCAACGGGTATTACACGGTAAAATTCCTTTTTTGAAGTTTTTCTTAAAAAAAGAGCTAATTTACGTTCCTATTTTGGGTTTAGCTTGGTGGGCACTCGATTTTCCTTTTATGAAACGTTATACCCAGTCATTCATTAAGAAAAATCCACATTTAAAAGGTAAAGATGTTGAAACAACACGCAAAGCCTGCGCTAAATTTAAACATAAACCTGTTAGTATCATGAATTTTATTGAAGGTACGCGTTTCACTCAAGCTAAACATGAAAAGCAAAAATCTCCCTTCCAACATTTATTAAAACCCAAGGCTGGTGGTATAGGTTTTGTATTAGAAGCAATGGGTGGCAATTTACATAAAATAGTAAATGTGACGATACATTACCCCGAAGGCATTCCAACTTTCAGTGATTTTTTAGCAGGCCGAATAAAACAAGTTAATGTTCATGTTGAGGTTACAGAGATTAATGGCGATCTTATTGGCGACTATGTTAATGATCGTCCTTTTAAGATAAAGTTTCAGAAAAGGGTAAATCAATTTTGGTTAGAAAAAGATCAAAAAATGGTCGAGTTTAATAATAGCCAACCTATTAATACTGAAAAATAAGGTAAGGAATTTAAAATGAGCGAACTGATTAGCACATGGCTGAACAACCAAGGTATCGCTCAAACTTATTTGGCTTTAAGCACTTTATTAGTAGGCTGTTTAGCCATCATTATATTGATGGCTCTCGGATATTACATTGCCAAGCACCAAGTTCTTATTTTTATTCATAAAATAGTTACTCGCACTAAAAACACCTGGGATGACTTACTCATTGAGTACAATGTTTTTTCCCGAATCGCCTTTTTAGTGCCACTGTTACTGCTGTTATTTCTAACGCCAATATTTATTTCCTCTATTGCACTATTAGGGGTATTACTCATAGTGCTTGCCAAGATTGCATTGTGTTTTCAAGTGGCACGCTGCCTGGATGCAATTTTAAATGTTGTAAAAAGCTTATATCAACATACGGCTCGCGAACGATATTTACCGCTAAATTCCACTATTCAAGTTATAAAATTAGCCATTTATTTAGTCGCGAGTATTTTAGCTATCTCCTTTATATTAGATAAATCACCTATTTATCTACTAAGTGGCTTAGGAGCATTAACGGCTGTTTTATTATTAGTGTTTCAAGATACGATAAAAGGTTTGGTCGCAAGTATTCAGATTTCAGCCAATAAAATGCTTGCCCCCGGTGATTGGATTGAAATTCCCAATTATGGCGCTGACGGCGATGTCGTTGAAATTGGCTTGAATACGGTAAAAGTTAAAAACTTTGATAATACAGTCACTACCGTGCCGACTTATGCTTTGATTAATGGTTCATTCAAAAACTGGCGAGGCATGATTACCTCGGGTGGTAGACGTATTAAACGTAGTATAATCATTGATATCAATAGTATTTCGTTTTACCAAAAAGAACAAATTGAAAAATTAAAGGAAATTCACCTTTTAAAGGATTACTTACAAAAAAAATCTGATGAAATTAAGACTAGCTTACCTAATGATAATATTAATAGCAGACAATTAACTAATGTTGGAACTTTCCGGGCTTACATCGAAGCTTACTTAAATGGTCATAGTAAAATTCACCAGCAAATGACTTGCATGGTAAGGCAGTTATCTGCAACAGAAGCAGGATTGCCTCTAGAAATATATTGCTTCAGTAACGACCAAAACTGGAAAAATTATGAAGGAATACAAGCTGATATTTTCGACCATTTATTTGCCATGGCGCCAGTATTTGAATTACGGGTTTTTCAACACCCTACTGGCCATGACTGGCAGAAAAGTAAAAACTAACGCTGACGGATCACACCTTCTTGCATTGTTGAAGCAACTAATTGACCTTGACGGTTAAAAATTTGCCCTTTCACTAACCCCCTTCCACCACTCGCGGAAGGGCTATCCATGACATAAAGTAACCAATCATCAAAGCGAAATGGACGATGAAACCACATAGCATGATCAATTGTGGCAATTTGTAAGTTCGCTTGCCAATGGCTTAAACCGTGAGGGTATAGCGCTGTTGGTAAAAAAAGAAAGTCAGAGGTGTATGCAAGCATGTATGTATGAATACGTAAATCGTCAGGTAATGTACCATTCGCTTTGATCCACATTTGTGATTTTGCTTCAGTTTTTACCGGATTTAACCAGTTATAAAGCTGAACAGGACGCATTTCTATCGGCTTTTCTGCGAGAAATTTACTACGTATTTCTTCAGGTATCTTATCTTGGTTATCAAATATAAAATCTGTGTAAGATGCTAATTCTTCAGGTTGTGGTACATCAGGCATGTCATCTTGATGCTCAACGCCTTTCTCATGCTGTTGAAAAGAAGCGGTCATGTAAAAAATGTCTTTACCATTTTGAATAGCTCTTACACGACGTGTACTAAAGCTTTTTCCATCTCGAATATTTTCTACTTCATAAACGACTGGTTTACGGGCATCTCCTGGGCGTAAAAAATAAGAGTGGAGTGAATGTACACTTCGATTGGATTCTACAGTTTCTTGTGCAGCAGAGACCGCTTGGCCCATGACTTGCCCACCAAATAATACTCGAAACCCTAAATCTTGGCTTTGACCACGATATATTCCTTGTTCGATTACTTCCAGCTGTAATAGGGAAGATAAGTCATCTAAAACTTGGCTCATGTTTCACTCTTTCAAATATATTTTTT
>Ga0209292_1001319_pt1 | contig 30416 bp, 29 predicted proteins | sample GOMGulsemesocosm_2_FD_184634 | JGI IMG/M metagenome (GOLD analysis project Ga0209292, IMG submission 184634) | Methane-oxidizing microbial communities from mesocosms in the Gulf of Mexico - GOM9C Gulf of Mexico (SPAdes) (version 2) | ecosystem: Environmental > Aquatic > Marine > Cold seeps... | reverse complement strand
TTGGTAGGCAGCTAACATAGTTACAACAGACGTTGTACCAATGACAGGCTTGGGGATATTCGAATCACGTTAAGTAAAGAAATGATGAATTAAGCGATACATCAAACCACATGTCTCCTTTTGGCCCAGACTGTGTGAAAACTTCTTATAAGATATACTCCAACAGATAGTTCTCTGGGGAGTTGATATGAAACGCTTTATTGAAGGTGAAAATCGATCACAATGCCTGTTATTACCCGAGATATTAGATGATTATATCGCTGAAGATAACCCAGTACGGGTAATTGACGCTTATATAGATAAACTAGATTTAGCCGAGCTTGGGTTTAAAGGCGTTGAGCCAAAAGATACTGGTAGACCTGCCTATCACCCCTCTATATTGCTAATGATCTATATATACGGATACCTAAATCGTATTCACTCAAGCCGACGTCTTGAGCGTGAAACACAACGTAATGTTGAACTCATGTGGCTTACTGGACGACTTACCCCCGACTTCAAAACCATTGCCGATTTTCGTAAAGATAATGGTAAAGCTATCCGCAGTGCCTGCCAGAAATTCATTCTTCTATGCCGAAAGTTGGAGCTTTTTAGCCAGTCAATTATCACCATTGATGGCAGTAAATTTAAAGCAGTTAACCATCGCGATAAAAACTTCACCCGTGCAAAAATGAAACGCCGCTTAGAGGAAATAGATAAAAGTCTGGATAAATATATGGCAAAACTGGAAGAAACTGATCAGGTCGAATCAGTAGGTGCGGGTCTTCAAATCATCAAAATAAAGGACAAAATCTCTGCATTACATGAAGAGATGCAGCGACTGAAAGAGATCGAAGTTGAGATGCTTGCAGCGCCAGATAAGCAGGTCTCATTAACAGACCCAGACTCCAGATCGATGAAGACACGTGGCCAAGGTATTGTTGGCTACAATGTGCAGACTGCGGTGGATGCAGAGCATCACTTGATTGTCGCACACGAGGTCACAAATGAAGGTACTGATCGGCGCCAGCTAACGAATATGTCTATCCGTTCTAAAGAAGCGTTAGATCAGGATAATCTAACGATCATTGCAGATCGCGGCTACTTCAGAAGTGAAGAAATACTGGCTAGCTATGATGCAGGCTTTAGACCATTGGTCCCTACAACCTATACTTCTAATAATGTGGCCCAAGGGCGTTTTGCTAAAACTGACTTTATTTATATCGCATCAGATAATGAATACCTTTGCCCAGCAGGTGAGCGATTACGTTACACCGGCATCAGTACTTTTGATAATAAAAAGCACTACAGCTATACCAGTAAAGAATGTAAAGGCTGTCGCATTAAGACTCAGTGTACGACAGGCAAAGAGCGTCGAATAAGACGCTGGGAACATGCCGATGTACTTGATGATATGCAGGCAAGGCTAAAACAAGCGCCTGAGTCTATGAAAATAAGACGTCAGACTGTAGAGCATCCCTTCGGAACCATAAAAGCCTGGATGGGAGCCACTCATTTTTTAACGAGAAGCTTAGGGAGAGTGAGCACTGAAATGAGCCTACATATTCTTGCATATAATATGAAACGGGTAATAAATATAGTGGGAATCAACAGATTGCTGGACACAATAACGGCATAGCCGCAATGCTGTCTCATAGGGCACCATAAAGCGCTTATTGCTATTCCTCATCAGCTCGTAGACTTATATTAACTGGATGATGAAGTATGGCAGCCTAAAGCGCAGCAAAGCTCTAGAAGTTGGTGTATCCGGGAAAATGAAGCCAATACACAGGATTTTGTGTTTTCACACAGTCTGGGCCGAAACCAGCCGCTGCAAGTCAATGAGCGAGAAACTACATTTAACGTTATTTAGCCTCGATGATTAACTTATAAGTATTCGAAAAAGATAAGTGGAAGATCAATTGCTGGTGGAGTTACCAAGTTTTATTTTTATTCTCCGTACATTTATAAATGTTTCTAGGTGGCGGTGTCCGCTAAAGCTATAGGCTGTACAGATTTAACTCCCCCTCCTCTTTAATATGAACAAAATCATGGTCTATTATGGAAGGTGAACTAGTAGCTTAATAGACCACTGTTGACATTTCTAAGACTCTAGAGAACGTGTTTTAAGAACCTAATAAGCGCCTATAAAACTATGACCTGTCCACTTTGCTTTGTTTAAACATTACACAAATACTACAAATTAGATATCCAGCAGACTTTCATCAAACCATACATCTTCATAGTCTCCGGAAATAAGGAATCTCCAGCCTGGCGAGAGCCCGAGGTATCTTTTGATTTGAGGACACCATTCATCAAGGTGCTCAACATGTAGGGGGTCAAAAAATTCGTCATCATCAGGTATTTCACCTTCACCAGCGTAAATATACCAACCTGTTGTATTTCCTTCAGGAGGGTGACGGAGGCCATTAATCGGAACAACGCCATCACGAACATTGTGAGAAATACCAACGTTAAGATTTGAAGGAGATGCAAAGAATTCACTCTCATATTTTTTACACACTTCTTTTTGTAGATCCTCTATTGCCGATGACATCATAACCCTAACTCAATTTTTTGCTTGCCTTGAAAGTGAGGAATTTCAGCCCTCTCTTTGGCGGAACATATACGGCACTCAGGCTGAATAGCATTTACAAGTACCCAGTTAGTGGCTTCTGTCATCAGGTTCAGGACCTTTATATCTATCACAAGCGTTTTAGATGGAATGGCATACTCGCAGCGCGAATGACTGTTAATAACCGATACCAAATGAAGTCTGTTATATCCCCTACACAACCAATTCAATATTAACATTGTCGATCTGACTGCATGCAATTATTATGCATTTTCATAGAGGACTCCATTTCTTGTACTGGTTTTTACGTGCCAACTCAACAGCACTAGTAAGTTCTATTTGCGGTGAGCCTGAACAATAATCTAAGTACTCTTTTAGTTTTGAACCAGACCAGCCTGGCGCCGCAGCCAGAACCCAGATGTGGACACCTAAATTCGACTCTCTAGCAGCGACGTAGTCGATGATGTTTTCAATTTGACTTTCACTAGGAACCATTCTAAGCATAGCCATAGCCCGAAGAGCCCCATCTATTAGACTGTCATTACCAGTACTAATCAGCTTGAAGATAGGCGTGGCATCCCTTTTATTTTCTATAGAAAGTCTGACTATGGCATCTCCAATAGCAATGTAGACCATAGTTGATTCGAAGTTTTGTTTAGCGAGTATATTCAAAAATGGCAATGCCGGTTTATAACCACATTCACCTATAGCCATTATCATCTGATACTGAGTTTCCCAAGTCCGAATGTCTTTGAGTTCGGCCTCAAGCGCAGCAAGAATAGAAGGGCCTGCTTCAACATCTTTTAACTTCCGTAATTTCTTCGCAGCAGAGCGGCGCTTAGGAGATTTCTTGTCTCCCAGTTGAGCTATTATTTCATTCAATGCTCAGTTCTCCTTATTGGATAACAGCTAACTGGTGAGCGTTCATTGTGCTGCTTCTTTCACATGTTGAGCTACGCATAGATCCCATCAGGCTCCACGTTATACATGACTTCGCAGTCGCAATACCCGCCTTGTGCTAGCAAAGCTGCTTTAACTAAACTTACATCATATTCAGTATTTGAAAGCCATAATTCAGTATGCCTCAACTTATGATCACAGCCTGTTTCTTCTAATTGAACTTCAAGAAAATTGATTAACTTTTCTAGATCTATTTTTTCAAGAGGCATCCAAACGTGACGAGTAGAACTACTGCCAAACAAACTAAAAGGATCCCCATTCGTTAATAAACCCCAGTCATCTTCAATATTCAAGCTCAATAAAAATTGATGTACTGAAGAAAAGTCAAAACCTTTTTCCGAAAGCCAGTTGTCCGTAATAGAAAAGTTGTGATCGTGGCCTTTTTCCACGATATGTGAGCAAACATAGGCATATAAAGCTAACATCTGATCTTGATCTAAAGGTGAACGTACCAATCGGTCACTTTCTCGCTTAGTTTTCTCAGCTTTAATAGCTTCGTCTCTTTGCTGCTTTCTCAACTTCTTGCTCATATTCGAAAAAACTCACATGCATATGGCTGCTCAATTGTGAGCATGCGCGTTTATAAAAATAACAGGCGTCTGTTATTCAACATTAGTAATCTTCATATCATTGATATTGAGTCAGTTTCTATTTTATTACTAGTACAACGCGCATAGAAAACCAAAATTTAATGTCCCAACACGCACGAATATTTAATATATGGCAGTGTTTATAATCACTATTTTGAAATATTCAGGTTTGTATTAAAAAATGTCTGCTATTAGCCGTTACTTAGCATCCTAACTACTTAAGGAAAGGCTTAGCTCTATGCTAACCCATTGTTACAGAGTATAGGGGGGATCAGATCTCTACAGCTTATAGCCTAACCGGACACTGCCACCTAGAAATATTTTTATATGTACGGAGAATGAAAATAAAACTTGGTAATTCCACCAGCAATTTACACAAAGCAGGCAGTTACGATTAACTTAGTTTCTGTTAAATGTTACATATTCGTTAAAAAGAGCGATATATTGTACAACAGGCCTCCCGATTAAAACTTAAGTAACTTCTTGAAGAACGCAACTCAAATATTAATTTCACCTGTAAGATAGTGTACTGCTTTGCCAGAAATTAATACTCTATCTATCTCGACTTCACACTTTAAGTGGCCTCCTCTAGCTGAACATTGAAATGCAACCAGCTCATTCTTTTTGAGTCTCTTCGCCCAATATGGGGCTAGCCCTGCATGAATAGACCCAGTTACGGGATCCTCACCATTTTCCACATCTGGCCAGAAATATCGTGAAACGAAATCAAGGGTTTCTGAAGGAGCTGTAACAACAACGTCTAGAGGAGATAGCTCTGCTAAAATGCCTTTCTTATGAACTACATTTTTTACATCTTCCTCATTTTCATAAACAACAAAATAGGCTTGATCACTTATCAATACTTCTTTCGGTTGTATTGATAACCCCGATGACAATTCAGTTGGGATCTTTTCGACAGGAACTGCTTCTCTACTAGGGAAACTCATTTGTATTAAACCATCTTCTAGCAAGGTTGCTGTTAACTCTCCTATGATTTGAGTTTGAAATTTAATTACATCCCCAACCTTTCCCTTATTAAAAAGAACCCATGCAGAAGCTAAGGTTGCATGGCCGCATGCGTCTGCTTCAGATGTAGGTGAAAACCACCGAATTGAATAATTGCCAACTCCGAGTGGCTTGATAAAAGCAGTTTCTGATAAGTTGTTTTCAGCTGCTATCCTTTGCATTACCTCTTTACCTAGACATTCATCGTTAATAATGACTGCAGCTGGATTTCCTTTAAAAGGCTCTGAACTAAAAGCGTTTACAACGTATATTTTTAATTTCATTTTAAATACTTATACTCACGGAGTGGTTGAGAATGGATACAATAAATTTGATACCTCGCATTATTACCCGCCATAAAAATGTTTTTTATATTCACTAGTGCTGACACTGAAATGTTTTTTGAACAATCTACACAAAACATCTGAGCTACTAATACCAACCTCTGTAGCTATTTTTGACAGGGGCAGCTGATTTTGCTCCAAGAGCAGTTTTGCTTTTTCTAAGCGGGTTTCCTCAACATACTTACCAGGAGTTAATTGTAATTCTTGAGTAAATTTTCGACTAAAGTTTCTTGGACTCATATTCGATATACTCGCTAACTTTAGAATAGTTAATTCTTCTTGAGGGTTATTACAAATATACGCGCAGGCTTTTTGCAATTTTACATTTTCAATACTCTGCATTTTCAAATAGTTTGAAAATTGTTTTTGACCACCAGGTCTGTGGTAGTAGATAACCAGCTCCTTCGCAACATCCCTAGACAATGCTTTCCCATAGTCATCTGCAATTAAAGACAACGTGAGATCTATACCTGCTGACACACCTGCAGAAGTGTAGGTATCCCCATCATTTACATAAATGGCATTATCATCGACTTTTATCTTTGGATATATAGTCTGTAACTGTTTAAGTTTTTGCCAATGAGTTGTTGCCTTTTTCCCATCTAATAGACCAGCAGCAGCGAGTACGAAACAACCAGTACAAATTGAAACGAGCCGCGTAACGTTCTTGGATTCCTTTTGTATATAGGATATTAGAGTAGAATTTTGTGATGCTTTTTTAGCTCCTTTCCCCCCTACAATAATCAAACTATCGTAACCTTTTAGGTTTTGTAGGGCTATTGTTTGGATACCCAAGCCTGATGAACCTGTTACATTCCCGCCAAATTCAGAAAGTATAGATAGTTCATATTTCTTTTTACCCTCTTGATTCAGCCCAGAAAAAACCTCCATTGGTCCAATGAGGTCTAACGACTGAAAATCAGGAAAACAGATAAAAGCTATTTTTCGCAAAGTTAGCACTCCTCAAGCATGTCCTTAATCAACGTATACGTGTCATTTAAGCCAACAATAAATTAATTTACACTCTACCGCAACTATTTCAGGATCCAACATAGGAAGATTTATGAAGAACACAAAACCTAAAACGACCCTAGCTAAAAAGTTTAATGAACGATCCCAGAAAGGTAATTCAAGCGAAAACAGGAGTCTGATATGAATGTAATTATATACTCTATTTTATATTGCATTTCATGGTCTGTACTCGCAATTGCTTTCACTAGCACTTCTTCAATAGGAGTAGAAATGTCTCCCCATAAACCATTGATCTTATTGCCCTTGATTACTCAAGTCTTCGGCTCATGCCTTGCAAGTTTACCTGCTGCTAGATTAATGGAAAAGATGGGTAGAAAACTAGGCTTTCAAGTTGCTGGATTGATAGGTATTTTCGGGTCAATGCTATGCATAATTGCTATTAAAATTGATAGCTTTGCACTGCTAACGTTCAGTACATTTGTTTTAGGCATGTTTAATGCCTTCGGAGAGTTCTCCAAGTATGGCGCAGCTGAGCAATTTACAGATCGTAAAAAGCGCTCAAGAGCCATTTCCATTGTTGTATTTTCAGGGATTTTCTCTGCTTTTATTGGCCCTACTTTGGCCAATATATCTAGTCAGTACTTTTCAGATACCAGTATTTATCTCGGACCATATATTAGTACTTTGATATTGTGCTTAATATTTTTTACTGTATCACTATTGATAAAAGCTCCGATAGAAAACACTGAAACAGTAATAAAATGCACCTCTAAAGTACCGGTCAGGGAATTACTACAAAATACTAGTTTTATCGCAGCAGCAGTTGTCGGTGCTATGGCTTATTTAGTGATGGCATCTATTATGGATGTTACGCCTGTAACAATGCTTGATCACGGTTTTCATTTTTCGCATACCGCTAGTGTTATGCAGTGGCATCTCGTCGCTATGTTCGGCACATCTTATTTCACAGGAAAACTGATATCCCGAAAAGGGATTAAATTCACTATATATCTAGGTATTTGTATCAACATAGTTGGTATGTCTATATCGCTTTCCGGAAGTGAGTACTTCAATTTTTGGCTGTGTTTATTCTTTGTTGGAATGGGCTGGAATATGATGTATATCGCAGCCTCAAATGTTATTGCTAACCTACCTAAGCGAATAAGAAGTATTGGGGAAGGAACAAGTAATATTGTTATATCTAGTAGTTTTGCTATATCTACCCCAATTGCAGCAATTATCTACCAATACTTGGGATGGCAATATGTTATTTATTTTTCACTTCTATATTTAGTATTATCATTCAGTTTTACTTTTAAAATTGGGTTATCCTCTAAAATGGAAGCATCAGAACCAACAATTTAAGTGCTTAGATAATCGGGTTTCTGGTATCGCCAGGCTGCAAATACGCAGTGTGACAGTCACCAGCATACCCAGAGCGGGAATTCCCGCTCTGGGTAACTATGATATTTATCTCTTGTGACATGTCACCGATCTAATGCTACCGAAAGATCTTGCGGTAGCTATCTGCATTTCTTGAACAACAGATCTTCGGAGTTAAAACATTACTTAAGCCATTCCACCGGCCTAACCTGAGACCTAATTAAGACTCTGGGAATTCAACCACAGATCTTTGACCAAAACGGAAATACCCGCTTAACTTCTCTATCAGTGAAGGGCTATTATCATTTAAAAATTGAGACCTGTGTAAAGTGGGGGCCTATTTGGGGGCCTATTTTAAATACCTTTAAATTAATACAAGCATTTACAAATAGTTAACAAGACTATTCGACGCAGGCCACTGGTACCATTTGTCTTTAAGAAGTTTGTTTTAAAACAAAGAACTACAGATAAAAATCAATCCTCGATTTAAAATATATACCACTTCGTATACACATTAATATTACCGTTCATCGATCCATCTTTTTATTTCATTTAATTTCCATCCAACACTATTTGCACCCAAACTGACTCGTCTTGGAAATTCAAATTTGTTTTCTAAGCGCCACAGTGTCGTTCTTGAAAGCCCAGTCATACTTTGCACTTCTTTGGCTCTGATGATTCGATCTGGAGTGTTTGAGAAAGCCATAGGCTGGCTTTTATGTTGAGTCGCTGTACTGAGTAGGAATTCTAGAAGCTGATAACCGAAAAAATCTATTTTGCTCTTGGTTATCTCTATATAATTGACTCTCTCTTGCTTGATCAGCGATCTAAGATCACCAACAGATATCCTCAAGAAGAGCGCGGCCTGCTCAATACTAAAACGCTGATACAGCGAAATACCCATACTATCGGCGATTTGTTTTTGATCAGTCTGGGTGCTTCAATTACATTTCCATATGAACTATTTGTAGGCATCTTTTCATGAAAACATTTTTCTTATCTATATTCACAGGAACGATACTTTTTTATATTTCCTTTTTAACTCTATATCCCTTCATGTCTAATACATCTGATGTAGTCGAGGACATTGAGCTCCAGACCTACATCCAAGCATTACCACGAAATATAAGAAACGCCTTCAACAGCGCCCAAAATGAAATTGGTATTTACAAAGAAGATAGCTTATATGATATTTTGGAAGATAGAGAAGATGTTACGGAAATCAAGTTAGAGACTAAATCATCCGATAACCTTAAGGGCGACGTGGTTAGCTTAAAGTTTAACTACTCTGATGATATGAGAATTTCTATGCTGTTCTTGGTTCAACCGAAAGGATTTTTCCCTCCAAGATTTTCTCGTACCCCTATACCTGTTATTTCAACTTTGGATATAGCCACTGACGAAATAGAGATTAATGCTCTGGAATCTATGGTCCTTCTTAGTTCTATTTTTTCTAGTGATGACAAAATGTTAGACAGCTATATTTCCAAATACTTAGAATAATTTTTATTACTGATCCTATAATGTATTTTTATATAAATGCACTTCAGATCAACCTGTGACATACGAAAAGTGCGATGAGTTTCATTACGCTTCAAAACTAAAAAAAATAATTTAAATTTTACAAATTTTGAAAACTGGATAATATAATATTAGTTTTGATAATTCACTCAAGTCGTAGGAAGTTTGAGTGAGTTATTAAAGCCAACGTTGGTCTTATAGCCCTCATAAAATAGACTTATTGATTACTTCACTTCCTACAGTAGTTCATAGGTCTTTTTTATATGCTTAACTTCTCTCACAATGGATTTTCTAAACTTCTTAGCCCGCGATAATTACATTGCCTATAATAAGGTACTCGCCCATAAAATTGGTATCATGCCAACAATCCTGCTCATGGATCTTATTTCCAAACACAAATATTTCGAAACTAACAACAAATTAGATAAGGATTGATACTTTTTCAACTCTATCGATAATGTTGAGAAAGACACTGCCCTTACTAGAAAACATCAAGATACCGCTTTGAAAGTACTTTCAGAACTGTCTTTAGTCACTAAAGTTAAAAAATGAATGCCGGCAACTCGCTATTTCAAAATAAACCTACTGAAGGTGCAATGACTTTTCTTTACTGAAGAAAAACAACCGCTTACTTTAGCGGTCAAACTAGATTGCCCTAAAAGGGCAAACAACAATGCCCCAATCGGTCAAACTAGTTTGACCTGAAAGGACGCACATGATTGCCCTAAAGGGACAGGTAATAAAAGTAATATAAAATTAAATAATAAAAATAAGATAAAAGAAGCCCAAGATCTTTTTCTCTTATCATTTGTCTTTAAGAATAATTAAGCCTCGCCTTCTTGTATAAAGGAATTAGCCCGAACGAGGCAGAACGATTATTTAAGAAAGCCTCTTAAACTGTGGCCAAATTTAGTTGACCACTACACCCTGATAAAGAGTGGCCACTGGTACCATTTGTCTTTAAGAATTTAACAGCCTCGTATTCTTGTATAAAGAGCTGGGGCTTTTTTATGCCTATTGTTTAATAAACAGCTACGACGGCTCGGAATAAAAACATATGGGGTTCCTTTCTATAATTCTGTTGTGACGCCGCTGGTCATATAAAATAAAGAAAACTTTTCTACTGAAGTTGATGATATATGGTTCTTTTTTAGCTTGATATCCCCAAAACACATCTCTCCCGTTTAGATGTGCTTAATTTTTTGGAGAGGATCGACGTAACGCCGAGAATGATTTAAAGTTGAGGTTTAAAGCTGCTTGCAGGTATGTAGGCAATAAAGGTGCTCATACACGATGCACCAGAACATTTCTTCACGGTGTATCAAGCAAGCAATAGTCGTGAAATAGCAAAATTTCAGCCGGCAACAGCAGCTATAGGCAAACCAATGTTATATAATTTTGAATGGGACCCAAACAAAGCGCGAAGCAATATGCGCAAGCACGGCGTCAGCTTTGAAGACGCGAGTCTAGTCTTTAATGATCCGATGGCTCTGACAGTCTTTGACAATGACGCCAGTGACAGCGAAGAACGCTGGATAACGCTTGGGGTCATTAAGGGACAACACTATTTAGTCGTCATCCACACCAGTCGAGATGAACATGAAGACAGATTGACTATCCGCTTAATATCGGCAAGGCCTGCCACTAAACACGAGATACGTGACTACCAACAAGGGTGAGTAACATGAAAAAGGAATATGATTTCTCTAAAGGCACACGGGGTAAATTTTACAAGCCGAATGCAAAAAAAAACCTGCCCGTCTATCTTGAAACAGATGTACTAGACTATTTTACTGCTAAGGCTGATGCTAAAGGCATTGACCTTAGTTCTATGTTGAATGAGCTATTGAAAAACGATATTGCTTTGATTGAGAGTGTCAAATAAAACACTTCTATGCAACACTGATAAGACTGAATCTATTTAAACGATTTAATGGTTCTTCTACATTACTGACATAGTTGATATGCTCTGAACTAAACAAGCTCATTTTAAAACGGTTATAGCCAACCTAGATACTGTACTAGATGAGATTCCTTTCTATAACTACTGCTCGCCCTTAAAAGCGTGCTGGTTCAATCCATAATAAAGAGTGGCCACTGGCACCATTTGTCTTTAGTCTCGCCGATACAGGGATTTTTGTGCCTGCTAATTAAAGAAAGAAATAGCGGATTCCTATTTATAACCATTGCCCACCCTTAAAAGCATACCTGTTAATTCACTTCATAAAGAGCACTACTGGTAGCCTTCGTATTCAGTCTCACTTACACACTGTTTTCCTTAATTTATATTACCTAAGAGAACCCAGCCTTTATTTAAATTTATTTAGCTAGAGGCTCTACCTCTACAACTGTTGATTGAGACATATACCAATAACCAGTGGCAACGAATACTGCACCACCAATGGTGTTTCCTATAGTGACCCAAAAAAGATTATGCGCTGCTGCGGATAAAGTAATGCCATCAACAGTAGGTCCCAGCAGAGCGAGAGAAAATACTGTCATATTCGCTACACTGTGCTCATAACCACTCGCGATAAACGCTAGCAGGCACCAAAATATGGCGATGCATTTTGCAGACTCACTGTTTATTTTAGCAACAATCCATAGTGCTAGGCAGACTAACCAGTTACATAACACTGCGTTAAACAATAACTGAACTGGCGTGCCATACATTTTTTTAACAGCAATAGCATGTAAAACAGTATCAGTACTTTTTACTAGAACACCACTTCCAAGCTTGTACATATAGGCTAGGATAATAGCGCCAATTAAATTGGCGACCCAAACACTCGCAGTCACTTTTAAAGCGGCTGAAACGGTTATTTTTCTCTCTAATACACCAAATGTGCAATACATTGTGTAACCGGTAAAAAGCTCTGAGCCTGCAAATATCACGAGTATTAACGCCAGCCCAAAAGTGGCGCCCATCACCAGCTTTCTAAATTCAGGCGGTAAATCTGTGCCAATGGTCATGATTAAAATAATGGCTAAGCCTACATAAGCACCCGCCATCAATCCACCAATCAATATAGCTGTAGGACGCTGTTCAAACAGACATACTTTCTTTTGTATCTGTTCTGAAAAAATGGTTACTTGGTCTTTATACATAACTTAGTCACTGTACTTGGAGATCAGATGATATAGCTAAAAATAGTCTTTGCTATATGTCCTTTGGCAAAATGGTGAGCCGAAACGCCGTTTCAGATCACCATTTCAAAATAAGAAAATCTACCGGCTAAAATCAGCCATGAGAGTATCTAATTGATGAATTTCCGTTTTGGTTGCGCCCCTCAGCGGTTTTCTTGGTTGGCCAACAGCAACTCCCTCCTTCACTAATCCTGCTTTAATCGCTTTCGGGATCCCTCCTGCGACAATAAAACGTAGCATTGGAAGTTGTTTGTAAAATATTTCTTGGGCATCGCTTAACTGCCCATTAGCAACAGCTTGGTACAGTTCTTTTGGTTTTTTCCCCAATAAATTAGGTGCAGCAGTACACCAGCCGCTCGCGCCGGCATACAATGCTTCAAGTGCTAGTGGGTTACTGCCATTATAGAAGGGTAGTTTTTGCCCTGATAATTCATAGAGTTTATGCATTCTTTGAATATCCCCAGAGCTTTCTTTAACCATGGTGACGTTTTCTATCTCCTCAAACATCCTGACTAGCAGCTCTGGTAACATATCAATCCCGCTGGTTGCCGGATTGTTATAAACCATTATTGGAATAGTGATCGCGTCGGAAATTTCTTTATAGTGGTTATAAACCTCTTGTTCCGTTAACTTCCAATATGAAACGGGTATCACCATCACGCAATCAGCACCGATAGATTGCGCATATTGAGCGCGATTTACAGCTCCACTAGTTGTTAACTCAGAGATACCGATAATGACAGGTACCCTTAACTTTACTTTCTTGATGGTATACTCAGCCACCTGCTGCCACTCATCTAAGCTCAGATATGCACTTTCACCGGTACTTCCTAGAGGCGCTATTGCGTCACTGCCATTTTTTAAAAGCAGCTCCAAAGTTTCACCTAGAACATCAAAATCGATGCTTTTTTCGTCTGCAGTAAACGGTGTTATTGGGTAAGATATGATTCCTGATAATTTCATGAGTAATCCTTAGATACAATCCGGGTTAGTTTTTAAAGCTTGGCGGGCGTAATATGCAAAATTCACCTTATTACGTTTATCTGTTGATACCCAATCATGCGCCTCTTTCGCCAGATCAACGGGGAGCGGCTGCACTTGTCCTGCTGCCATTGCTATTAGTTGTAATTTTGCGGCGCGCTCAATTAAAATGGCTAAATTACACGCCTCCTCGATGGTTTTACCGACCACCAACTGACCATGGTGCGCAAGAAAAACGGCACGTTTATCACCTAAAGCCTTAGATATTAAAATACCTTCTTCATTACCTACCGGCACGCCAGGCCAATCACTCACAAACGAGCAATCATCATATAAAGCACAGGTATCCATTTGAGAGACAATTAATGGCACTCTAAGCATTGCAAGTGCTGCTACATAGGTAGGATGTGTATGCACAATACAGTTCACTTGGGAGTGCTCTTTATAAATCCAGGTGTGAAATCGGTTTGCTGGGTTAGCCATGCCTTCACAACTTATGGGTTTCAAATCTAGATCAACTTCAATCAAGTTATCCGCGGTAATTTCGTCAAAACCTAAGCCAAATTGCTGGGTGATAAAGGTATCTTTTTTATCTGTCCTACAGCTAATCTGGCCAGCCAAACCTGCGTCATGGCCTTTATTAAAAAGAATTCGACAGGTTAGCGCCAACTTCTGCTGATCGCTATACACCCCCTCTTGAATCAAGCTGGACATATTATCTTGCGCCCGCTCCATCAGCGCTTCTTTTGTCATTGAAGCTGTTTTCATAGTTCTCGTCCTCTGTGGGTTGATTTTGTCCGTTAAGAACTGCAATATATCCCCACATAGGACCATGAAAAACACCCACTATTTTTTTATTACATGGTCCAGTTAGTAGCGAGATAGATTGATGTTAAGACCTTGGACCACACATTTCCTGTTAGATAACAGCAAAGGTAGCTCTATTCATGCAAAGCTTTGTAACCAGCTTATTAATGAAATTCAAGTGGGCAGATTAAAACCGGGTGATATACTCCCAGGCTCCAGATCACTCGCCAGTCAATTAGCAGTAAACAGGAAAACTGTACAGCTTGCCTATGAAGAACTTGAATCCCAAGGGTGGTTAGAATCACGCCCCAGAAGTGGAACGTATGTCTCTAATCAGCTACCCGAGCAAGCGTTATCAAATGAGAACTTAAGCTTAGTCAGTGCTAATATTGCGCAAGATACAAAGTCATCTTCAGCATTACTGAGCAGTGTCTATGAATCAACGTTGGTCTATCAAGATGGAAGTATAGAAGCTAACGATGGCGTTCCTGACCCTCGGCTAATTCCTTACGGGACGCTTTCTAAAGCTTATAGAAGAGCAATAGTCAGATCGAGTCATCAAGCTTCACTCGGTTATGGTGATCCTCGCGGTGTTATAGAGCTACGAGAATCAATCAAAGACATGCTAATCAAGGATAGGTTTATGAACGTAGGTACGGATAATGTCTGTATTGTCCGTGGCAGCCAAATGGGAATTTTCCTCGCATCCAGAGTGCTCAATCCAGAGAAAGGAGTCATCGTTTTTGAAAAACTGTGTTACTCGCCGGCTGTAGCAGCTTTCGAGTCGAATGGTTTTAAAATCGTATTTTGTGAGATAGATGAGCAAGGGCTAAAAATTGACTGCTTACGCAATATTTTAAAAAGTAACCAGGTCTCTGGTATTTTCGTTACCCCTCATCATCAATATCCAACCACTGTCTGCCTGCCAATGGACAGACGTTTAATACTATTGAGTCTTTCAAAAACACATAATTTTGTCGTGATTGAAGATGATTATGACCATGACTTTCACTATGACATGAGACCAATCCCTCCTCTTTCAAGCTTACCTAATTCGGAAAATGTTGTGCATATTGGTTCGATGTCAAAAGTATTCGCACCAAGCTTAAGGCTTGGTTACTTGATTGCCAATAAAGAATTTATCGATAGAATAGTGCATGAAATTGTTCTAATAGACAGACAGGGAAACGCTGTTTCAGAATTAGCACTCGCTGATCTTATGGAATCAGGGGAGGTGAAGAAACACATTCGCCGAGTACGTAGGCTTTATAAAATACGCAGAGATCATACCGCCAAAGAAATCACTCGATTTTTTGGTGATAAGATTAAATTTACGCTACCGATTGGTGGACTAGCCTTATGGCTGGATGTCTCTCGTTTGATAACAAAGCAAGCTGTAGAACGCTTATCTCAACCAGGCGGATTTTTTGTAAATTCCTATATATGCAATAAAGACGAACCCCAAAATATTCGCTTTGGGTTTGGTGCATTGAATGAAAAAGAAATAACCAAAGCGGTAGAAAAATTACATGCTTTATTCAACTAACTCGCTTTAGGTTTAAGGAAACTGCCTAATACAGCCCTCACTATATTCCTTAGCATTGCAGAACATAAGTATCCAAGAGGTACTTGTTTTCTTATATTTTTAATCAGACAGTAATGATTACAGGTAAATTATTTATAGCTGGGTGACACTGCGACCCTTTATCTTTAAGTCCAACTAGGCCGCATTTCTTAATAGGGCCTTTTAGTGCCTGCTGTTTAATGAATAAGAAATTTAAAGCCAAAGAAAAACAACACGGCAGATTAGCCTTTAGTCCGAAAAGCCCTTAGACAAATAAATTTTGGCGTTTATAAATAACGAAAATTCACAAAGAATAAATTGTTTTTGCTCTCTATCCAGCCAACACGATATTGAATGGCGTCAATGCGTTCTGTGGTAAATAGCATCGCTTTGCACAATCTTGTTTGCTTTTCCTCGCTGTAATCGAGCTCTTTAATAGCCGATATTACTTGATATCGCTCGGCTGATGCTTTCCCCTTATGCCACTTGTTAAATGATTTAGCGAGATATTCTTGAGTAGCCGTGTCATCGCATTTAGGCAAAACAGGCAAATAAACCGTATAGAGCGCCATAAACAGCAACAATGCACTGACCGCTGTCAAGAGGAAGAGCTTAATCCCTGTATAACTTGCAGTAACAGGGTGTTCTCCCGCTTTAATGATAAGGCGTGAGCGCTTGAATAAGTATAAAGGAAAAAAAAATGTCCATAGTGGTAACGTAAGTAGCGCCCAAGTCCCTGCTGACATGTTCAGAAAAGCACTTACATGGGGTATTTTACCAATTTTATTGCTTGTCGCGTCCCAATAGACCCAAATCGACGATACAGAGAGCACACAAATAATGAATAAATCGTACATTTTTTCCTTAAAGCACTTAGGGTTGGATATTTAAGCGACAGTATGCAGGTTACTTTTTGAGAATACGATAGCAAGCATTAACGATTTGGAATATTTCTGTAATAACTCAATCTATTTAGCGGATTATGATGTTAAGGAAGCAGCGAATAAGCCCCAGACGCCCCTGGCATACAGGATTGTTTGTGATTGAGGTAATGGTTACAGGCGGGCTGGTTGCCCGGCGAAAACCAGTAACGAAGAGCACGAACTATCCTGCACGCCCCGAAGGGTGAAGCTCTAAGCGGCCAACAGGGATGAAATCTTGTTTCATCTGTTTCTCCTTTGTCAGAACGCTTATAAAGGACTCGCCATTCAATTCCCATTCTTCCGCGGATTTAACCGCTTAGTGTCCATAGGGAAAATCTGGGGGTTTATTCGCTACATCCACTCTATCAAGCATATTATACGCCAGCCCATTCCCTCTATTTAAATATCCGATGCGCAGAAGCAGATTGCTATCGACTATAATTAAGAATTTATCTAATAGAGAATTATTATCACTCCTATTAACCTCTTGGTTATGAATAATACTAAACAAACTTCACCTAAGATGGCAAATCTACAGCGCCTTGCAGCTGATGAGCTAATCGCTTTCTATAGAGACACAAAGTATCCATTGAATAAGACAGAGATTTTTGATCTCTACGAGAGGATTCTGCAAAGTAGAAGTGCTAGCTCTATGTTTCGCAACGCTTAAAACACTCAAGCCGAATGTTCTACAAAAGAGCGCAACAAAGTCATAACCGGCTGATTTTTTAATTACTTTAATGCTAGATAGAACAGATGTAAGGCTGCTCAGTTTAACCACTGAACAACCTTTAAACTGACTACATTGACTTATTTAGGATTCCATTGACCACTGGTAATCAGTTTATCCATGACTTTATTGACAGCGTTTTCTGCACGCCCAACAATGCTATCTATGTCATTGGAATTGACTATCAGCGGCGGCGCAAAGCCTAATATATCCCCTTGCGGCATAGCACGTGCAATCAAGCCTTCTTCTAAACAAGCCGCTGCTATTTGCGGGCCCACTTTCAGATTGGGGTCAAAATGTTCGCGCTTCATTTTATCGCTCGAAAACTCCAATGCATGGAGTAAACCTACCCCTCTTGTTTCACCAATTAACGGATGATCAGCAAACGTTTGCTGCATACGTTGCTGTAAATACGCACCGGTATCCCGCGCATTGGCGACTAACCCTTCACGCTCTATAATATCTAAATTACACAGTGCAGCAGCTGCACCAATAGGATGACCGGAATAGGTGTATCCATGACCGATGGCTCCCCATTGATCCGTACCGTTTTCCAGCACACTCCATACTTTCTCACCAACAATCACACCTGATAGAGGTTGGTAAGCAGAGGTTAAACCTTTAGCGACCGTTATTAGATCAGGTTTCATATCGTAGTGGATTGAACCAAAATCAGCACCTATGCGACCAAAGCCGCACACCACCTCATCGGCAATCAGCAATACATCGTATTTATCCAGCACTTTTCGTATTTCAGCCCAGTAACCCTCAGGCGGGGGAACAATACCGCCTGTTCCCAGTACAGGCTCGCCTATCATCGCCGCGACTGTTTCTGGACCTTCATCAAGAATCATTTCTTCAAGCCTAGCGGCGCAGTATTTAGAAAACTCTAACTCACTCATGTTTTCATCTTCACGACGATAATAACAAGGTGCTATGGTATGTTTGATCCGCTCTAGGGGTAGATCGAAGTGGTTGTGAAATAATGGCAACCCCGTCATTGAACCTGAGGCAATACTTGATCCGTGATAACCACGATCACGCGAGATCACTTTCTTTTTCTCTGGTAAACCGCGGGCATTATTGTAATACCACACCAACTTTAACTGGGTTTCATTAGCATCACTACCCGACATGCCGTAATACACTTTACTCATACCTTGCGGCGACATTTTAATAATGCGCTCAGATAGCTCGACCAATGCTTCGTTAGTATGACCAACATAGGTATGGTAATAGGCTAACTTTTTGGCCTGCTCGTAAATGGCCTCGGCCATTTCTGTTCTACCATAACCAATATTGACGCAATATAGCCCAGCAAACCCATCAATCAGCTCAATGCCTTCTGAGTCTTTTATACGAATGCCTTGCGCACCGGTAATAATACGCCCCGGTAATTCTCCTGCTGCATATTGTTTTAGGTGTGTTGATGAATGAAAGACATTTTTGCGATCTATTTCGAGGATCTTTTTAGTATCTATGCTCATGTTAATTACTCCAATGTTTGTTCTAATTCTTAGTTTTTATGCAGAGGCTTTTAGGGAAGTAGCGAATAAGTCACCAGATCTTCTCTGTGGATAACCAAGGGGCCAGATCCGCGAAAGAGAACGCCGTGAATGGCTAGTCCTTTACACGTTTTCTGACGAAAGAGATGGCCCCTTAGATATCCACCCTGCGGGGCCCACAGGACATTTTGTGCTCTTCGTTAATGCTTTCGCCGGGCAACCAGCCCGCCTGTAAGCATTGACTCAATCACGAAAAATCCTGTGGGTCAGGGGCGTCTGAGACTTGTTCGCTACTTCCTAAACCTAAACAGTAATATTTAATTTCGCTGTATTCATCAAAGCCGTGCACGCTGCCCTCGCGTCCTAATCCCGACTGTTTAACACCGCCAAAAGGGATAGGATGACCAGTCATTTTTACCGAGTTCACACTCACCATGCCAAACTCCAGAGCGTCGATGAGTTTATAAATACTGCGTATATCATTGCCATAAACATAAGCGGCAAGCCCATATTGCGTATCGTTTGCCATAGCGATCAGCTCATCAAGATCATCATAGGGCAGCACCCCTGCTACTGGGCAAAAGTTTTCTTCTCGGTAAATTTTCATGTCAGGGGTGACATCGCCAAGCAGCGTCGGCATAAAAAAATTAGGCCCCGGTGCTAGGGTTTGATCACCGACCAATAAACGTGCGCCTTTTTTAATGGCATCGTCAACAATGGCCTGTGCCTTAGTCACCGCTGCTTCAAAAATAAGGGGCCCTAGATCGACGCCTTCATCAAAGCCATTCCCCACTTTTAACTGCGCTACTTTTCGCCCAAAAACCTCAAGGAATTCTGGGTATTTCTCTCTAGGGACAAACATTCGATTAGCTGCCAAACAATCTTGACCCGAGGTTTGAAATTTAGCATCGATAGCCGCACTTGCCGCCTCTTCAACATCCATATCAGGCAGTAAGATAAAGGGGGCATTACCACCAAGTTCCATCGAACATTTTTTAACCGTGTCAGCCGCTTTTTTTAGTAAAATTCTGCCAACACGCGTTGAACCGGTAAAAGACAAAGCTTGCACTTTATCTGAACGGCAAATTACCTCGCTGAGTGTTGCGCCATCCCCGGTGATGACATTGACAACACCGGCGGGAAAACCTGCTCGCTCGGCAAGCTCAGCCAATGCAAGTGCTGAGAAAGGTGTTTCATCTGCAGGTTTAATCAGTACAGTACAGCCTATCGCCAAGGCCGCGGCAGCTTTTCGGGTGATCATTGCACTGGGGAAATTCCAAGGCGTAATCAGTGCAGCAACACCAATCGCTTCACGTTTTGTCGCCAACTGGGCATTGGGAATATGGCTTGGGATAGTTTCGCCATAGCTGCGCCGCGCTTCTTCGGCAAACCAGCGAATAAATGATGCTCCATATTCGATTTCACCGCGTGCTTCATCTAAAGTTTTGCCTTGCTCAAGCACCATTAACGTTGCCAGATCTTGTTTATTTTCCAACACTAAATCGTGCCAACGCAACAAGATGGCAGCGCGATCATCTGCCATTAACGCGCGCCAAGCAGGAAAAGCATGAGCAGCGGCATCTATCGCTGTCGATACTTGTTCTGGCGCTAGATGAGTACATTGGCCAATAACCTCTTGAGTCGCAGGGTTGATCACCGCAATATTTGTGTGGCCCTCTACCCAAGTCCCTTCTATATATGCGGCTTCACGTATGAGACTGGGATCATTCAAATGAGGCATTATTCCTTCAACAGCTTTGCTATTAACTGCTTGCTGATTCAACATATTCATAATCTATTTCCGACATTAAAAAGAGCTCAACAAGAAATGAAAGTCGTTGAGTCCTTAGCTATTAATCAATATGCATACTCTACCGATAAAGCAGCGAAGTTAATTTTTGTAAGCAAAGCAAATAAGTACTCGTTTTTCTTTAAAAACGGCGGAAAATTGGTGTTTTTACTTTTTACTGCTCTCTCTATCATTGTTATTTTTCGAGAACCACCTTCGATAGTCTGCATTAGATCGTCGTCTTCTACTTGCTATTACATACGCGGTGTATCAGTATAAATAACTGATAAATAAACTTTAAAAGACCTCTGCATAACGTAACGAATGCAAATAAGACAAGGAAAAAACAGGCAATATAGCGGCGTTTACTGGAGTAGATGAGCATATAGAGCCTTTTTTTGACGCAGTATTATTAAATGCAGTAGTTATGCTGAGGTCCTTTTTAAACACTAGGAGTACGGCTTGCGCTTAGATCGATATGACATAAAAATCCTGCAGATCCTCAATAGAGAAGGACGGATAACAAAATCTAATCTGGCTCAGGAAATAAACCTGTCGATCAGCCCATGTTGGGAGCGGGTTAAACGCCTCGAAAAGAACGGTATTATCGTGGGCTATGGAGCGCGTATTAATGCCGACGTTTTAATAAAGCGCTCGCCTGTTTTGCTAGAGGTCACCTTAAAACAGCATATTGCGCAAACCTTCGCAAAATTTGAAGCAACGGTACTGAACTGTGATGAAGTGGTAGAGTGCTACGCAACTGGCGGCGGAGTGGACTACATCCTTAAAATAATGTGTGAAAGCATCGATCAATACCAAAGCCTTATCGACTCTTGGCTAACTGCTGATTTAGGTATTGAGCGCTATTTTACTTATATTGTGACAAAAACGATCAAGCATAAACAGGACAGCCTTGAACTCGATTTTGCCGATAAGTTTATTGAACAGAAAAACTAAAGCGTAACCGGTGCTCTTCACTAATTCTCATATAATTCAGTAAAAACCCCTTTGATTGACTAAACCTCCATGACAGGAGGAGCGAATATAAGCCCACTCTTGCGAATCTTTCGAGTCTAGTAAGTTGCTTATTTGCAGTAAGCAACTTACTTATACCTCTCTTACAGAACTTTTAATTGATCGATACTTCAAAGCTTACCTTCATGAAAATATCAAATATTCAGGGAAGAGAAGCACTAGCAATAACACCGCTATTTGTATCGCAATAAAAGGCATCACCCCTTTATAAATAGTGGTTGTTTTAAGTGAAGGCGGCGCCACTCCTTTCAAATAAAACAGACTAAAGCCAAAGGGTGGTGTTAAAAAGGATGTTTGTAAGTTCATTGATATCAATATAGCAAACCAAATAAGGTCAATATTTAGCGCCATCGCAACAGGGGTAAGAATAGGCACGACTAGAAATGCGATTTCAATGAAGTCGATAAAAAAGCCTAACACCAAAATAGCCAACATGGCGATACCAATAAATGTCCACTTATCCCCAGGTAGGCCTAAGAAAAACTCCTCAATTAAGTATTCGCTCTCAGAATAACTAAACACCATTGAAAATGCAGTAGCACCAATTAACACTGCAAAAATCATTGAAGTGACTTTCACTGTCTCTTTAGATATTTCATTAAGCCCTTTAATTGAAAAACCACCGTAGAACATTGAAAGCAAAATAGCCCCGACAGCGCCGATTGATGCTGATTCAGTTGGTGTTGCAACACCACTGAAAATAGAGCCTAAAACAGAAAATATCAATAATAATGGTGGCACAATATCCCTTGCAGCCTGCTTGAGTAACTGCGCTTTATTTTGAGTCACTATTAACGGGGGGCACAGCTCTGGCTTGAACTTGCCGAGTAATAAAATGTATACGGTATAAGCAATCACCAGTAAAAAACCCGGGACAATAGCGGCTTTAAACAAGCTGCCCACAGGCACACCCATAACATCACCTAAAATAATTAGAATGATTGAAGGGGGAATAATTTGTCCTAAAGTACCCGATGCACAAATGACACCGGCAGCTGTGGGTTGATGGTAGTTATTTTTCAACATCACCGGCAGTGAGATAACGCCCATTGCTACAACGCTCGCCCCTACAACACCCGTTGAAGCAGCCAATAAGGCGCCAACGATAATAGTAGAGATTGCGATACCTCCGGGGATGGCACCAAACAGCTTCGCTGAAGATTCCAACAGTCGCTCCGCCAAGCCCGTTTTTTGCAATACAATGCCCATAAATACAAACATCGGAATCGCCATTAAAATGGTATTTTCCATAATGCTCATAATTCTAAAGGGCATAAAAGAAAACAGATCAACGCCGAGCACAAACACCCCGACCAATACTGATACTCCGGCAAAGGTAAAGGCAACGCTATAACCTAAAAATAGGCAGACTAAGGCGATAGCAAACAGCACGACTCCAATCATGAGTGAGCTCCTTTTTCGCGCTTATCAATTTCTTTAAGTTTAATAAGGTTATTAACGGTGACATAAAAAATGCACGACAGCAGGAACAGCGATGATAGTGGAATCACAGAACGTACGATCCAGCGGTGCGGCAAGCCACCCGGATCAGGGCTCCCTTCACCCATATTGTAGGCATCAAAAGTATAACCCCAGCCGTAATAAAGGATAATAAACGTGATAGGAAAGGCGAAGAAAACAGCTCCTAATATGTTGATACATAACTGGGATTTTTTACTTAACCCTTCGTAAATAATATCGACCCGCACATGGCCATCTTCTTTAAAAGTATAACCAATACCCAACATGAACATAGCCGCAAAGATGTGCCACTCTAACTCTTGCATGCCTATATTGACGTTGTTAAAAAAATAGCGCATTACGACATCAACAAAGACGTTAAGCACCATAAGGATCATTAGCAAGCTACATAAAGCGCCCACTAAATTGATGAATTTTTCTATAACTTTCAGGGTTGCTTTCATAATACTCTCACTAAAAAGGCCTAATTAGGCCTTTGGTGTTTCTTAATCCTAGATTCGGCGATTGAGCCCGAAAAAGGAGTGCAAGTAATTGGTGAGCATAGGAAACTAGGAAATTTAATAGTCACCTTGTTGGTGATAAGAATATTTTATAGTTTTCTAGGGACACCAAGAACTTGTGTTTTCTTTCGTGAATCAACTGCCGAATCTAGGATAATAGATCTAGAAAGTGATTATTCTTGATCGGGGTTATTGAGGTAAGCGCGATCTGAAATGCTGGTCCAGGCGCGAGCTTCTTTCTGATAGCTCTGCAAAGAGTTCAAAATTTCAGCGCTCAATGGATCATTTTCAGCAAACTCACTTAGCAGCGTATCGTTGGCGTTGCGAATGGCCCCCATCACTTTGGTAGGGAATGTGCGAATTTGAATATCGGGATGTTGTTGTAAGATTGTCGCAAGATTTTTAGCACTTTCGTGAGTCGACTGCGTATACATGTCATAAGCGGCGGTTTTCATCGCTATCGTAAGTATTTTCTGCAAGTCCTTTGGAAGTTCATCATAAGCTTTTTGATTGACCATGAACTGCAATTCAGTGGCAGGTTCATGCCAACCTGTGTAGTAATACGGCGCTATTTTATGAAATCCCATACGCAGATCTAATGATGGCCCGACCCATTCTAAAGCATCGATAGTGTTACGCTCTAGTGCCGTGTATAGCTCGCCCGGTGCGATATTGGTAGGCTTGGCACCCAGTTTAGCGAGTACTTCTCCGGCAAATCCGGGAATGCGCATTTTTAAACCTTGAATATCGTCTAAACTATTTATCTCTTTCTTAAACCAACCACCCATTTGGTTACCGGTATTACCACCGGGGAAAGACATAATGCCGTACTTGTCATACACCTTTTGCATCAACGCCATACCGCCACCGTGATAGAACCAAGCGTTTTGCTCTGAGGTTGTCATGCCAAAGGGAATGGTCGTAAAAAAGAGGGTGTTGAAATCTTTACCCTTCCAGTAATAAGACGCTGAGTGGCCCATCTGGTACTGACCACTTTTCACAAAATCAAAAATACCGAATGCTGATTTATGCTTGTTTGATGAATCGATGCGAATGGTAAAGCGACCATTGGACATTTCATTGACCATTTTTGCCATGTTTTTAGTGGCATCGCCAAAAATGGGAAAATTAGCTCCCCAAGTCTCCGCCAATTTCCAACGCACTTTTTCTTCACCGGCATTGGTTATGTTTGATAAACCAAGGGCCGATAGCCCTAAGCCTAGGATAATTGTCGCTTTCAAGAATGTCTTTTTCATTATTTTTATCCTGATATAAATGAGATGAACAACGCTTTTGCTGTCTTCATTAATATGCCGCAGAGAACAAAAATGATAAATCCGTAGCAACACCTAACTTTTACTAAGTAGTTATACCTAGTCAGAACTACGCATAGCTTTATCGTTTAAAACAAGACATGATAATTAATTTGATGCGGCCTCTGCATAACGACTGCATTTGCGACGTTATGCAGAGGTCTCTTGATTGATAGGCTGCTTGTTATGATGAATTTCCCGCTGCGCTTTTTGTATCTAGCCGCCATTTTTCAGGTGATTTTAACGGCGATCATTACCTATCACTTAGTCACTGATGAATACCGTAATCTGTCTAGCCAAAGCTTAAAGACTCTTGAAAAATTCTTTTATGATCAAAAAAAACAAGAGTTAAAAAACTACACATCTCTAGCTACTGCAGCGGTTGAACACCTTTCGCTACCGAGTAAAGAGTCCAACGAGCACCACCGCCATGCAGTGGCAGGTATCTTAAATCAAATGCTCTATGATGCCGACGACGGCTATTTTTTTGTCTATGATGAATATGGCAATAGCATAAGCCACCCTAAAGAGCCTTTTCGCGTGGGCAAGAATTGGTGGGAGTTAGAAAACAGAGGCGAGAAAATCATTCAGATCCTCATTAACAATGCAAAATCTGGCGGCGATTTTTATCAATATCAATGGCTAAAACCTTCCAGTAAGCAAGTATCTGAAAAGATGAGCTACTCAATTTATCTCAAAGATATGAATTGGATGTTAGGTACGGGCGTCTACCTAGATGATGTCAATAACCAACTGCAGCTTATTCAGCAAGAGATAGACCAACACATCGATAGGACTAAGCAAATCATTTTGTTAGTGGCCCTTTCATCACTCGCATTGCTATTTATATTTGGCGCTTTTATCTATTTAAAACAAAAAAAAAGCAGTGATTTGACCATCAATAAATTAGGTCAAAAAATTATAAACTTGCAAGAGGAAGAAAGGCGTCATATTTCACGGGATTTACATGATGGTATCATTCAAATATTAGTGTCGATTAAATACTCTCTTGAGGCAACCGGCCTAGTGTTAAGACAACAGGAACAACAAAAACCGCAACCACTGCTTAAAGCCGAACAAAACCTTAGCACAGCTATCCAAGAAATTCGGCGTATATCTCATCATCTACATCCGCGTATTCTCGATGAATTAGGGCTTTCCCGCGCCGTTGACTCCCTCGCTAAAGAGTTTAGTGAACGCACTCAAGTAGCTGTAGAAGTGACCAGCCCAGCCGTAAAAAAATTACTACCTGATAATATAAGTTCTACCTTATACCGGGTGGTACAAGAATCATTGACCAATATTGAAAAACACGCTGCAGCAGATTGCGTCGTGATATCCTTAAACATCACTAAAAAGTGGTTAACGCTCACAATCAGCGATGACGGCCAAGGGTTCAGCACTCGCTCCAAGCAACAACTCGGAGACTTCGGGATAGGGCTGCGTAATTTAGCAGAGAGAATCGAATATCATAACGGCCAGTTTAGCTATCAATCTTCAAGTAAAGGCACCACAGTGATCGCTAAAATCCCCACGACCAGCTTCGTTAATTATTTTAGCGAGCAACAAAACTAAGGCCAAGGAGGCCTTACAATAGTAGTACGCGATAGAACCGCAAATTTATCCAAGGTAACGCATGCAAAATAATATAAAAAATACTGCGATTTCTGTTTTCTTAGTTGACGACCACCCTATGGTTCAAGATGGCCTGAGTAGCTGTTTGTCATTCTATGATGATATTGAAATTATTGGCACTAGCCAAAACGCCGAACAAGCCATTCAAGCGACTAAAACCCTTACTCCCGATGTTATATTAATGGACATCAGCATGCCGGGTATGAACGGTATTGATGCCACAGAGTTAGTGTGCGAGCAACTTCCTGAGGCCAAAGTGCTTATCTTTAGTATGCATGACAACATAGAGTTTGTGACGAGCGCTATTGCTGCTGGTGCCAATGGTTATATATTAAAAGATACCACTTCTGAGGAAGTGTATTATGCGATTAAAGCGGTACATAACGGTAAAACGCATTTCAGCAGCTCTATCGCCAAAGTATTAATTGAAACCCCTGCCCCCTCAAATGAAGGCAACCTCACTACTCGTGAGCAAATGGTGCTTTCCTATATTGCCAAAGGCTTATCGAGCAAAGAAATTGCCAAGCAATTGAGCATTAGCTTTCGTACAGTAGAAGCACATCGTAGAAATATTAAAACAAAGCTGCAATTAGATTCTTTAGCGCAGCTCATACACTATGCTATTAGTCACGGATTGAGTTAAAAAAGGCCATTATTGATGCAAAATCGAAGCTGCGCACTTTTGAATAGTTTGCTTACTCTGTACGTTATAAAACACAGCGTTGCGCAAGTGAGTTCTCTATAATAAGCTTTGTGTAGCCTGCTACTTATGCGCATTAAATCAATTGGCTTAAATGCAATGACTAGATCAAGGCAGTATTGATAAATTACGCTCTGGGGAATGTATGCTTAAATTTTTTTTAAACCTTTCACACTTATTCATCGCGCTAAGTTTAACTTTGCCCACTGCGACTATTGACGCAAATGAATACACATTCCCCGGCAGTAGTTTTGGCAAATTATTACTACTCCCAAACCAAACCACTGGCGGTAATGACGCTATTATCAGTGCGCAAAAAGGGGGCGCTTTTGAAGCTATTTCAGAGTTCAACGCTGATGATCGCTACCGTAAATTTAGCGCTTCTATTGCTCGACTAGATATGCTCCTTGAAGACAGTAATGGCGAGCAATATGTATCAACTTGTACAGCCAACCTTGTCGATGTGAATGTATTGCTAACGAACTATCACTGTATCCCAGGCAATAAAAAGAGCGTTAAAGTCATCCGTTCCCTTGCCGTTTTCGATTATCTGCGAGAAGACCAAGGCAACGCCCCGAAATTTGAAGTTGACGTTACTCCCCTTGCAGCGAGCTATGAAAAAGATTTTGCACTATTACGCGTGCAAGGTGATCCTGGTAAAAAATTCGGCTTTTTTAAACTCCAACCTCGTAAAGCCAAAGCCAACCAATCTTTATTTATTATTCATCACCCCGCAGGCATGCCCAAACGTTTGACAAGATTCCGCTGTAAAGCTTACTCACCAACTCCCTATTCACAAGCTTACTTTCGACACCGTTGTGATACCTTAGGTGGTAGTTCGGGCTCGCTAATTTTTAACCTGAATTTTGAAGTTGTCGCCTTGCACAATCAAGGCGGACTTACTAAAGATTCTCATACTTCTTTTAACCGCGGGATTTCAATTTTTTCACTGCTGCAAGATCGCCGTTTCTCAGCAATGATCGCTCAAAAAACGACCGGCGATTCAGTGCCTCTAACGCGCTCTTCAAGTCAGCTGACATCACCTTACAGTGCCCATTGCGATACTGTTCAATCAGCTAAGATATGCGCCTCTTCAATGCTGGAACCTCAAGGCGGCGGAAAATACAATTACCGCATGAAAAATGTCACACGCAATGACGGTGCTGCTTGGGTTGAAAACCATAAAGGTTATGGCATAGGTGAATGGCTGTTATTTGATTTTAACCAACCTAAAACCGTTTCAAGTATTCAGTTCAATAACGGTTATACCCGCACTGAGAAAGTTTTTCACAGCAATAGCCGAGTGGCCAAAATCACTCTTGAATTTTCCAACGGCGCAAAACACCAAATGAACTTACAAGACATACGCACAACGCAAAGCTTTAGTTTTCCACACCAGCACAATGTTAAATGGGTAAAAATAGTGATTGAGGAGGTTTATAAAGGCACTAAATACTCCGATACGGCGCTGTCTTATGTTGCCTTAGAATAAACGATTGGCGCCGAGAGCAGCGCAACAGTGTTAATCGTTAAATTTCGTCGTTTCTAATCTTGACCTGTCTACAGGTATAGGCTTTACCCTCTTCTCTTTAACTTTATGAAAGGAACTTCTAATGAAACAACTCGATGAATTAAGCGACGAAACTTTCTTAAGCCAATTTGAAGAGAAAAGTTTAGACCCTAAATATTTTAGTCATCTAGGTCATATAAAATTAGCTTGGATATATTTAAATAAATATGAGTATTCAATAGCCGTCGATAAAACATGCGTCGGCGTAAATGCCTATGCAGCAAGTTTAGGGGCAAAAGATAAGTTTAATATGACGATGACCGTCGCTATGATGGAAATAATGTTTAATCGAATAAACAGATTGCATGATAAAAGTTGGCAAAAGTTCATGACTAATAACACCGATCTCATTGAAAACAGCCTTGCTATTTTGTTTAAATATTATTCAAAAGAGCAACTCTTTAGCAATGCTGCTAAAATGACTGTCCTTAAACCAGACCTTAGGCCCATTGAGAGCGCTTCTGAAACGTAGAGTTTGGTCTCCATTCTTTATCGTGTTCTAGAAGATTAAAGGAGCATGTCATGCTAAGTGTTTCCGAACTCGCCAAGCGCTGCGGGTTATCACGCACTAGTGTTTTATATTATGAGAAAATGGACTTACTGGCACCTCGTACGCGCTCCAGTAATGGTTATCGCTGGTATGGGGAAGAGGAAGTTGAGCGATTAAAAAGCATATTGGCCTATCGTTCATTCGGTGTTAGCGTTGCTGATATACACGAGCTTTTAAGCAAGAATGACCAGCAATCACAGTCAACACTGTTAATGAAACAGTTCTACAATCTTGAAAAAGAAGTGGTGAAATTCAAAAAGCAGCAACATGCCATTGTGGTTATGCTACAAGAACCTGAACTGTTAGAAGATCACGGTTTAGGCAAGGAGCAATGGGTAGAACTAATGATATCCCTTGGCTTCAATGAAAGCGAAATGATTGCTTGGCACCACAGTTTTGAATTCTTAAAACCGCAAGAACATCTAAAGTTCTTACAATCTCTCGGCATTGATGAGCCAGAAATAGCGCGCATTAGAAATCTATAGCTGTTAGCTGTTAGCTGTTAGCTGTTAGCTGTTAGCTGTTAGCTGTTAGCTGTTAGCTGTTAGCTGTTAGCTGTTAGCTGTTAGCTGTTAGCTGTTAGCTGTTAGCTGTTGGGCAGAATTACTTTTACAGCCTCAATCATCCAGCTAAATTTTAACGTTCGTTTTTGTGATCTGAAACACAACATTTTCCCCGCCATCTGCGTTTGCTCGTTTGCCGATTTCAACACCGCCAATTCTCATAACAGCATGTTGTGAACGCAGATTCTGAGCACCCACAACAAAGAGCACACTTTGCGCAAAACTAAAGGCGTGCTCTAACATCAAACGTTTCATATCTTTATTGTATCTGCCTCCCCAGTGAGAACGCGCTA
>Ga0209292_1001317_pt1 | contig 30445 bp, 24 predicted proteins | sample GOMGulsemesocosm_2_FD_184634 | JGI IMG/M metagenome (GOLD analysis project Ga0209292, IMG submission 184634) | Methane-oxidizing microbial communities from mesocosms in the Gulf of Mexico - GOM9C Gulf of Mexico (SPAdes) (version 2) | ecosystem: Environmental > Aquatic > Marine > Cold seeps... | reverse complement strand
TTAAGTTTTCTTAAGTGTGAAACACCCGATGCTTGGATTGAAGAAGCTAAGAAACCAGAACATTTATCAATGATATTACGCGACCACCTAGCCTGTGAGCTGAATGCTATAGTGTGCATGTTCAAATCACTGAGCTAATAATGATAAGAGGTTGCAATGACTGAGAAAATTAAAGCTTTCACATATGTGAGATTTAGTAGTACCAAGCAAATAGACAATAGCTCCATCGACAGGCAGGATGGGGCGCTTGCACGCTGGTTAGAGGCTAATAAAAATGTTGTTGTAATGGACTCTTACATTGATGAGGCGATAAGTGCTTGGAAGGGAAAGCACATTGATAATGGCTCCTTAGGCCGTTTATTAAAGGCCATTGAAGATGGTTTAGTTCCATCAGGTTCATTAATTCTAGTAGAACATTTCTCAAGACTTTCCAGAATGAGTCAAGATGAAACAACTGATCTGATTCGAAAAATTTGGGATGCTGGTATAAGCATTGTTACCGTTGAGGATAATGCTGTATATAGTCCTGATGATCGAGAAGATTTAGCAAAGCGTATTCGGTTAGTTGTTGAAATAAATAAAGCATATTCTGACTCTGAATGGCGTTCTAAAAAAGTTAAACAAAGTTATGTCAAAAGAGAAAAAGACGCAAAAGACGGGATAACTCCAGCTATGAGAAGACCGTTTTGGCTTGATAAATCAGGGAAGCTAAATGAGCATGCAGAAATTATCCGTGATGTATTTTCTCTCTATCTCTCAGGCCTTGGTCAGATGCTTATTTTATATAACCTTAGAAAGAAGTATCCAAACAATAAAACAGTAAAAAAACTGAGTCCACCAACGATCATTCGCTGGATAACAAATGAAACTATCCGTGGAATGTGGCGCGGTCAAAAAGTATATGACCACGTAGTTGAAGATGATATTTTCTTTGAAGCTCAAAAAGTTCATATGAACAGATTAAATGAAAATGTAAAAGCTGATCGAAAATGGCCGTTAAGTGGCCTGATTCAATGTGGTTACTGCGATGCTGGTATGAGTATTCAACAAACGGGCGATAGTTTACCTGTATTACGTTGCAGCACTAGGCAAAGAACAAACATTAGTAAATGTAAAGATGCTGGTATGCATACTACTTTCCCTTATCTGATTGCTCATCAATACTTTTTTTCAAGAGTAAAGCGGCATGCATTGAAGAGGTATACATCTAATAGTCATTTGAAAGACAGCAATCTTGAGTTAAATGAAATCTCGGTAAATCTTGTTAAGTTAAAGAATCAGTTGGTAGAAGAGAAGAGCTTTTACAAAACCTTAATAGACGAAGGAAAGAGTGGTAGAGCTGCATTAATGCTACTTTCTGAAACGGATGAAGAAATTGAAAAGTTGGAAAAAAGACAGGAAGCACTGACAAGGGAGATACTCAATCATGAGAGCCTTAATACTTCTGATGAAGCGCTTGAACTTATTGATGATCCACTGACTTTTAATTTTGCTATGCATAGGCTTGGAATCAAGCTGGTTATTAAAGATAGGATTATTAAATTTGAAGAAGACCTTGGTTTTGAATTCAAAGGTTATTGTCGAAAGACAAAGCAGTATATCTGCAACGACCTTACAAAAGGTGCAAAAGTTGAAATTCACAATCCTCAAGATCATAAGGTTTTACTGTGTAATGATCGAGTAAGAACCGTAAAAAGTGCGCTTATAAAAAGAAATAAAATGCGAGAATTTAAAAAGAATGACCCAGAAGGCCATCGTAAACATGTGCAAAGCATCGTTAAGAATTTTGAAGAGGTCTTTGGAACAAAGAAAGAGTAACTAAAATACAACTCAAAAATTTATAAGAAACTCGCTTTTTTATAAATTTTGAGTAAACAAGCTTGCGCGTTAGCTGTTAATAACGTTAATTTTTTACTACTTCATTAAAGGTTCTAACTCAATAAGAACAATGTTCATACATTCTACATTGAATTGGTAATTGTAATAATCTCAAGTTTGAGTTGACATATTTGGAAAATAGGTTTTTATTGGGTTTGGCTGTCCCAAAAGCCACCTAAACGCTCATTAAAAATTGGTAAATAGTTGAATGATTTTTTGTCGTTTTGTGTGTTTAACGGAAATTAACTTAAAAGGTTTTCCCATATATTTTTATAATTAATTTTTGAGTCATATTAGTGAGAATTATCACTAGTACCCAAGTCCTTGCAAAATTTAATATTTGTGTTTCATAAAGTTATGAAATTATGAGATATTAATGTCAATTAAATGAACTTATGGGACGGACATTACAAAGAAGTATCCAAAAAGATTTGTTATGTTTATCCGAAAAATGTAAATGGAGTTTAAATTGAAAGTAGAACTAGAATTTTTAGATAGTACAAAATGTCGTATTCATGAAGAGCATATGGAGTATGATTACGCCATTCCTGCACCTAATGTTGGTGATAGAGTATGTGTTGAAGGCAATATACATGAGGTTGAAAAAAGAGACTTCATATATTTATCTGGTGAAAAAGGGTTTCCTGACTTGAAGATCTCAATCTGGGTGAAATAAACTATAAACCATTCAAGCAGGGTTTTTAACTGATGGCTAGGTTCCCCTTCGTTTCACATTTTAGCCAACAATTAAAAACCTCTAATGGGCGTTATATTTCTAAGGAGCACGGATGCCAAGTTGGCTATTAGATAGATTATTTGATGCTGGAGATCAAGCAGAACCAAGGTTTGCCTTTCAGGGGACTGTTAATTGGATGAGAGCATTAGCTGAAGTAGTTAATTCTGGTGCCTGTGATCATGATGAACTTGAATCTTTATATAGAAGAGTCCCAAGAAGACCTGTAAATCAGGAAGCTGATACTTTAGTTTTTGAAAATATGCATATGGCATATCATAATCTAGCTTCTTTAAATGCAATGAATGATGATGCCTTGGATAAATATGATATTTGTCGTTCTGCAATAGTTGCTTGGTATTATTCTGTGTACTTTGCATCTAGTGCTATGGTTGCTGCTTCTTCGGGATCTATTCAAGAGACACATACTGCGACAGCAAAGGTATGGCAAGCTGATATTGCCGAAAGAAACCTTATTCCTTACCCATTTAATCTGCATTTAAGTAGTTTAGTTACCACTACAGCCGAAGATGAAATTTCAGCTTATCGTGGAAATAATATTTATGATCTCAATCATAGCGCTCAAGATCCAGAGATGGCTCATGGGGCAATAGTATCTTATCTTAAAGGAACTCATAAATATAAAAAATGGGAGTCTGAAGAACGCATTAAAACATCTAGAGAGTTTAAAGCACTTAATGTTGATAATTTCCGTAAAAAGGTAGCTAGAGAGCTTAGAGATAGAACTTTAGATAAGGGACAAGTAAACTTTTTAATTCAAGCTTTTAGGTATAGAGGAAAAGCAAATTATCGAGATTCTATATTTTTATCGTACGGTGATAATCATGAGGATACAATCGAGCAATTTGTTGAAGATCTAAATGATGTTGCATTCGGATTTCTTCGAGCAGCTTCTAGGTATTGTTCTGCTCGTGTAGAGAGAGGAACTTGGGCATTATTTGTTTCCGATATTGAAGATAACACTCGTTTATCAATCGGTATTGACGCAATCGAAATATAAAAAAACCTTTTAAAGGACAGAAAACAGTTGGCCGTGATCAGTGCCATTTTCATTTTGACCAACAATTTTTAGACGTTAGTTTTAAATCTAGTATTGAGCTATATATGCATAATAAAAATATCAAAAAAAATCAACATTATGTGCCAAAGTCACACTTGAAAAGGTTTACCATTGATGGTGAAAAATCATTACTTTGGACTTTTGATAAAGATATTGCTGATTACGATAAACTAACATCTTCTATTAAGAAAATTTGTGCTGAAGACTATTATTACTACCAAGTAACACCTGATAATGAAATTGACCATATAGCTCTTGAGGACAGTATTTCAGAGGTTGAAACTATAGGTAATAACATTATTGATAAAATTTTAGAATCTCGATTTATGCCTTATGTATCCATTTCTGGTGCTAAACGAGGAGAATTGTCATTCTATATTGCATTATTGTTATTTCGAGGACCTTCTTTTCGTGATGGGGTAGCTGAAACATATGGAGAAATTGTTAAAAATGTACTCCATCAAATCTGGGATAAATCTAGTCCTCCTGATGCCCTTCAAAAATTAGTGCAAGACAAGGGGTTGTCAAACGTAGTTAACGTTGATATTAATTCGACCGTCAGTCTAGAACACATGGTTAATTCAGCAAATTTATCAGCGCTTGAATTTTTAAAAAAAGAATGGACTTTAATAAACGCTCCAGAAGGAAAGAGCTTTATTACAGGTGATGTTCCTGTAGTTTTTTACCCTTATCAATCAGGATTAGGAAGTATTGGCCCAGCTCATAAATCCGCTGAAATAATATATCCAATTAGTAAAACAACTGTTCTTATACTTACTCCTTCGGCAAAGCCAAAAGAGTATATTGTGATTGGTCATTATACTAATACTCTTTTACGTGAAATAAATAAAAAAATGAGTGATGCAGCTCTGAGGTATATTTATTGTTCTGATCGGTTTGAGTGGTTAAAAGGCTTTAACTTAACTAGGGGGGAAGGTCAGCGGGTATTATCTAGCGCTGATCAACAAGGCATCAATATAGTGAAAAATCCTTGGAAACGTAAAACGAACAAGCTAATCAAGCAGGAATAAAAACAGTTGGTTGTTTTCGTTGCTCCTTATTTATGCTACCACAGATAAATATAGGCCTTTAACCTATATTGTGTTTCATTATTAGTTATCTGTTCGGCTAAGAATATTTTCTAATCTATCCTTTATATCTAAATCGTCAACATCACTCAAACAAAAATGAATATTAGCATCTGAAAAAGAACCAGAAACAAATACTTTGGTTAGATAGACAGGTAAATTGACCTTAGTATCATTTCTTTTTTTTCTGACTGGTTTTTGAGGGATTATCGCAGTTACTGGACTGTTTAATAAGATTACACCATTGCAGATATTTGAGCTGATTTCGTTATTAGTTGAATCAATATAACGGACACGGTAAGAATGAGACTCTAGGATGATTCTGAAGTGTTTTAATAGGTTTTTCTGTGGATCAATAACATTAAGTTCAAGCATTATTTTTCTAAATTGTTTATGGCATTTAACAAAATCAGAAATTGCGTGATTCTTATCGGAATGAGTATCACTGTTTTGAATTCTTTCTCGCCCCTGACTTTCGATTTCCTTGGAGTACTCGATCATTCCTTCGTATGAAGTAATAGCTAGTTTTTTTATGCTTTTAGAGGCTCCTTTGTTTATATATATTTGTGTATCTGGGTGGAAAAACTCAAGGATCTCAATTGGTTTTAATGATCTAAATTCTGCTTGCTTGATGATCTTTTTATCAAATTTTGATTCTAAATTTTCGGCATAAGAAACGGCAAAATTATGGATCTTTTTTTGTAGTTTTATTAATTGTGAAATATTGTCATTTTTTCTCTGGTCGTCAGATGAAAGGTGATAAACGTATTTATTATACTGCTCATTGATGGCTGTTTTTACTTCTATTGAGTCTTTTTCAAGCTCGATATGAATAAGCGCTAATGATCTAAAAAAGAGCTTATATAGTGATGTGATAGGATTGCTATCTTTACTGATAATTAGCTTAAAACCCGTTCTAAGTGTTGATAACGTATCTTGCTGATATTTTGTATTATGTCCTCTAAGTTGAGAAGTATATGTTGAGTCGTTCATTGTTTTACCTTATATAATAATAGGTTATATCTTTTTAACCTATACTCACCATTACATAGGTAAATTGTATTTCAAGAGTAAAACGTAATTAATTTTTATTTATTTTTGTATGTGATACATTTTTACTTATTTCAATATTTTCTATGTTGCCCCCAATACTTGTTGCATAAGCTGCTGATTTTGAATTAAAGAATCTTGCAAGCAGATCTGAAGCTGTTGATTTTGCACTAGCAATTCGTCTATCTGTGAGTTGCGTTTGTTTATTAGCAATTGATTGGTTGAAATGATCTTTTGCAAATCGTGTAAGATCTTTAATTGCTCTTGAGATTTGCTTAATTGCGTTACTAAATTTTCCATTATTGTTCTTCCTTGATTCTGTGTTTATATTCCTTATTTCTGTACTTTTTTGAAGCTGAGTATTTTCTTGAGTACTTAATAACTTGATATTATTTTGATATTTTAAAAATGAATGCTTCAGCTTCAGGGCATGTTTAACCACAATTCTTGTCAATTCCTTTTCATCATCAGCTGAAAAACTTGAAACTATCTTAGAAGGCTTTAAATTGTGCCTATAACGGATCATTTCATTGATTGAATCCTCAGCATAGAACCGACCCTTTAAGCGGATTCCTTGACGCATTTCAGGGCGTTTTATCGAAATGTAGTTTTTACCGATGCGCTGGATCTCAAAGCCTAGCTGTTTAAGATATTTAATTATCTCATCTCTTGAACCTATTTGATTATCAGCGACTTGTTTTTCAATCAAAGTAGTAAGGTTGTTTAACTTTTCTTTGCTGGTTTTAAGCATGTTAAATGTATCAATGATTGTATTTGTTTGTTTGATATTATTTGGGTTTTCAAAATCATACTGGCTATTAATTTTCTTCTGTAAAAGTTGTAGTTTTTTTAAATACTCCCCTTTGTGTGACGGGCTGAATCTGACCATTTTGTTACTGTCGTATCGCATGTTCGATAGTAGGATATGTATCTCATTATTACCCTTATCCTGATGTTTCACTGCCAGGATATTGAGGTATTGCTTTGGAATCTCTGGGCAATAAACATCTATAAACTGCTGAATAACATTTTGTTCAATTTCAGAATTTAATTTATTTGAATCACTATCAGAAAAAGCATAAACAAAAGATAAATACGGATGGTTAGCTTTGAATCCAGCCATTTTACTGAGCCAAATATCTTTATCGCCATAAATACACTGGGCAGTATGATCATCTAAACGGCTATTTAACAGATAATTTGCCATAACCCTAGGTTTGGCCTTTGCGGAGCAAAACTTAGCGATCATACATATCTCTAATGTCGAATAAAGAACAATCAATACTCAGTAACAGGGCATTAACCTCATTGGGATCAAAATCTTTAAAATCGTCAATTGCTATTGTGTTAATGTGTTTAGCAATTTGATTCATATTTTTGAATGTTGCAGCTAATTCAGCCCTGAGTTTATTTATTGAAATTAACCTTTGCTCCTCTAAAGCTGCAAATTCAGGATCTGGTTCTGAGATAACGATTTTGGCTTTACGCATTAATATCTCAAATAGGTCATTATAATTAAGATCTGAGCAGTGCTTTAAAGAAGTAATAAAGCTATGCATATCTTCAGAAAAACGCATTGTAAGCAGCTTTGTTTTCTTATCTTCTGGTAGGTATTGCTTTCCTCGCTTTAACTGGTTTAAAAAGGTTGTAGCGATGAAACTTTTTATTTTTTGGTACTCTGATTTATCTTGAGCTTTAAAGCTCAGTTCACACAGTATTTCATTATTCTTAGCATTGTATTTTGCTGTTTTTATCTGGTATTTATATTTCTTCATTTCGAAAACCCTTTTCGTAATTCTTAAAAAGGAGTATGAGGAACCCCTCATCAAGATAATGAAATACAGGCGAAGCCGATGCGTATTTCATTTGTTACTCTTGCCTTTGTTAAAAACATATCGCAGTTAAAAAATAATTCAACAGCTTATGGTTTTCTGGTTTTTAAGATCTATTAGCTATTGAAATAATTTAATATTTTGTAAAAGTTAATATCAACAAAGGATATTAATTATGAATATAAAAGAGCAAATAGCAGCATTTACAGTCACTGATAAAGAAGCGGTACAAGCATTTGAAAAACTAGCGTTGAGATACAACTTACAAAATAGAATTATTGATAGATTTATGTATGTCATGACAAAAGATTATTCTGAAATGTGTGAAGAGCTTTACGATAATAAGGTACTTACTCAAAAACAGAAATTACGTTTCGAATGCTTATTACTGAAGATAAAAAAGCAAATAGTCAGGTTGTGTGTAGAAGAAGCTGAAACAAAGCAGCTAATGGATAAAATTAATAGGTTGATTGAAGTGTTTAGGAAATTTAAATCTATTATGTCTCCGAAAATGAGAAAGAAGGTTGAAACTATTATTTTTAACTTCCATTCAGATTTACAAATGAAATTTGAACAAATGCAACTTGAAGCAATGGATCTAGCATCTATTGAGTCAGAACATCAAACCTTAACTGAAAGATTAGAGCCGAAACATCCAACCTTGATATGGTATAACCCAAGGTCGAGGTTATATGAGTTTAATAAACCATCAAAAAAAACCAGAAAAAAATAGTACAATTAATCAAAGCATTGAAAATTATTACAACAAAACAAAACAGAAATGATGGCGAAAACCACTAAAAACTATAGTTTTCCAATTAGCTATAATTTAAGTATCAGTCAGATTTCTAGTAAGAAAAATTAACTGTTGAAAACTATTATTAGTAAAGCTTTGGTTTTGTGCTTTTAATACAGCCTCTATATCTGACTATATTTGTAATTTAAATTAGCTGATAGTCCCTAAAAATAAGGATTATCATGTTAAAGCAATAGAAAAAATTTACCAGTGTGTTTTCGGGTGTTACCAGTATCTTTTCGGAGGAGGTTGTTGTAAGGTAATAGCCCTAAATTTAATCATTAAAAGACTCTAATGGCATCAAAAAGAAGATTTAAGTTTAATCAGTTTGACGACTCAGAAAAAGTATTGGTTATTAACCTATTAAATCGAACAAACTTATTCTCGCCCATAGCGCCAAGCGTTGAAAATAAACCATTGGAACATGATGTGATGTTTGACTTTGGTGAATATAATATTTCATATACTGATAGCTATTTGAACATGAATGACTATTTGCTGTATGTTTTTATCTTAAAAAAATGGCTATTTGAAAATGAGGGAGCGCCAAGTTACTTAAATTCCATAGAAATAAACTTCGATGAAGTGATTACTTTTTTTAATAAAAAAGACAAATATTCAAAAGATTTGAAGAAGAGATATGACTCATTTAATAAATCTTTAAATCGGCTTAAAAATGTAAAAATTAGATTAAATGATAATGATCAAACTGAAAGTTTCGATAACTCTCTGCTCGATAACCGCTCGTGTTTTTGTGAGGAAAAAGAAACGCTAATTGCTGTCATACCGCCTTTTATAAAAGATCAATATAATGAGTATAATTACGCCTTTATAAATTTTGATTGGTTTAAAATAATAAAAACACAGAGGGCAAGAGCGCTTTATCGCTTTTTAATAACTCACTCAAAGTCATTCAATACTCATTCACTCCCTTTTCTAAAGCAATTGTTAAATCTGTCAAAAGATGATGGTCGCGCTCATGATCAAGTTATTGCTACGTTTAAAGAGCTAAAAGCACTTAATTTAGTTGAAAATGTTGAAACTAACAAAAAGTTTAAATCAGGGAAAAAACGAAAAAAGTCTGATTATACTTATTCATGTTTAACCAAACGACAACTTGTTGAATTTTACAAAGAGGTTGTTCGCGAAGCTCAAAAAGAAAAGAAAGCGCAAGCCGTTATGGACAATAAAAAGTTTGAGTTTTTTGAAGCGCCAAAACCTGATATTAAACCCAACAATAGTGGCAATAGAGTATTTAATGAACCAGATTATGATCTTCCATTTTAAGCAGTTAATTATTTGATTTTTAATTAATTATTTTAGGTATACAATGAAAATAGATAACAAAATATTCACTAAACTGTGAATGTTCAAGGACACAAAAGAATGGATTCAAGCAATAATACCCATGATGTTACTAGCCTAATACTCAAATGGTCTGAGGGTGATAAACAAGCGCAAGATCAGCTGTATTTATTTTCATATCAAAAGTTTAAAGAGTTAGCACGAAAAGTAAAAAATAAAGCTGCGGCTAAGCATGGTGAAAAACAATTTTCTTTAATTAATGTTGCAGCTAATACCACATCATTAGTACACGATGCTTACATAAAAATAAGTCAAGGCAAAGAGATAGACCACCACTCACGACAATCATTTTATAGCCATTTTAGCCAAACAATATATTCAATTTTGATTGATCATTCTCGTAAACTATTGGCAAGTAAGCGACAAAGAAATGTTGTAGAAACTGATAGTATCGTGCCTATATCGGTGAAGGAAATTATTCAATTAGAACGCTTAGTTGAACTTGATTCAGAGCTAAAGCTATTGGCTAAATCTCATACACGCCAAGTCAGAACCTTTTTACTAAAGTATGTTTGTGTCATGTCCCATGATGAAATAACTGATATTCAGCAGGTATCAGCATCCACTGTTGAAAAAGACTTACTGTTTGTAAAAAGCCAACTATCTAATAAACTTTCAAAATAAGAATAATAAATGAATAACCTATATCAATATTTTAGTGAGTTGATCTCACTAACTTCAGATGAGCAAAAGCAATACTTAATAAACAATGTGAATGACAATGCTGTTCGACAGGCTTTAGAGTCAATGCTTTCTGAGCAAGCTTACGATTTTACCGCATTATTTTCTGAGGGTATGTCACTTAGCGGAGAGTCAATTAATGGTAATAACCTCATAGGCCAGCACATAGGAAAATATGAAATTATTTCAATGATTGGTCAGGGTGGTATGGGGAGTGTATTTTTAGCTAGTCGTGCTGATGGTGAATTTGAGCAACAAGTTGCCATTAAAGTAATTCCAAAAGAGTTATTTCAACAAACTTCTGAGCAAGTGTTAAATCATGAAGCGCAAAGCCTAGCACAGTTAAATCATCCCAATATAGTGCCAATTTTTGATGCGGGAAAAACCGATCAAGGAATGGTTTATATTATCATGCGCTTTTTAGATGGCTTGCCATTGAATCACTACATCAAACAGAATTCGATTGATAATCATCATAAATTAAAATTGTTTATTAAGTTGCTAGATGCGGTGAGTCATGCACATGCAAACCAAATACTACACCGCGATATAAAACCTCAGAATATACTGGTTGATGCAGATGGTGAGCCATCACTCGTTGATTTTGGCATTGCACGTTTAATTGATGATGGCTCAAACCCTATTAATCAAGCATATTTAAAAGCCTTATCTTTTGCTTATGCTAGTCCTGAGCAAAAATCAGGTGATATAGTTACTACATCATCAGATGTCTTTAGCTTAGGTCAAGTACTTAAGTTTATGATGATAGAGCAAGAGCCAGGCTTTGCTATAGGTGGAAGTACTACGGATAAAAAACTTCCTGATCCAATTTCTGCCATGATTAAAAAATCGACTTGTGAAGATCTAACACAGAGATATGAAACGGTAGCGCAGTTTAAACAAGATATTATTCTATTTATACAGAATAAACCTACTCAAGCTTATGATAATAAATCATATAACCTGAAGTTATGGTTTAAACGAAATAAAGTCGCTGTAATGGCTTCGGCTGCCATTTTCACAGCAATTACATTTGGTGGCGCTCAAGTTTATAAATCAACCTTAGAAGCACAAAAACAGGCGGTGCTGGCTGATGCTAATTTAAAGCTTGCTGAGAATATGCTCAAACAAGTTGATATCACGATGGCGACCGAGTTTGAAAGGCAATTAGCGCTAGTTGAAACTGCAAAAAAAATAAATATTAATGTGTTGCCTGAAATTCAAAAAGTAAGGTTTATAAAATCACTTGCCGACTCTTTTAAAGCGATTGGTGAATATTCCCAATATGAAAAGTACGCTAATCAATTATTTAATATTACTAAAGGAAAGCCCAAATTTTTAATTGAGCATATTATTTCTACCAAAATGTTAGTTGAAACGGCTGTTTTATACCAAAAATTTGACCTTGCGTTATCAAATATTAAGTCGTTAGTTCATTTAGTTAAGGTGTTCCCACAAAAAGGTAATCCTCGTTTGTTAGAGCTTTTAGATTGGGAATCAAAAACCTTAGACAGTTTCCTTATTGCTAGTGCTATAGACGTTTATAACGAATTGAAACCGCACCAAGATTTAGAGAAATTAACGACTATTCAAAAATTAAATTTAATGATGTTTGAGGGTTTTCAATTATTAGAAGATGCAAAGATTGAGCAGGCAATTAAAAGTGCAGAAAAGTCATTAGATTTTGCGGATCAAAATATTAGTAATATTCCTATTCGTTATTGGATAAGACATTTAATTATTTGGGATATAACCTCACATGATCAAGGAACACCACCTGATATCGATGTTTTTAAGGCTAAAATTGTTAATGCGTTAGGCCGTATAGAAAATTTAATGGATAAAAATCATCCAGTAGTAACTTCATTAGCATTACATATTATCAACACACTAAATAGTCGAGAAGATAAAGAGTTACACATCCTTATTAATCATTTTGAAAGTATAAAATTAAATGACTTAGTACCCGCATTTCGAATCAGCCAAGGGGTATCATTAATAAACCAATATATAGACAGTGGTCAACACAAGTTGGCTTACGACCTACTTAGTGAACTAACAAATAAAATTCCATTAGCCTCTTCTGATTCAATGGGACTTTATCAAGTACTTTCATATTTCTTATATGATTTTGGTAAATATGAACTGATGTTTAATAATCATAAAAAAATGGCTGAGTTAGCTGAAAGGCATGGTAATTTGTCTTGGTCTTCATATTTTAATTCTGAGCTTTGTTCTCAAACAGCCAGCCGAAATATTAAGGGCATAGATAGTATTTGCAATAAAGCGGTTAAACAAGCTACTGAACTATATGGTGAAGATGGATTTTGGGCATTAGAAGCTAAACTATCGTTATTTCAACGTTATAGGAAAAATGATAAAAATAAAGCTGAGTCTCTTTATCTGGAGTTACTTGAATCTCAAGATAAATTTCAAGGCCCGTGGAAGCCCAATTTAATTAAAAACTTTATCCATTATTACCTTGAAAAGGGGGACATAGTGGCCGCCAGAAAGTCTTTAGATGAATATAATAAGTTAATTGCTAAGCATACAAGGTCTTATAGCTTAGGAGTTAAATTATTGAATGCTACGGTACTTCAGTCAGAAGACAAATTTGACGATGCAGTTGCAATTTTAACTGATAATACTTCAAAATATTGTCAACAATGGCCTTATTCACACTCTTTATTAGTACATTTAAGAAAAATGAATGAAGAATTAAATATTAATCCTGTTGATAATTGCCCTGATGCAGTTCGCTGGTTGGATATTGTAAAAAATAATGAGTTATCATCACTTTTTACTGCAAAATAGTATTTAGTGAGTACTTTTTTAAGAAGTACTCACTTTTACAATAAATCATACCTTAATAACCTATAGCATTAATTTATCTAAATGATTTTACGGGTTTTTATTTAAAATACGTATCTTTCTCTAACACATCATTCTTTATAAAATAACTTTGTTGATTAGTAATTGCTATTTAAAATAAAGTCTTAATAAAACAATAATATATCAATCGTTACTTTTTGTTTCATCAAAAGAATTTTCATTAAAAAAGTAATTCATATCAGCGGAATATTCTTGGGCAATCAGAAATAATTGGCTTGCATTAATACTATTTTGACCTGTTTCGAATTTTGAATACTGTTGGTTGGTAATTTCTAAAATATCAGCAAAACACTGTTGGCTTTTTCCTAACGTCAAACGTAGTGATTTTAGTTTTTTACAGATTAGTTTATCCGCTTCAGCATTATCAATTTTTTGCATTTTTTATAATTTAATCAGCCCATTATTGACAGTTAGACTAAATTTAATTATAAAGTAACGCTCCAACCCTAGGTTGGGTTGTGGTTATTTATAACAAGTTTTATAAAAATAACTAAAAAATATCATTTTATGACTCATGGAGAGAACATGCTTAAATTTTTAACCCCTGCATTATTGCTTACGTCTGGCTTTTCTTTAGCTCAAACGCCAAGAACGGTGTCTGACGTAGTTCAGCTACAAGGCTCCTATAACGCTACCATTGAACAAGTACAAAAAAATGTAGTGAACATGTATGTGCCTGATGGTGGCGTGGTTGTGATTGACATTACAGGGCAGGATAGGTTTTTAAGCTATACCAAGAATACTAACCAAATGAATATCGAAATTAAATCAGCAGGTAGAACCGTAGCCATTAAAAGTGATGTTAATGATGGGACTACCTATCCTCTAGCTATTGAAACATTGTGTGGCCGCTCAATTTCAGTAAATATCATCGGCCTTTCGTCAAAAGTTACCCCAGATACCATTAAGCCTAAACTATTAATCTCAGCGCCAAGTTGCTAATTAGCAATGCAAGGTCGACTTTCTAACTATTACTAATTCCTTAAGGAAAAAACTTAAACATGGATAATCCGCAATTGGTTAATTACAGCCGTTCTGATGCCATTAATCACTTTAAAGTGATGAATAAGCTTGGAGCTATTTTTTTTATTTTATTTTTAATTGGGGCTTTTTTGCCTCTAGCTAATTTAGATGGGTGGTCTAAAGAAACAATCAGTCTAAACACGCTTGCAAGCCCGACATTTCTTATCATTTTAGCGGTGATTGGCTCGGTAGTTAATTTAACTGGTTTAAGCCGTATTGCCGCAAGAGTTGTATCTTTACTTTTTATAACGTTAATTATCGGATGGTGTTTAGTACAACTTTATGACATTTATGATTTAGCAAAAACGGCTAGAGAAGTTCGAGGCCGTGACTTTGAATTTAAACACTTTGCACGCTCGTTTAAAGATATGTTTGAAGTACTGCCGATACGACTTAGAGATCTTGTTTCTCCTGCTAGTTTTTTATTAGCATTGTCTTTTGTTGGTATTACCGCTTGTATATTCTCACCACGTTATAAAGAGAATAAACAATTTAAAGCGGCAATTTTAGGTCAGGTGCTTGAAATAAATAATTCAACTGCGGCTGTGGAAAAGTCGGAAACAAACGCTGGCAAAGAGTCTTCCCTTGTAGAAAAGCTCAAAAGCACGTTGAGTTTAGCTATCAAAAAAGCTACAGGTTTTATCAAATACGTTTATCAAATCATTAAGCCTTTAGTTGATGCGTTGCTAGATAAAGCCGCAGACATTATCTGTAAACAACAACCAAATTTAAAACGTGAGCAAGTAAAAATGGTATTGCTTGGAGTTTTTTCTGTTCTAATTTATTTCATCGTTTTCTAATATTTAAGCAACCTTTAACGAATTGAAAATATATTAAAAGGATATAACTATGAAGTACTTAAAAACACTTAGTTTAATCGCAGTAACGATGTCGTTAACTGCTTGTGGTGGCATTAAAAGCCAAGACGAAATCGCACAACTGTCCCCAACTGAGGTTGCTCAGCTCGGTTGTAATGCTTTTAAGTCATTAGAATTAGAACAATTAAAACTAATAATTTCCGAAAGAATGTATAAGAAATTAGAAGAAAAAACTGATGACGAGTTGTTTAGAGCAAAGGCTAGTAGGTTGGACTGTGAGGTGACAGAAGTCACTCAGGCAAGGTTTAGAAAGCAGCAAGGAATGATCGTTTCCTTTGTAAAAGGAAGAGACATTAAGGTATTTAAAGTTGACGGTAAATATCAAATCGACATGTGATTTTAGAAGGATAAATTGAAAATGAAAAAATTAATAATGATCTCAGTGTTGGCAAGTCTAGCACTAACTGGTTGTTCTGAGCCTATAGATGAAGCAAGTGAAATAGCGCAGCAAGCTTGTGTTGCTGACAAAAATAGCGACATAGATCGCTTAAGTGAATTGATGAACGAAGAAATGTTCGAAATGAATAAGGCTATGCATCAAAACTCTGACCCTCAGATGATACGCATGCTAAAAATGCTTAATTGTGATTTAAAGAATGCTGAAGTATTAGAAGATGGCAGCTTTGTTGTTAGCTTCAAAAAACACAACAGTTACGAAGTAAAAGAGTTAGATGGTGATTTTAAAATCGTTGGCGAACAATATTTTTAGAAATAACTAATTTGATGGTAACTCCTTGAAATAATATTGATTATTAATAGTTGCCCGTTTATTGTTGCTATATTTATTAGACACCTAACTAATAAATATAGGGATTTCACACTTAAAGGAATTAAAATGTTCAAACCATTTGTGCGTTCAGCACTGTTTTTGTCACTTATAACACCCCCTGCATTTGCGGTACCTGACGTTGATTTTGCCAGCACACATTATTTCAAAACTGAAAAGGCTGAGAAGCAATACGTTACTGATGCATTAGCCCCATATTCATTATCTCGATGGAATTATGATAGTCCTCTTGGTTCGCCTGTAACTATCAATTATGCTTTTGGTGGTACAGACTTTGGTTATGTTGCAGGAACTGACGTTCAACGTAATCTTTATCAGTATGAAAAAGATGCGATTGTTGAAGAGTTAATTGCAGTTTCAAAATTTACAAATATCACATTTGTTGAAGTTGTTGATTCTGCCTCTGTTAGTTCCGTTGATATTATTTTCAGAGTCCATACTGGTGAAACCAATGCGGCTAATCTTCCGCCTCAAGATGCAGAAACTGATACTGGATTTAAAATTGTAAGTTACAGTGAAAGCACTAATATGCGTTACTTGAACCCAGCGCGTGAATCTACTTATGAGCGATTTACATCACAGGATGTTGATTATAAACATGATTATTCTCGTTCAAAGTGGATGATTATTCATGAACTTGGTCATGCATTAGGTTTGTATCACCCATTTAGTACTGAAAGCAGTCCTCATGCTATTGCCCCGCTTAACAGTGATGATCAAAATATGTTCAATACTGTAATGTCTTATAATTTACCTATCGTACAGTCTGAAACTTATGGTGCGACAAGTTTTAAAGGTTTTGATGTTATTGCTCTACAACATCTTTATGGCAAAAATGTAAATAAAAACACTGGCGATAGTTTGTATGAATATGATGATACTTATAGTTTTCATCAAGTGATTGTTGATACAGATGGCAATGACACAATTAGTGTTGCTAACAGTGAACGAAACAATGTTATTGATTTACGTGGTGGCTACTTTAGTTCTATTGCTCCAAACTATATTGGTTGGTATTACGAGTCCTGTAATGATAGTGATAACTTACCGATTGATGGCTGTGAACACTTAGGTCGTAGTCATAACAGCCTTACTATTGCTGATGATAGTGTTATTGAAAATGCTACTGGTGGTAATGGTGATGATACTTTAGTCGCTAACTCTGTTCCAAACATGCTTGATGGTGGTGATGGTATTGATACTGCAATGTTTGCAGGTAACAAAGCGAATTATACCATTGAAATGGTTGATTCTTACAATATCGTTGTTACCTCTGTCGCTGATAGTAGTGATGTTGATGACCTCAAGAATTTTGAATTTATCAAATTTGCAGATGAAACTATTACACTAAATCAAGCGCCAGTAGTAACGCTACCTGAAACGGTTACAGTTAGAGAAACTTTACAAGCGATTGTTGCAGTTACCGTTTCTGACCCTGAAAGTGACGAGCTTACTTATACTTGGACTCAAGTTAGCGGTACAGAAGTGTCATTAACTGGCGCAGATGCTTTAAATGTTAACTTCATTGCTCCTGCTGTTGATGTTGAAGAAACGATTACTCTACAGTTAGTGGTTTCAGATGGCAGTAATGTTGTCACAAACACGGTAGCGGTTATTGTAATGCCAAACAATGCTCCTGTAATCACTGATGTTACGGCTAACCAAACAGTTGATGAACGTACTTCTGTGACAATGGCAGTTACTGCTACAGATGCCGATGATGACACGCTTACCTATCGTTGGGTTGTGAATGGTGCAACTGTAACACTAACTGGTGATACTACAGATACTGTTACATTTACTGCTCCAAGTGTCACAAGTTCAACTAACTTAACGGTTCAAGTATTCGTTACAGATAGTTTTGATGAAGTTAGCAGTGAGACCCGAACCATAACCGTAACGAATGTTGATACAGCAACTGAGCCAGCAGTTACACCAGCTAAAGAAAAAAGTAGCGGCGGATCTTTTGGATACTTAATTCTACTACTAGCTGGTCTGAGACTATTTAGAAGATAGGTTTTATAAAACTGATATCAGGTAATTTTTATTAAAGGCATTTTATTTTCGAAGTGCCTTTTTTGTGAGTGTAGCAAAAGATATTTAGCTGTTAATTACATGATTTCGTTTGGATTAATTGTTATTGTATATGAAAATAGCAAATCCGAAATTGCTACTTACTAGAGAGTATAAATCATTTGTATCATTTTATAATGATAATTTGTCATTGAAGGCATGTCTTTTGACAAGTTATTAGATGATGTAAAACAACGAAACAAGATACTATTTAAAAAGCTAAATTTGAAATAATAACTAAGCTGTTGGTAACAAGCAGGGTTAAAAGTTTTGTTGCTAGTATTGTCAATTTAAAAATAGGTAACTTAAAAAGGTTATGCAAAATACGGCATTAAAAAGTAAAATCCCCAAGAAATCAGATATTGCGACACCACCAGAATTGGTGAAATTTATATCTGATATTGTTTGTTCTGTTATCCCTAAAGATAAAATTAAAACGATTTTAGACCCATGTTCAGGGCTAGAGGCGCGTCTAACCTCCTGTTTTGAAAAAAGCAAAGTTCTGAGCTATGAAAAGAAGTTAGGGAAAGATTTTTTTGATGCCAAAAAAGAAGATTGTCAGGATGTTGATCTTGTTTTAGTTAATCCGCCATTCAACAACGATGTTAAACATAAAAGGACATTTCTACCCGAAGAGTTTTTGCGAAAAATAATTGAAGTTGTTCCTACCAATACTCCGATTGTAATGATCGTGCCTGCTGGTTTTCGGCAGAACGTAAGAAAACGATCCAAAAGATTATTATTTTTGTCGACGCTTGAAATAAGTAGTATCGCTTCTTTACCCTTGGATATTTTCGAAGATGGTGAGGTATTATTTCACACAGAGATTTTATTTATTGGCACGGGTTACTTTTCAAAGCTAAAATCTCACTACACTTATCATCAAAATACAGTAATTAACAAAGCCCCTGAAAACTTTAAAAGTTTAGAGAGTAAACTTTTAAAGTTTGTAGAGATTGATTCAAGTCTATTGTCAGTCATGAGGAATATTGCTTTTTCGTTATCATTACAAGAGAGAACTGGTCAATTATTAGCAGCATTAATTTATAAGTTAGATTCTAATCATAAATTTATTATTAATGCTGATTCAAGAGTCGAATTGGCAATGTTAATTGATACATCCCCACAAGTTATTACTAATCAAATTAAAATCCTTGTTAAAAATGGGCTTATTTACAGGGTTTCTAGAGGGACGTATACCTATGGCTTATTGTCCTCTGAATATATTCGAAAAATAATTTCTAAAGATTTTGATTCAATCTCTTTGGAACTGAAATTTTATAAAAATGATGTTAATCCCAAGCCCTTAATTGTCATTGATTAAAGGCTTGTCAGATAAAATGGGGACATTTACGCTACCCCATTCCTTACATATTTCTATTTTATGTACCCTAAGGCCTATCTTTAATGAAATTCATGCTGTTGAAGATAAACTGTGTCTAAAGTCTTGATTTAATAAAACTGCATGTAACAGTAATATTAAGTAACTTTAAGGACACGAAATGAAGATAGGATATGCAAGAGTAAGTTCAACGGAACAAAATTTAGATGTGCAATTAAAACAACTTCAAGAAATGGGTTGTGAAAAAATATATCAAGAAAAGATCAGTGGTAAGTCAGCCGATAGGCCTGAATTGATTTCAATGTTGGACTTCGCAAGATCAGGAGATGTAATTCATGTTACTAAAACTGATAGGTTAGCGAGGTCAACAATTGATGCATTACAAATAGCTGATAAATTGGAAGCTAAAGGTGTTGGTTTAGTTTTGCATGACCTCGGTGATACTGATATTAATTCTCAAATCGGTCGAGTCATATACACAGTGATTAGCTCCTTCGCAGAGCTTGAAAAATCTCGAATATTACAACGTTGCAATGAAGGTAGAGCTTTAGCAAAAGCTCAAGGCAAGCATCTAGGCCGTTTCAAAAATGAAAAACTTCATGATCAAATAAAAGAATATTTTGCTAAGGGTATGAATAAAAATTTAATATCGAAAACCTTGAAGTGTTCGAGGACTACTGTTTATCGTGTATTAGCCAATTAAATATATGTTATTGTTCTTATGTACACTTTAAAAAAAGTAATTATGATAAAAATTAAAAGGATATAGTTTTTGAGTAACTCAGGAGCAAAAGCCGCATTACGTGGTTATAGATTGCAAACGTTATTTATATTAAATGAAATTTTAAACGCTAAAGATAGGGATTTAATTTTTCAACCAGAAGGTAATGAAGATCTTGCTATATATAAGGGTGAAAAATTAGTTAGAGCAATTCAAGTCAAAGCTTACAGTGAGCCTTTAGTATTATCCCACTTTATAAAGCCTGAAAAAGAAGATTCATTTTTTCATCGTTCTGCTAATTTATTATGTGTATGTGAAAATGTAAAAGTAGAAGTTATTAGTTTTGGAGATATAGGTAAAGAATTAGAAAAGGCTTGGCTTGGAATAAAATCGGATAAAAATAGCGTACTAAAAAAATTAGTTAAATTTGGATTAACAGAACAACAAGTTAATTCTATGCTTGAGAGAATAACTTGGAGTAAAGTTTCTGAATTTGATTTAAATATTGAGATTAATCACTGCTTATCTAATAGTTTAACGGCAGGTTCCCCTGAGAATGCATTATCATTATTAACTGCTTGGCTATACACAGCATCAGAGCAACAAACAAAAATCACATACTCACAATTAATAGAAAAAATAAATTCGATTGGAAAATACTTATCAGAAAGAGAAGCACATCATACTGAATGGTTTAAATCATTAGAGCCTTTAATCGAAAGTGAGATATCCGATGCGTTAGCTTTAGAAAAAGAATTTTATAAAGGGATTTCTACGAGGTTTAGTCATATCCAGGCTAATCTTGATATTGAAAGAACAGTGCAGCTTGATGAGATTGATGAACTATTTAAAAAAAATAAAACAGTAATTATCCATGCTGCTTCAGGACAAGGGAAAACATCCTTAGCTTATCGGTATTTGTATAATTTTATCCCTGAAAATTGGCGGTTAAAAGTTAATTTTATTGAAGATCGAGGACATGCTAAAAGTGTAGCTTTAGCTCTTGCTGATCATTTAGCTGCCTTTAATGCAAAACTATATCTATACATAGACGTTTCACCAAGAGACCTAGATTGGACTAGTCTTGTTAAATCATTATTAGATCACCAAAATATAAAAATTCTACTCACCATCAGAGAAGAAGATCTTGCTCGTCAAAACATTTCAAATGAGGAAATAGGTTTTCCAGCATTATTACGACTTCAGTTTACTAAAAAAGAAGCTAAACATATTTACCAAAACCTCATAACAAAAGAAGTAGCAAAACCATATCCTTCATTTGGACAAGCTTGGCTAAGTTTTGGTGGAAATGGCTCACTATTGGAATATATCTATTTTCTAACGCAAACAGAATCATTAGTCGATAAATTAACATTTCAGGTGAAGCGTTTACGTTGTGAGGTTAGAGAAGGTCGATTAGAACCTAAAGCCATTACCTTACTCTTAGCTTGTGCAGTTGCAACAGCTTATGAATCTAAACTAAAAATAGGTTTGTTAGTTGATGAAATATCATTAAATGATCCAATTGGTACGTTTGATTTATTCGAAGGTGAATACTTAATTAGGCGATCAAACGATAAACTTCACATAGAAGCGTTGCATCCTATTAGATCAAGAATTTTGGTTAATGTTTTAGCCGACCCAGCTTTTTCTCCTTGGATAAATTCTGCATTAAGTGTAATTCCGTGTTTGGAGGAAACTGATCTTGAAACTTTTCTTCTTTATTCCTTTGCTGAAAAACCAAATGAGTTTACTCATATATTTAATCATCTTTTTAAACTTAAAGTTAATACTTGGACTACTGTTGCTGGCATTGGCAGAGCTTTATTATGGTTTGGTATACATCGTTATGTACTTGAAAATAAAATTATTATTGAATCGGCAAGGGCGTTAGTAGGCAGTGATGCATGGGCATTTATGTTACTTCCTGATATTGCAGGAATCATGGAAACTGATCCTATTGAAGAGTTCATTAATATTTTGGGAAAAAATAATCCAATAAAAAGTAATGAAGCTCTAAGTTTAAGATCTAAAATTGGTTCTTCAGATATAGTTTACGAAGATATTAAAAGTTGGTTAGTACAGCTTAATGGTGAATTCATTAGGCCTAAAAATGATAGTGACTGGTCTAGTTTAGGGGAAACATTATTGTGGCTTGGAAAGTTAAAAGTTACCTCAAAAGTTGACGTGTCTTGGTTGATTGATATAGACATTAATAGTTCTATATCAAGTATCGAACCTTTAGCTGATTTAGTCATAGGTATTTATTTTTTTGATAAAAGCTTATACACAAAATTCATGCTGATAAACGAAGTTTTTATAAGAAGACTATTTCAAGAAGCAACTCAAACGATTTGGTTAGAACAAAAACCTGATAACCCCATAGCACATTATATTATCCCTGAACCTTATCTTGGTGAAGATGGATATTCTGGAAGTAACTTAAATGAATTTAGTGTGATACGAATTAAGCTATTAAGAAAGTTATTTCCAGACAAAGAAAGATTTGGTGCGAAAGGATATGGTCATAAAAATATCTTTATTGACTTACCTCTGGATGAGTCAGATAAACCTAGGACTATAAAATCAGCTACTCCTATCCCACAATTTGTAAATATGAACTCCACATGGGCAAATTATGCTGATTATATTCATAGACCAAATGATTGGCTAGAGTATGCTAAAAATATTATGTTTATACGAGAACAGATTGTGGATGGCTTAGTGTGTTTAAATAAAGCATTAAACTCATACTTTAAAAAGTTTAAATCACAAGCTCTCATTGAAAAAGGCAAAATAGAAAGTGATTATTGGGAGGCGTTATCGCAAGTTAATTGGCAAATTACAAAACTACCTAAATTAGCTGTAGATCAATGGGGTATGACAAGTGAAGGAACCTTAAAGAGATCAGAAGAAAAAAGAACAAATCAGATTAATTTTTTGATGATGCAGGAATATGCTAAAACTTATCAACAATCCTTAAATGATTATATTCATTCTATATGTAACTTCTTCAGTCAATCACATATTATTTTAATTGTTAATGGATTAGTTGGCAGGCTTCCTTTAGAACAACACCAAGTCATTTATCAAAAAGCCGAAGCGTTAGGGCAGTCATGTACTGAACATACTTTGCACCTTGCAACGATGAATTTTAATGACGCTCATAACCATTTGGAAATCTTTCAGAAAGACTTTAGAGAGCATTTTCAGGAAATAATCGATCCCGTTTTTTTAGGGAAATTAGAAAAAAAAGAACAAGAAAAATTCAAAAAGTCATGGCCGTTATGGTACCAATTTGCTCATAATCCTGAAAATCATTGGAAAGATTCACCAGAAGTAAGAGCTTCTGCAATTGCAGATAGAACACAAAAAGAATTGATTCAATCAATTACGCAATCACTTAATAATGGACTTTCAGAAGGTTTGAAAGGTCATGTTTTAAGTGACAATTTCAAATATGAAGACAAAAATGCATTATGGATAGGCGTTGAGGTTACAGATATATCTTCGTTAGAAATAATATTAAAATCAGTGGTTGATGCACTTTGCAAAGCAATAAGACCTATTGAGTTTAAAGATCTAAAATATTATTCAATGTCTAATCAATGGGACAATTTTGTGGTAGTTCCAATGCGTAATGGCACTACTTTTTCTAATTTAGCGTGGTTCTTGTTAGCTAATAGTTTTGTTGGTGATACTCCTGTATTAGACGAAGATAAATTCTATCTACATATTCCTAGGCCTCTAAATAAAGAAGCAATTGAACATTTTAATTTTAAAACAAATAACATTGCCTATTTTACTGAGTTATCGTCAATTGAAGAGAATATTTCACATATATTCAATGTTGTTAACCATATTCATTGTTTTAACGAATTAATATCTAATATTGATGATGTAGGCGTAGAGGTACTGCAAACATATTTATCTCCATTAATGGAAAAAACAACTATTTATACTGTTAAAACTGATGAGGTTATTTGTCAGGTTAGAAAAGATAGTACGGATGAGATATTGCTAGATATTTTAGATGTATGTGCTAATGCAATACAACCCTATGAACTGCCTGAAGATCAAAATATTAATATAAATATTTCTGATTGCTATGAGTGGGCAGAATTGCTTAATGAGGCATTGACTGAACTGCAATTATATAAATGGCAAAATTTATTTGCATAACCCGATATCTAGTCAAATAGAATAATAATTTAAGGAAAAATATGAGTGATACTAAGGAAGTAAAAGGAATAACATTTTTACCAGCATTGACGGCTTTAATTAAACCCTCGACAGAATATTTAGGTGAAGAATTTAAAAATGCTATTAAAAGTAAAGTTGATGAACATAAGAAGAAAAAAGAAGAAGATAACCTTATACAGCACTTGAAGTCTGTTCAAGAGAAAACACCAATAAAAGATCAAGAAAATATATCTTACGCACAACTAGATATGTTTAATGATTGGGTTGATGGCGCATCTAAAATTGATCCTAAACAATCAGAACTTTCTCAAGTATGGCAAAATTTACTTATTAAAGCAGGGGAAGGTGAACCAACAGAGATAATCCTGAATAAACTTAAAACATTATCTGCTGGAGAGGCATTAGCATTAATGAAGTTTTCGAAACCGTCTAATATAATTCTTTCAAAAGAAGATTTATATCACTTAGATGCACTAGAAAAAAATGAGTTAATACGACCGAATAATACTTTTTTATCCCTCGTACAATGGGGGATGGGGTTCAGTGTTTTATTTCTAATAATAATCATGTTTAGAACGTTTGCTTTTGACGTAATTAGTGGATCTATACTTATTCCAAGTAAAATTAATTACTGGAATATTATTTTTTCTGTCACTTCTATATTTGCTTATATTGCGGGGGCTTTAACTTTTATTTCGTTTCTCAAAAAAGGTGGGAAGTGGGCAAAGAAAATAAAACGATTAACATGGATAGGGCATTCGATTGTGGACTTGAGAGGCTGATATGTTCCTCCAAAATTAAACCGTTCTGGTTTAGGAGGGAATGTTATACACAAAATTATTAGACTTAATAAATCCTAGTAATTTATTATTTTTATGAATATAAATTCTATCGAAACCAGTGCTGTCCCAATAGTTATTTAAGCTTTCATGGATTAAGTTGATTACATTATTATAGTCTATAAATGGTGATGACTGGTTGTGATATATCAATAAACAATTATTATCAAAGGTTTTATAGCCATTAGTATATTTTTTATGTTTAGAGTTTATAGTATCAATTACTGATTTCACGAATTCTTTTTCAACAGCGTTTCCCATCCAAGGAGTTCCAGTTAATTCTGTTCTTGAAACCATTTCTCTTAATTTGGCGAGAGATTTTTTAGGTGTTCCCCATTTGAAAAGTGATGCATCTACTAAAGCTGCATTACCCTGAACCTCTGGCAAAGTCATTGCTTTGGCGTAATCGGGATGAATTATTTCTGTAATTTCGATTCCTGAACTTTGTCCATTCATAATCAACTCAAAATCAGGCCGTTCTCGATTTTTAAGAATAAGGGGAAAAGTAAGTTTATTGAAGCTATTTAGAGTACTTATAAACTTTTGAATTAGCCAAAGTTCAGTATGTTCTGTAGTTCTTTTAGCTCCACGGGGTGGTACTTTTATTTTATTTATTGCGAATTGAAATAAAAGTTGTTCTTCATTAATAGCTTCAAAATTCATATGATTAAACTAAGTACATAGATAGATTTAAATACTTCACCAAACATGTTCTTATTAATAATTTTATTGGAAAAGTTCATTAACTGGATTTTACAACAGATAACTATAATAACTTCAATATTACTCAATGATAACCTTTATTGTAATTATGTTTTAAGGACTAACAGATTATGATAGCTTGGGGGGATTTATCATATAATCCAAAGTTGTAACTCCATTTATAATTGAGTTGTAATAAGGAAGTTCGAGGAAATAAAGCTCAATGTCTATTTTAATAAATAAAGTCAGAATTTCAGGATTTAGAGGTATTTCTAACTTAGAAATATCCTTACCTAGAGTAGCGGTTTTAATAGGTAAAAATAATGCTGGTAAAACCTCAGTAATCAAAGCGTTGCAACTTGCTTTGGGTGATTATTCTCGTCATTTAACAGATGAAGATTTTTATATTGATGGTGAAGATAATATTTGTTCTGAAATCATCATTGATGTTTCAATTGTTCCTGTAGGTTCTAATGAGTTCTCTGATGAGTGGATTGAAGTTTTTGGTGAGTTAAGGCAATTTGATACAAGCGGTGATGAGTTTGTTGCGATTAGAACTATTTGTGAAAAAGATAGTGTTAAAGGTGGATATAAAATAACTCGCTTTCCATTGTCAGAGTGGCAGGTATTTGAAAGTTGGACGGATAACTCAGCAAAAATAAATAAAAAAATAACCAAACGTATAGACTCAATCCCATTTATTTCAATAGATGCTCAACGAGATATACATCAAGAGCTTCGTGAAAAAACGTCATATATAGGTAAAGTGTTAGCAGAAATAGACTTTACTAGTGAAGACAAAGACGCTCTGGAAGAGTTAATTCAGGAGCTAAACGAAAGCGCAGTTGAAAAAAGCGAAGTATTAAGTGAGTTAAAAACACATTTAGACTCTCTGAGTCAATCGTTTGAAGGGCAAGGTCAAACAGATATTACGCCATTTCCAAAGAAAATTAGAGATTTATCTAAACGTTTTTCAATCCACTTTGGAGATAGCACGTCAAACTCATTTTCTATGGAATATCATGGAATGGGAACCCGCAGTTGGGCTTCAATGTTAACGGTTAAAGCTTTTTTAGAGCTTTCAGAAAAGAAACACGCAGCAGAAGCTGAGTGTTTTTTTCCTATTGTTGCAGCAGAAGAACCCGAAGCTCACTTACACCCAAACGCACAAAGAACGCTATATAAACAATTAACAGAAGTACAAGGGCAAGTAATCATTAGTACTCATTCACCTTATTTAGCGTCAGAAAGTAAACTTACTGATTTGATTTCTTTAGTTAGCTTAAATTCTGGAGTGAAAGTTAAATCACTCGGAGAAGGTTTTTCTCCTGAAGACTTAAACAAACTACAACGGGACGTAATGCGGTTTAGAGGGGAGTTACTATTTGCGAATGCAATTATTTTATTTGAAGGTGTCACTGAAGAGCAGTTAGCTCCTGTTTTTTTCGAAAAGTATTTTGGTTTTTCAAGTTATAGCGTTGGTGTGAACTGCATTAGTGTGGCAGGTAAAAACTACCCACCATTCGTAAAAATGGCATGCAGTTTAGGCATACCTGTATACATTGTTAGTGATAATGATGGCAATACAAAAACAGCAATACAATCTCAAATAGCAAATATTGAGCAAGCTTTAGGCTTTGAACTCACTTCAGACATTTTTCAAGTTAGTTATTTCAATGATGGATGTGATGTAGAATCTGAATTAGTTAATCATGTTCAAATGATTGATGAACTGAAAGCTTCATTAGTAAAATTGGATACAAACGGAATTGATAATCCCCACTTTATTTCTGCTAAAGAGCTAGAAGCAGAACAACTTGATAATCAAGCTCTTTTAAATAGGTTGAAAGCTGTAAAGTCTGGATATTCTGGATTTTTAGCTGGTGTTGTATCACACAGTGATAAAAGCCGCGAAGAATTAATTCCACAAGCATTCATAGATGCTTTTGAAACTATAAGAGGATGGAGCGCATTATGATTTCTTTATCACCCGCACAAGATGATATTGTTAAGTTTGATCTTACTAAGCCCATTCAAATAATTGCTTCTGCTGGTTCAGGTAAAACAAGAGTTTTAACTGAAAGAATTAGGCATATTTTATCGAACACCAAAAAAGATAAAGTATTGGCACTTACCTTTACTAATAAAGCTGCTCAAGAGATGCAAGAAAGGCTTGCTGACTTTGATGGCGTAGAAGAAAGAACGTGGGTATCAACTGTTCATTCAGTAGCGCAAAGCATTATCGAAAGTTACGGACATAGTATTGGTTTACCAAATGACTTACATATCTATGAACGTGACCAAGACCGTATGGAGTTGTTTTTACAATCATTGAGAGATAGTAACGTTGATATTGATGAATACCTGAATGTTAATGATCCTGCTGAGAAACGTAAAAGAAATCAGGTAATGCAAGGCTATATGGATGCATTTGCTGAAATAAAGCGTGAACTTCTAATTGAGCAAACTGAAATTGAAGAGAAGTATCCTAACGAACCTCGTTTCTACGATATTTATCAAGATTACCAACAAGCATTGGCGAACAGTGGTGGTATCGACTTTAACGATATTTTGTTTTACGCCTATCGAATTTTAAATGAGCACTCAAACATTGCTCGTACTTATCAAGTGCAATATAAGCATGTGTGTGTTGATGAAGCACAAGATTTAAACAAAGCACAATACGAATTAATTAAAGTATTTTGTGGAGAAAAAATTAAAAGTGTTTTGATGGTGGGTGATCCTAACCAGATGATCTATGGCTTCAATGGCTCTAAGGACTATTTTGAAAATGACTTTGTTAATGATTTTCTACCTCAAACGTTTACATTAAAAGAAAATTATCGAAGTACTAAAGCGGTAATAGAACTAGCAAATAAAATAAAACCGAATTCACAAATTAACCACGAGATGGCTTTTCAGGGATGTATGAAAATTCAGCCATGTTTTAATGAAGAAGTCGAGGCTAACTGGGTTATTAGAGGGCTTAAGTCACTCTTGGACGCAAAAGAACATACTGAAATAGAAGGTCAAATAAGCCTAGATAAAATGGTTGTTATTGGTCGCAATAAATTTGTATTCAACCAACTAGAGGCAAAACTAAAAGAGCACAACATTCCTTATTTTTTTAATAAAGGGGAAAGGCAAGCAGAGCCAGAGTCTTTGTTTGGTAAAATCCTTGATTATGCTATCCGATTAAAATTAAATCCTAAAGATTGGATTGATGGAAAAAAACTGTGCTCAATTCTGAAAGTTAAACAACCTAAACAGTGGGATGATCAAAACTTGATAGAGGAATGGGCTGAAATTGTTAAAACATCTAACTTACCTTTAGTAGATATGCAGTCTTTCCTCCTGAATGAAATTCACAATTTAAATCAGGAAGAACCAAATATTCGTAAGTTTTGTAAAACGCTTGAAGCAAAGCTAAATGAATATAAGACAGAAGAATCACCTGAAGCAGATAAAAATAAAATTGAGCTTGAACTTGCTTTAAGCTTACAAGAATTAGCAATGTTCCTTAAACGCTGGACTAGCTTCAAAAGCCAAAGTTTAGGCTCGACTTTAAAAGCATTTAGAAATGCTATGACGTTAGGGAAACTAGATACTGATGTTCAAGGTCAAGGATTAACATTAAGCACTGTCCATACGATGAAAGGGCTTGAAAAAGACATCGTTTTTTTAATTGGTATGTGTGACGGTGTTTTTCCTGATTATAGGGCGACAAGTGCAAAAGATTTAAATGAAGAGCAAAATAATGCATTTGTAGCTGTGACAAGAGCAAAAAGGTGGCTTTATGTTAGTTATCCTCAATATCGTATTATGCCATGGGGTAGTGAAAAATATCACAATATATCTAGATTTATTGACAACTTACCAACACTTCAAATGATTAACAGTTAAAAACTATATATTTGATAGAGGATTAAGTCTGTAATGTTTCAATTCGCTATCAAATTATAATTTAAGATATATTGGAGCTAATATGGATCAATCCACAAACCTGAATAACTACTAGCAAGTCTGTGTGGTCACGGTTAACTCATCAAACTTTATTTTAAATCAGAGCATAATGGATATTATTCTTTAAAGGTCGGGTAAGCTAACCTTTTTAAAAATTTTCATGATAAAATCACTTTAATGTTTTAGAGATATACTGAGATTTACAAAAGTGCCTACCCAACAACTATTAGCTCCAATTTTAAGTTTCCTTAAATGTGAAACTCCAGACGCTTGGATTGACGAAGCTAAAAAGCCAGAGAATTTACCCGTAATATTACGGGACCACCTCGCTTGTGAGTTGAAGGCTGGACAGACCGCAATGCACTTTTTACGTAAGTATGCCATTGATAAGGAGAGTGGAAAAATTCTTGCTCAGTGGTTTCAGCCTTATGAGGCTTATTTATATCGTAAAGAAGGTGATTTACAGTCTTTAGCTAATCAAGATGCTTTATCTAAATCAGTTTTTACTTCAAAAAATT
>Ga0209292_1001314_pt1 | contig 30473 bp, 28 predicted proteins | sample GOMGulsemesocosm_2_FD_184634 | JGI IMG/M metagenome (GOLD analysis project Ga0209292, IMG submission 184634) | Methane-oxidizing microbial communities from mesocosms in the Gulf of Mexico - GOM9C Gulf of Mexico (SPAdes) (version 2) | ecosystem: Environmental > Aquatic > Marine > Cold seeps... | reverse complement strand
TGATTGCCTTGCTGACAGGCTTTGTGATGGTTAATGGCTTATTACTCTCACCCTGGTCACCGTTGCTCTATTATTGCGGATTGTCGGGATTGTTGTTTGCGCCATTAACACTGGCTTTATGGATGCACTGGCAGAGTAATAAAGGATTGTTCGGTGTGATACCTTTGTTGGTTTGTTTAGGAAAAGTAATCTGGGAATGTAGTCTGCAAAGTACTCTATTGGTTGCTTCTGGTTGGCCCGCTTACCCGCAATCTCATCTGGCTGGTATTGTGGGTGGACTATTGGCTTGTTCAATATGTCATCGCATCATGCAGAGGCGAGCCTAGGTTTGGTGCCCTCCAGAGTTTTCTCCGGAGGGCTTTTTGACTAACTTAAGATTGGCAATGAAGACCTTTCTAGTTAGTCCTTTGTAATTAAATACAAAAAGTTAAGACCTTTAGTCATGGCTGTGTCCATGTTCGTTAACACCACTCCCTCCGCCATGGTTAGCCTCATCACCGCAGCCCGTCATTAGGCCGATAGCGCTCGTTAACAACAGGATTTTCGTTACAAATATCAGGTGTTTCATAAAATTCCTTCAAAGTAGATTACGCAAAATTAAGCGTTAAATTTTCAATTTAATTATTCAAATACGGATTGTTTAAGAAGCATCAGCATTACCAGGTAACACATTACGGTAAGTGCTATAGCTAGTCCCATTGCGACATAAAAATTCACGTTCATTTTCAGTAGTATTGGTAACGCTGCAAACAAAGCCACGGATGGTATGGTCAACCAAAAGATGCCGTTGGAAAATTCACTGATTCGTGAAATGTCTTTGGTTTCGATATAGAGCCAAATCATGGCAAACACCGAAACAAAGGGAATGGAAGCGAACAAAACTGCAACAACCGGAGTCTTTTTGGCGACCTCTGAAATAAGCACAATGAGGCCAGCCGAAAAGGCAACCTTTATGATGTAATACATCATGATTTCAAACTCCTTCTGTCGATAAAGGCAGATTATCGTTAGCCATAAAACCCCTCCCACAGCGTGGCAGGGGTTGGCCTTTAGATCTTGCGATCAATCGATAGATAGTTGCCTTTGGTGCTGAGCGTTATGGTGACGTCATTTTCTGAGCGGTTGCGCCAAAACCAGCCATGGTTGCCGTCAAAAGCAGCTACAAGCTCGCCATTATCGCCAGCAACTTGTCGTCCTTTTCCATAGCCGTGGTAGTCGATTTCTGACGAATCACCGTGGGTGTCAAAATTGACATCGCCGCCTTTTGTACTCCACTCAAATGAGACGCTTGCACCTTTTTTCATTCGAAGTTTGATTTCAGTTGCAGCGCCCGGTTTGAGGGTGAAGCTTCTTTGGTGGGACAAACCGGAAGCAACTACTGATGGTTCTGATTTGTTAGAAGAAAGGCTTGTCGGTACCTCGGTTGAAGGCGACTTAACTGACGATTCAACGACTTCAGCCTGTGCCTTTGAGCTGGGCATAGCTGTTGCCTCATCAGATTGTGACGCCTCCTTCGCTAATGATGTTTTTATTTCTCCCATTTTGGTCAGACCTAATAGCTTTCCAATTCCAGTAGGGTCAATCCCGTATTCCGCTGGCAGAATAGTTGTAACTAATAGTGCTACTGCAACAACAGCGGCTATTAGCGTTGAGCGTATCAGCTTAGCGCTGGAGGGTAGCTCTTCACGAGCTGGCAAATCAGTATTGTACATAGAAACCTCAATCATAATTTTTAATTCAAATCAGCTTTTTCTAAGCAACGAAGTACCCGGTTAGTTGGAAGCCAATCAGGATAAAACCGGCTCCCATCAGGAACACATTCGCTGTATAAGCGTGCTTGAAAAATTTGGGGTGACTCCGCCAGAAGCCCATGAAAATCAGGATGGCGCTGAGTGCCAGTAACTGCCCAAGCTCAACGCCAACATTAAAGGCAATGAGATTAGGCAGTAGGCCATCGGGTGAAATTTCAAACTGTTGTATCTTGGTGGCTAAACCGAAGCCATGAAAAAACCCGAACACAAGCGTTGCCACTTTAGTGTTCGGCTGGCTGCCAAACCAACGTTGATACGCACCAAGGTTATCCAGCGCCTTATAGACCACAGATAAACCAATAATCGCATCGATTACGTAAGCGTTTGCAGGGACGTTAAAGTAAACTCCCAGCAACAGCGTAGACGAATGCCCAATGGCAAACAGACTGACGTAAATTGCAATGTGGGGCAGCTTGTAGAGAAAAAAGATGACCCCGATTAGGAACAGCAAATGATCGTATCCAGTCACCATATGCTTGGCGCCCAAATAGGTGAACGGCAATAGATTTATGCCGGAAATTTCCTGGATGTAACCCTGGTCACCCGCGGTAACCCCATGTGCCATGGCTGACTCTGGGAAGAGCGCTAGAGACAGAAGTCCCAATAGGGCGAGCCCCCATCGTCTCTGCCAGACAGGCAGTAGTGCACCTTCTGAATTAACAGATATTTTCATAATTAAACTCACTTAATTCTTAAAAGAAACTGTGCCGCAAATTACGGCCGATTTAAGAGGCGAAAACTAACTTAGGAGGGCGTTGCCAGAGAAAAGGAGCTGGAGGGGAGTGACTAAATAGGTATTCGCTGGGCACAACAATATTGTCGGGATCAGCCCAACTATTTTGAGATGAAATGTAAAGAGGATTGTGAGAATGATCGGCGCTATTATGGCCGTGCTGGTGATCTAAGTGAGACTCTTCGTGTGTGCCATTTTCATGGGCATGCGGTAATTCATCTGAGTCATCAAATCCTAAGATCTGGTGGCGCTCGATACCCGCGTCAAGCGAAACGATAGGATTGTGAAACCCTGAGTTAATCTGAGGCAGCACTAAAATAATCGACATGATAATGCCAAAAAAAATTACTTTACTGTTTCCAGGTGACATACAAAGCTGCATTGATTAACGACGTTTCTTTTTGTGCTGTACAAATTAAAGAAGCAATTGTACCTGCCCTAAACTAGCCATGCTAGAACAAAGAGATCATCTTCAGGCATTGGTAAAAGGCGGTGTAGCAAATATGTGATGCAGAGCTAAGAGGCGGTTGAACTGTTGAGTTATGGAGTTGTTACCGGTAAAGCTGTTCGGCTGAATAACGTAACTCCAGTGCATGCCGCTCTGATTTTTTGAGACCATTCACAACTAGGCCATAGGAACGATCAATCATACGCTCTATTTCGCTGACCGGAATTGTGCCATCGAGAATCACGGTATTCCAATGTTTCTTATTCATGTGGTAACCGGGAATAACGGCATCAAACACATCCCTTAATGCATTGGCTTCATCAGGATCGCACTTTAAGTTCATCTGGGCGATATCATCCTTAAATGCCAGCGTAGCAAACATTTTGTTACGGATTTTAAACACGGCCACATCTGGGCCAAAAGGAAAATCCTCAATCGCTTCTGGACGACTTAATAGATATTTTTTACAGCCAGGGTAATCGGTCATGAGGTCATAAACACTCTATGCAGTGGAGGGTTATTTGATGATGAAATAGCTTTTTCACGTAATCTCTTCTAGATAAATAACGATCATATTTTTACCGTTAATTTGCAGGCCTTCAGCATCAGGTTGGCTTAACTGGATCAAGTGGCCTGCGTTAAGTGTGATGTTGATAGAGTTGTCCTGTGACGACAATAATACATCTGCATTGAGACAATAGATAAAGCAGTGAGTGCAGGCTCGTAATGTCGCATCCTGCCGTTCGGTAAATGTCTCAACGAAGGTCTGATATTTTTCGGGTTTAGTGATCACGTTAATATCGATGATGGGGCCGGATCTTAACGTCGCAACGGTTGTACAGCCGCCATCAAAGGTTGCGACAATAGCCTGTGAAATAGGAAAAGGCGCCGTCCTCAGTAACGCTGGCGATGCTCAGGCGCCAGTCAAAATTTTCCAGCGTGCCACCCTCACTAATTGCCAGTTCAGTGGTTTCACCTTTACCGTTTTTCCACGGTGTTTTCTTAAACTGTTGCGGGGAAATGATTGTTATCAAACTGAGGCCTTTTAAGTTAGGTGCTGAAATACAGTGAATGACTTTGTTGCCAAAGTTAAAGACTTAAACGGGATGTAGTTTATCCTACAAAGCTTGAAAACTTCATAGTCTGGCGTGTGCTGTTGGGTATGTACGCTAATGAGATGACGGGTAATATGTTTTGGCGTTAAGATACTGATTGATAAGTTAGTTCTGTTTTGACTCAGAAAGGGACGGGTGTCATGAGCAAGATATTTATCAGTTACAGTAGTGATGACAAAGCACCTATACAGGAAGTGGTGGGGGATTTGGAATCATTAGGTCATACCGTTTGGTTTGATAGTGAACTGGTGGGAGGCCAATCCTGGTGGAATCGCATTTTAAGGGAAATTGAAAATGCTGATTTCTATCTGTGCGCACTTTCCTGCGCCTATCTTAAATCCGATGCATGTAAGCGTGAACTCAGTTATGCCAATGAGTTGGGTAAAACCATTATTCCCATTAAAGTCATCAATGATTTTGATGAGCGTTTTCTGCCGTTGGGAATCTCAAAGTTACAAATCACGGATGTTGAAGCAGGTAATAAAAAAGGCGTGTTGGCGCTGATCAACGCCTTGAATACCGCCCCCCCTTCACCTGCCTTGCAAGACCCATTACCGGCACCACCAGCGATTCCCGTTTCCTATTTGTCTGAATTACTACGCGATATTAATTCTTCTGAGTCTCTGGATCAGGATCAGCAAGCAGCGTTGATTTTTAAACTGCGTGATCATTTTCGAAGTAGTGGTGATGCTGATGGCGTGAGTCAGGCGCTAGATAAGCTGGAAGCGCGGAAAGACTTGTTGGCTAATATTGGGCGAGAGGTTGATGGGTTAAGGCGTGAAATTAAAGCCGTTCCTAGCTCTGATGAACCGGTGATACCTGATCCTTCTCGCCCAGAACCTGAGCCGATACCACCAAAACCGGAGTCTAAGGAGGCTGATAGCGGTGTTATAGGCTTTGGTCTTTTAGCCTTTTTTATTTCTATTGTTGGTGCCGTTTTGTTCTTTGTGTGGCGTAAGGATAAGCCAAAGCGAGCAAAAGTAATTTTGTGGGCGACGGTAGCTGGTTTTATCTTTTTTGGCGCGCTATTTTCCGAAGGTGATTCTGGTTATTACTACTAGCGCCGACACCGTGAATCACGGAGAGTAATTTCGTACTACTCTCTGTGAGGAGGGTGCTAGCGGTTTTTCAAATAGTTCAGCATAGTGTCTGCATCAGTTACTTCAAAGGGATCTGTTTCACAGTTATCTTCGAAACCGGCTTCGCTGAACAGTTGCTTGATTTCACCATTTTCGACATACATCGAATAACGCCAGCTGCGTTGACCAAAACCGAGGTTGGTTTTTTCTACCAGCATGCCCATTTTGCGGGTGAATTCGGCATTGCCATCAGGTAGCAGGAAGACGTTTTCTGCATTCTGACTTTTACCCCACTGGTACATCACAAAGGCATCGTTTACTGATAAACATACCACTGCATCAACGCCCTGTGCTTTGAATTCTTCATAGAGCTCTTCATAGCGCGGTAGGTGTGAAGTAGAGCAGGTAGGGGTAAAGGCGCCCGGCAGAGAGAACAGCACAATATTCTTATTTTTGAATATTTCGTCGCTGCTCAGATCTTTCCATTCAAAGGGGTTTGGCCCACCCAAAGCTTCGTTACGCACACGAGTTTTGAATGTGACGTTAGGGACTGTTGATTGCATGTTATCTCTCCGGTGTTTTGATGAATGCTGCTGTGTGATTAAGATAAAGAATACATAGCGTCTTCCTATTAGGAAAATTGAATAACTAGATGTTGTTGATCTGTTTTTTGGATCGATAAACTGATAGTACTGGCCTTAACGAATTAATCAACGCCCGCAGGGTCACAAACGTTGAGCATAAACATCATTGTAAAGTAAATTAGGTCGTGCTTTTATTCGGCCCCGTACAATCAATGCTGGTCAAAGCCCTGATACCGTTTTTGTTGATTTTAAACTTTTTGTCTGGAGCGTTTATGAAATTTGTATTTAAAGCCGTGTCTTGGTTATTTGCTGCGAGTCTTCTTGTGAGTTTGTCGGCTTGTTCCGAAAACCATGAGCCGTCTAATAGCGCAGCACCTGAAGCCCCAAAAATAGCTGGGCTGACTCTGGATGTTTATAAAAGCCCAACCTGTGGTTGTTGCGAAGGTTGGATTGATCATCTTGAAGATGAGGGTTTCAAAACTCTGATTCACCACCCCTCTGATTTGAACGGAATTAAACAGCAGTACGGTATCTCACCCTCAGTTCAGTCCTGTCATACCGCCGTGTCGAATCAGGGTTATGTTTTTGAAGGCCATATACCTGCTGACCTGATAAAACGCTTTTTGGATAACCCGCCAGAAGGTGCAACTGGCTTAGCGGTACCTGGAATGCCGATTGGTAGCCCGGGCATGGAAATGGGTGATCGTTATGATGATTATTCCGTCATGTTGATTCGCAAGGATGGTAGTGCTGAGGTTTATCAGAAAATTAAAGGGAAGTAATAATTTGGCCAAGCCCTGCCTTGGCATTGATAAGCTACTTTTTTCGGATAGCAGATACCGCAAGGCTTCTGGTAATACTCCCCGAATTTTTAGGGTAATGGCTTGTTCATGGCTTGTTCATGGCTTTGTCAGACAATACCCAGGCCGATTTCCGTGAGGGTAGTGAGGAATAGCCAGCTGTCTTTGTATATCTCTGAAGCAAGGTGTTAAGGGTGCTAGGCGCTGCCGAAGGCCCCCGAAGACTACAAACACGCGTCTGACAAGTATCGTGCCGATACAAATGCAGCAATAGATGAATTTATTCGGTTCGCTATCCGAGGGCTGCATGGGTAAGCCTACCCAGAAGGCGAGCAGGGTGGTTAGCAGACCAAATCACATCACATTGGGAAAAGGCACGGAATTCATAATCGTAATGGCCTCCAGTGATCATCACAGCAACATCCATGGACATATATCAGAGCATTACGGCAATCGGCATGATCATAAAATGATAGCGATAAAGTCCACCATAATTGTGTCGACGATCAGTGTGCCGAACTTCAGATAAATCCAATGCCACTTAATGTATTTGTGGTATTCACGGTAGGCGGTGTCATCGGGCTACCAGCCATGGCTTCCTGACATCCGTAGATGGAAAGTGGCTAGAGTATATTTACGACAATTTTTGAGATGAGAGGGGCAGATGTAGTGGGAAATTTAATATCCAGACAGTCTGTTTAGTGCCAACAACTGTCATGGACAGTAATCCTAAATATAGACAGTTATGACCCAAAGCGGGTCGTTCTGGTTAGGTTAGTGTAACTGCGCATAAGGACTCAAACCGGTCATTAATCGGCTAAAATTGAACCGTCAGCTAATGGCAGTTCTCGGTTGAAAGCCATAGGGGATGAGTTGCGTACCCATAAGCTCGCCATAAATGTCCTTTGAGTGATCTCGCTGAGACTGCCGATCCGATAAATGGACCTTCATCCATTCCAAGCGGCATCTGGCTTCCACTGGGCTACCCATGCTGGGAACTCTGCTGCCGGCATCGGTCGTGCAATTCCATAACCCTGAGCTAGCTCGCAGCCCATCGCTAGCAACTGAGTTCCGTGGGCCGTAGTCTCCACTCCCTCGGCAATCACTTGACGATGGAAGGCAGTAGCCAATCCAATTATACCCATCACGATAGCGCGGTCATCCGGCTCCTCTAGCATGTCCTTGACGAAACTCAGATCGATCTTCAGTACGTCGGCGGGCAAACGTTTGAGATAAGTCAGTGAAGAAAACCCTGTACCGAAGTCATCCAGCGCAAAGCGCACGCCAATTTCGCGGCAGGCGTGCATTATGGCTGAAACGTCGGCTATGTCACCCAGTGCGCTGGTTTCCAATATTTCCAGCTCCAACCCGCAAGGTTTTATCTCGGGGTGCTTGGCAAGTGCCTCTGACAGTTTGGCGGCGAAGTCTCGCTGTTGTAACTGAAGGGCATCCACATTCACGCTGACGGAGACATTCAGTCCAATAGCGAACCATTCGGTCATTTGAGTTAAGGCGGTATCGATCACCCATGCCCCAATTTCCACGCTTATAGGGTGGTTTTCAATGATGGGAAGGAAGTCGCCGGGCGGGACTAAACCACGTTCAGGATGCTGCCAACGGATCAAGGCTTCGGCGCCGATCACCGTACCGGTCTTCATGTTCACTTTGGGCTGGTAATACAACACGAACTCACCGTGATCAAGGGCATGCGTGATCTGTTCGATACTCTCGCGCTGGGTCTTGACCGACTCATCTTGATCGACGTCGAATAGGTGGTAACGGTTCTTGCCCATCTGCTTGGCAACATACATCGCTTGGTCGGCATGACGCATGAGCTGATCAGCATCTGCACTGTCCTGTGGGTAGAGCGTGACACCTATACTGGCGGAAATTTGCAGCGTTACGCCTTCTACTATGACTGGGCTCGCCGCCGCAAGCCGTAAGCGCTCCAATACAGGTTCACATTCCTGCATCGTTTCTAAATCAACCAGCACAGCGACAAATTCATCACCGCCTATGCGGGCCAGCGTGTCGCCTTTACGTAAGGCCTCACCCATAGTCTGTGAGAGCATGATCAACAATTCATCACCCACTTCGTGTCCATAGGTATCATTGACGGTTTTAAATCCGTCCAAATCAAGATAAACGACTGCCAACGATTGCCCGCGCCGCTCGCTCTGGCCCATGGCTTGATGTAGGCGATCTGCCAACAGCACACGATTGGGTAGGCTAGTGAGAGTATCGTAATGGGCAATATTTTCGAGTTGTTGCTGGTGTTGCTTCATCAGAGTGATATCAGAGAACAGAGCAACATAATTCTTCGTCTGTCCATCGGTGTCAGAGACTGCGCTGATCGTCACCAGTTCGGCGTATAAGTCGCCGCTTTTACGCCGATTCCACAGCTCTCCACACCAGTGTTTTTTGCTGAGCAATGAGGCCCACATGCCGGTATAAAACTCTTTACTCTGTCGACCCGAATTGAGAAAACGTGGGTTTTTGCCGAGTACTTCGCTACGGCTATAGCCCGTGATCTGGCAGAAGGTATCGTTGACTTCGATGATGTTACCGGTGGTATCGGTGATCATTATGCCTTCACGTGCATGGGTGAAAACGCTGGCCGCTAGTCTTAGTTTCTCTTCGGCTTCTTTACGTTCGGTGATGTCAATAAACTCGGTGACCCGTGCATTGATCTCCTTGTACACGATATTCTTTCCCTTAATGGCAAGGGGGTACTTCGAGCAATCCTTGCGTACTCCGACCACTTCGTAGCTACGGTCATAGCCGCTGTGTATATTGCCAAGTACGGTATTGAGAGATTCTGGCGCGATGAGCTCGAGACCGTTCATGCCGACGAGCTCCTGATAGCTGAAACCGGTGATATCAGATAAGCCCTTGTTACACTCGAGAATCACTCCTTTGTTGTGAATGACGATGCCGCCATAAGATGCGTCACTGAGTGCTTTGAAGCGCTCCTCACTCTCTCTTAGGGTATCTTGAGCACGAGTCATGCGGCGATTAAAGATGTGAAGGTAATAGGCGATGGACCAGGCTGTGATAAGCAACAGAAGAGCTACGATAAGTACCGGCAGCACCCAACTGGGCAAACGACTGGGGCTGGAGTCGTAAATAAAACCATCAAGAGAGTCGTATTCCGAGACTAGTCCGGCTTCAACGAAGGTTTCAGCCATATGTTGCATGCGTCCCGGATTAATATGGCCGATTTCGATCAAGTCGGGAAGAATCAACTTGCGCATTTCAGCGGCTTCAAATCGCAAATGACCGCGTGCCTTCTTGACCTGATATTTAGTGATCAGAAGATCGATAATTTCTTCAGGGTTATCCATCGCATAGCGCCAGCCCTTAAGCGTTGCACGCCGCATCGCCTCGACTCGTTTTGGATGGTCGCGTAGTTCCATCTCGGACGTGAATAAAATGTCACTGTAGAAATCAATCCGGTAAGTACTCGGGTCGATAATGTTGTACGCAATGTTGCGCTGTTTCAGAAAATACGGCTCATTGGTGGTGTAGGCATTGAACGCATCGACCTTGCCGGAGATAAGGTCATCAAGCTGATAACTACTGGGAATGATGTTGAGTTGCGAGAACGAGACACCCTCATTGAGCAGCATGGTCATAAAGTCTGCATCTGCATTTTTGCTAGCCAACATAACCTTTTTCCCAATGAGATCATGTGCTGACTTGATCCCGGAACGCTGGAGAGTGAGCAGAACAGAGGGAGAGTGCTGAAATATAGTGGCGAGAGCAACGAGGGGCTTCCCCAATAGACGCTGGTAAAGGACTTCACTATTACCCTCAGCATATTGGGCGCGCCCGGACAGAACTTCAGACACCGGCTGATGTTTAGGGTCTCCGGCATGGAGGCGAACTTGTAACCCTTCTTCCTTGTAGAAGCCTTTTTCAACTGCAGCATAGTAGCCGGCGAACTGGAACTGGTGATGCCAGCGCAATTGCAGATCAACAATATCTTCTTGCGATGGGGGTGCTGCAACGGCAGGAGACATCCATGCGAAAAAGAAGAGTGCTGAGCAGAAAATTAATGTACGTATTATTGGAGAGTTCATAAAGCCCTTGTAGATCGATGATGAGTCAGCTCTCAAGCCAATACCAGGATGAGTCATCGCGCAGCAGGACTATGTTGTTTGTTCGAGATGATAACTTACCTTTTGACTGGATTAAGGTGCCTGGATTCGTGGATCAATACAAGGACGATATTTTTGTCACAGCAATAACGTTCTAAGGTTGCTCCATTGACCCCGTTTAAGCACGGCTTCTGATAGCGTCGGCTCTCCTGATTATAGACGGTTAATCTAGATAAGCTGTTATTACTCCGGATTTTCAGTTGCTTACAGATTCGAACTATACCGTAGTTGTCTGGTAGATTGTTAACCGGAAAAAGCCGGAAATCGACAGTGTATCGGTTTGTATTAGAGAGCCTATCGTGTGGTTTGTTTGTCGCATAACCAGTCTTAGGTAGTCGAGTGTGCGGGTGGCTGCTTTGTGTCGTTTGCGGAAGTAGAACGCCGCAAGCTAGTAAGACCGCGTTGGGTCGATAGCTGCCAGTTTAATCTGATTAGGTATGTAAACATCAAAGGTGGCACAAATGCCGGCTGGGATTGCGTGACCAGAGTGCTGGAACTTTTGAGTTAGTAATACCCAATGCCAGCGTAGCCCATGGAAATGAAGAAAATACCCCAGCCGAGGTTCGTGAAGAGCGTCATGGCCCCAATGGCGATCAGCCCACCGAAGTAATAGAGAATGTTGGTAAAGGTGAAGGCGGGGCCTGCGTCAGGTTGGTTTTGAAGATAGACAAACAGGGCGTCAGCCTGATCCTGAGAAATAATGCCCTGTTTAGCGGCATTGCTCAGCTGGTTTTTGCTAACTCTCATAACGACGCTCCATTGTGTTTATGAGGCTTTAACACACGGTTAAAAGTTTATTATGAATTGTTCCATGGGCTTTGTTCTGAAAAAGTAGAGATATAGAGTTGCTCAACCTTTTCTCGGGCCCACGGTGTTTTACGCAGAAACTTCAGGCTGGATTTAACAGATGGGTCGCTCTTAAAACAATTAAGATTGATTCGTTGTGCCAGTCCATCCCAGCCGTAGTGTTCAGAAAGCTTGGTGACAATTTGCTCCAGCTTTACGCCATGCAAGGCATCATTACTTTGAGAGTTAATCATCGTCTTCGAGCCAGTCGAGGTAACATTCGAAAAAAAGTGTCCAGAAGTCAGTGAAGCCAGATGTTTTTACGAGACTATCGTTTAATTGCTTCAAAATAATTTTATCTGCGATGGTTGTTTCGTCGGGCACAAATAACGCGTTTTCCTGCTTACCGTACTTGTACAGCAGCGCCAAACATTCCAGGAAACCATCAAGTGATGAGGCGATTGGTTCCGCTTGCCATAATCCGTTAGCTTGCACTGCCGTATAAACAGGCAGTAGTTTGTTGCTTGTATCAACAAAGTAGGGGTCGCCAAGTTCCGTGTCGATGGCAATAACCTGCCAACTACGTTGCCAGTCTCCGGCGTTAACACCTGACAAGATGGTGCCGTCAGGATGGACGGCGAAGCCCTGTTGATAGGTAGCCAGCTCATCTTCAGTGCTGGCAAGAACAAAACCCTGCGGGCCAAAATAAACGGCTTTCGTTGCTGCTTGGTTTAATAGAGAGAATAGTTGAGATTGGTTCATAGGTTATTTGTAAGATCTGTCGTTTTTGTTGTGACGTTAATGGTATGAAAAATGAAAATGACCTTACCATGTTTGAGATCGGGGGTGTGAGGATCAAGTCGCTTACAGTTATATCAATCACTGGTAATTTATTCTTTTTGCACCTTGAATCTCTCGGCTCATTAAGCCACAATGCCCGTCGATTTTATGGTGACTTCTATTGGTCCCTCCGCAATGATACATTGTGAATTCCGCCAGGCCTGGAAGGGAGCAACGGTAACAGTGGACTCATGTGCCGGGGTGTGGCTGGTAGGAGTCGCCACCTTAAAATCCTCCTCGTAATACTTGCTACGTTCCTCCTGACTAAAGAAATTACTTTTCGATTGATTTTTCACTGGTGATACTCGACTTGAGTCGCTAGCATAGAGTCCTTTCAATTTCACACCTATCACAATCATCAGGCTGTTATGGAACATCAGGTATTAGCACGTAAATGGCGTCCTCGCATCTTCAAGGAGATGGTGGGGCAGGAGCACGTGCTCAAGGCGTTGATTAATGCGCTGGATCATAACCGTTTACACCACGCTTATCTGTTCACCGGTACCCGTGGAGTGGGTAAAACCACCATTGCGCGCATTTTGGCTAAATGTCTTAACTGCGAAAAGGGTATCACCTCGGAACCCTGCGAGCAGTGTTCGTCCTGTGTTGAAATCAATGAAGGCCGTTGTATTGATTTGATTGAGGTGGATGCAGCGTCACGCACCAAAGTTGAAGATACTCGTGAGTTGCTTGATAACGTTCAGTATCTGCCGACACGTGCGCGTTTTAAGGTGTACCTGATCGATGAAGTACACATGCTATCGACCCACAGTTTCAACGCGTTGTTGAAAACGTTGGAAGAGCCGCCTGAGCACGTAAAATTCCTACTGGCGACCACTGACCCGCAAAAATTACCTGTTACTATTTTATCGCGCTGTTTGCAGTTTAACCTGAAGAACATGTCGCCCGAACGTATCGCCGAGCATCTTAAATTTGTGTTGGGTGAAGAACAAATCCCGTTTGAAGAGCCTGCACTCTGGCAACTGGGGCGCTCTGCAGATGGCAGTATGCGTGATGCGCTGAGCCTGACCGATCAAGCGATTGCCTTCGGTGAAAACTCGGTAATGGAAGCCGATGTCAGCACCATGCTGGGCAGTATTGATCGTGGCCGTATTCAGCAGATTTTTGATGCTTTGCTGCAAAAGAATGCCGCTGAGGTTTTGAATCAAATTACCGAGCTGGCTGAATTCTCGCCGGATTTCTCGTCGGTACTTGAAGAACTGATATCCCTGCTACACCGTGTTGCGGTAGTACAGGCCGTGCCGGACTCGGTAAACGGTGATGAAACACTGGCGCAGAAGCTGCGTAATTATGCTTCACAAATCACAGCTGAAGACCTGCAACTCTATTATCAAATTGCCCTGATTGGTCGTCGTGATCTGCCACTTAATCCTTCGCCCAAAGCGGGCTTGGAAATGGTATTGCTGCGCATGCTGGCATTCTCGCCCGTTGATAGTAATCAATCTGAAGCCCCTAAAAAAAAACTAACGACTAGTCCGGCCGAAAACACGCAGCGTCCTGTTTCTCAGTCACAATCACCCGCTGCACCAACACAGCCTACCGTAACGGCGTCACGGCCTGTGCAAAGCCCTAACCGAGGGCAAGGTAAGGCTGCACAAGCGTTGGCTATGGCGCGCGGTGAAATGCGTGCCGATAGCCAACCCAAGACTGTCGGGCGTGCCAAGCTTGATTTGGTGGTCGATAACGATATTGCTGGTTTGGCTGAAATTGCCGCTATTCCCAACAAAGCTGATTCTGAACCTGATTATTACGCGGATGAGACGAGCCAATCTCAGCCACAGGCTCCGAGCCAACCTTCGCGGGAACGAAAACCTGATCCTTCGCCTTCTTCCGTTACCCAAGAAAGTGCGGGAACAGCTCCGGAACAACCTGCTGAGTCAGCCCCTAGCTCTGAACCTGTCCAGAGGCTCCCGCTGGCTGATCTGAACACAAATGATGACTGGATTAAGGTGGTGTTTCAAACACCGCTACGAGGCATGACACGTAATATTTTGATGCAGTGTGCTTTTGATTCGCGAGTCGATACTCAGATCAATTTGAAGGTTGATCCTCAATACATCGATCTGCTCAATGCATCTCATCAGAGTCGTATTGAGCAAGCGCTCATCGAAACTTTGGATGCAGCGATCAAAGTGACCGTGCAAGCGGGGAGCGTTGAAGTTGAAACCCCTGCAGGCTGGGATCAACGTGTTAGATCTGAACGTTTAAAAGCGGCCCGGGAATCGCTGGAAAATGATGAAAATGTCCAAGGCTGGGTTGCTGAGTTTGATGCAATATTGGATATTGATTCCATCAAGCCCATTGATAAATAGCATTTCGAGTGAAGATAGAAGTTTAATCAGGGGAACGACTGATTGCTTCCTATGCTCAAAGTGGCACAGTATTAGAATTAGGTATTAAAGAGGTATATAGAATGACTCCTGATTTAGGCGAATTAATGAAGCAGGCTCAGCAAATGCAGGAGCAGATGCAAAAGCAACAAGAAGAGCTAGCAAATGCAGAGGTGACTGGAGAGTCTGGTGCGGGCATGGTTAAAGTGACTATGACCGGTCGTCACGACGTGCGTGGCGTAGAAATTGATCCATCGCTGATGAGCGAGGATAAAGAAATTCTGGAAGACTTATTGGCTGCTGCTGTGAATGATGCAGTGCGCCGGGTTGAGAACCTCAATAAAGACAATATGGCTAATATGGCGTCCGGTTTAGGTATGCCTTCTGGCTTTAAGATGCCGTTCTAATCATCTGATTAATAATATATTTTATGTCATTTAGTCCGCTTGTTGATCAATTGATTGATGCACTGCGCTGTTTGCCCGGCGTAGGGCCGAAATCTGCTCAGCGTATGGCGCTGCACCTGTTGGAACGCGATCGCGAAGGAGCATTTCGTTTAGCGCAAAAGCTGGCCCAGTCGATAAAAGATGTTGGGCATTGTGAGCAATGCCGTACGCTTTGTGAAACGCCATTATGCCGGATTTGTGCCGACCCCAAACGAGATGCCAGCAAGTTATGCGTGGTGGAATCACCCTCGGATGTTTTGGCTATCGATCAGACGAACCTTTTCCGTGGCCGTTATTTTGTGTTGATGGGACACTTGTCACCCATTGATGGCATCGGCCCGCAGGACATTGGCATTGATCTACTTGTACAACAGGTTAGAGATAATCAAATCGAAGAACTGATTATGGCCACTAACCCGACCGTTGAAGGCGAGGCCACTGCGCATTACATCGCTGCGCAGTTGGAAGCACTGGATGTTGCTATCACCCGTATCGCTCACGGTGTGCCTTTGGGCGGTGAGCTTGAATTTGTTGATGGCGGAACGCTGGCTCACGCTTTACAGGGACGGCAACGTCTTAACTAATTGTTCGCATCTATGGTTCAACTTTAACTAACCCAATTGAGAATCCTTTGACCTTACAACCCTCCGGTTTTACCTACATTGCCACCGATGCTGAGTTGCAACAGGCCGCCAATGAATGGGCAGCTAGTGACTGTATTGCACTTGATACCGAGTTTATGCGGGTTAGTACCTTTTACCCGCAGGCGGCGCTTTTTCAGATAGCCACCAGAGACAAGTGTTTTCTAATTGATCCGCTGCCGATCAGTGATTTTACGCCGTTGGTTGAGTTGCTAGAGAACCCCGGCATCGTAAAAATTATGCACGCCTGCTCTGAGGATCTGGAGGTATTTAGTACCTTCCTTAAATGCCAGTCTCAGGCGATTTACGATACTCAAATAGGGGCGGCATTCCTCGGATATGGTTTGTCGATTGGCTATAAGAATTTGATGGACACGCTCTTTGACGTCGACCTACCGAAGGGGGAGCAGCGTTCAGATTGGTTGCAACGTCCTTTGACGGATAAGCAGCTGGCTTATGCCGCTCAGGATGTCACCTATCTTATCGAAGTTTATCATCAGCAGCGTAAAACGTTGACGGACAAAGGGTGGTTCAGTTGGGTTGAAGAAGAGATACAGGCGCTGTTGAATAAACAGCGACGCAATGTCAGTCCTGCCGATGCTTATCTCAGAGTTAAAGGTGCTAACCGGATGACATTGGATCAGGTGCAGGTTATTCAGCGCCTTGCTGAGTGGCGTGAAGTCGAAGCGCGCAGTCGTGATATCCCACGTGGTTTTATTCTCAAGGATCCACAAATACTGGGAATTGCCCAAGCCTTGCCGTCCACCAGCAAAGAGCTGTCTCGTACAGAGGACATACGCCGCCGTGTTGTGTTTGAAGATGGTGAGCGGATTCTTGAGCTGGTTGCCCAAGGTGAACCCAGCAAGCCGCAGGTGCCCGCTTTTTCTGAGCCGTTACCTCCGCGGGCTAAACCACTCATTAAGGATTTACAGGCACTGCTGATAAAGATTGCCGAGGCTGCGGATCTGATCCCCGAGTTACTATTAAACCGTAAAACGCTGGTCAGCATGCTCACCGAGTTGATGAATAGCGGTGAGGCAACTTTACCTGCGGATTTGCCGGGTTGGAAAAAAGCATTATTTGGCGATGAGTTGTTATCAGCGTTGGCCGATATGAAGGGGAGACTTTAAGCGTGTCGATTATATGTACCATCTACCGCAGCCCCAAGAAAGAGGGCATGTACCTTTACGTGGACAAAAAAGAAGATCTTGAGCGCGTACCTGAAACACTGCTTAAAATGTTTGGAAAGCCGCAATTTGCTATGACGTTACTACTTAAGCCGGAACGCAAACTGGCCCGTGTTGATCGTGAAGAAGTGGTGCTGGCTATCGCTGAGCAAGGTTACTTCCTGCAAATGCCGCCCAAAATCGAGTCTTATAACAACGATCACAACAGTAAGCTGGTCTAAAAATGCACTATTTTCATGACTACAGCGTCAGCTCCGCGCTCAACCCCTCATGTATTTGTTTATACACTCGGGCTCTGCGCGCGGTGCCTCCTTGTTTTCGCAAAAATATCACTCTTTTTAGAGTCACCTTAAACTCATTTCCAGAAGAGCGTTAACCCTATGGCCGATACAGTAAAACCCTTCTGGAAAAGCAAATCCATGCAGGAAATGGATAAGCAGGAGTGGGAATCACTCTGTGATGGCTGTGCGCGCTGCTGCCTGGAAAAGCTGGAGTGTGAAGATACAGGGGATGTATATTTCACCCATCTGGTGTGTCGTTATCTGGATCAGGAAAAGTGCAGCTGCACCGATTATAAAAATCGTACCGTGCTGGTGCCGCACTGTGTTGAACTCACACCTGAAAACGTATTGGAATACAAATGGCTGCCTAACACCTGTGGTTATCGTCTGATTGCCGAAGGTAAGGATTTACCCGATTGGCATCCGCTGGTCACCGGTACCCACGATACGGTGCTGGAGGCGGGCATTGCCGTCACTGGCAAAGTGATCTCTGAAGAGAACGTACCTTTTGATGATTGGGAAGATCACATCATTACCTGGGCTAGTTGCGACTAGAACATAATTCACGCCACCGCTATGAAAACCGCCGTTATAAGCCATTCCGATTGTGTCCTGCACGACATGGGCAACGATCATCCTGAAAGCCCCGAGCGCCTACAGGCTATTGAACAGCACTTTCAGGATACTTGTCTGATCCAGGAAGTGGTTGAGCGTGAAGCCAAGCCTGTCACGCATGAACAGATACTGCGTGTGCATCCTGAAGCGCATATTGAGCATGTGTTGAAGTCATCCCCGGAGGAAGGCCTTATTGCGCTCGATCCGGATACTAAGCTTTGTCCACACAGTGTCAACGCCGCTAGCCTTGCTGCAGGCAGTATCGTGCAAGCTGCCGATGAAATCATGGCTGGTGACTATCGGCGCGCTTTTTGTGCCGTCAGACCACCAGGGCATCATGCAGAAGCTGATACCAGCATGGGCTTCTGTATTTACAATGGCATTGCTATTGGTGCGCGCCACGCGATAGCTGAGCACGGCCTAAAACGTGTCGCCATTTTAGACTTTGATGTGCACCACGGTAATGGCACCGTGGATATCTTTAAGGATGATCCGTCGGTATTAGTTTGCTCTAGTTTTCAGCATCCGTTTTATCCGCATCGTTACTTTGATATTGAGCGTGAAAACATCGTCAATACGCCACTCGAATCTGGCACCAAAGGTGATGCTTTTCGTCGAGCTATTGAACGTGACTGGTTGCCCGCACTGGCCAGACACAAGCCGCAATTGATTCTCGTATCCGCAGGATTTGACGCGCACAAAGATGATCCGCTGGCAGGATTGAATCTGGTTGAAAGTGATTACGCCTGGATTACTGATCTGATTTGCCATGCAGCAAATGATTACGCAGAAGGGCGGGTTATCTCCGTTCTTGAGGGTGGCTACAACCCACAGGCCTTGGCTAGAAGTGCGCTGGAGCATGTTGCACGCTTTCTTGGAAGTTAATGTAACTAACTGAATTTAATTCGGTTTTATCTGAACAAAATACCTGTTCGATTGTCTCTAAGTTGCAATAATTTTCTTGTATATTGCTATTTTACTATTAATAAATAGAGACTTCTGAATATCCATGTTCGATTTTGACAGACTCGATTATTATGCCATCGGCTGGTTTTTCCTCTGCTGGTTCGGCTACGCCTGGTTCTCACGCCATTACTCAAAACGTAAGCACCGCCTGCAAAGCGCCCTGCAGTGTTACATTGATGAATGGATGCGTGTGCTGCTTAAACGTGATGGACGTATTGCTGATACGTCGGTGATCTCTAATCTGGAACGTACGGCAACTTTTCTGGCGTCTAGTAGCCTGCTAATTATTGCCGGTTTGTTAACCGTCCTTGGCGCGACTGATAGCGCGACTAATTTCCTGCTGGAACTGCCTTTTACTGATTACCTCAGTAGCCGAGGTTGGCAGGGCAAAGTGCTGCTGCTGGTGTTTATTTACGTGTACGCCTTTTTCACCTTTACCTGGTGCATCCGTCAGTATGGTTTTATGTCGATTATGATCGGCAGTGCGCCATTATTTGACGATGACAGCTATTCAGATGAAGATCGTAAAAAGCACGCTGAAACAGCAAGTAAGCTGACCAATTTGGCAGTTTACTCCTTCAACATGGGGCTGCGCTCTTATTACTACAGTCTCGCCCTGTTGATGTGGTTTATTCATCCCTACGCCTTTATGGCTGTTTCAACGTGGGTGGTTGCCGTACTGTATCGTCGCGAATTCCGTTCTCGCACACTCAAAACGCTGCTCGAAGGCCCCTGTTTTACAGAGAATAAAGATTAGAGCTAGCAGTTGTAATTGATCGTCCGCTTGTTCCCGTAAACGTGTTCCAAAAACAGGAACAGGCGGCCTTTTTAATACCCAATCAATACAAAATGCCCCCTTCGTTATTTCGTACGTCAAAATGACAAACAATTTTAAGCCACTTTTTTCTCTTGAAATGCACCAGAGCAACCCCATCTATCCGGTACAGAACATAAAATAGTTCAGCCTGTGCTCAGGCTAGCTTTTGTAAATACTGGTTGTAGAAGGGTGCTTAGTGCCACTGCAGCCCTACATTGTTAACACCTCAGGAGACGTTTTTAATGTCCGTTGAAACACAAAAAGAAACCATGGGTTTCCAGACAGAAGTTAAACAACTTCTGCAATTGATGATCCACTCGTTGTACAGCAACAAGGAAATTTTCCTGCGTGAGCTGATCTCTAATGCTTCAGATGCTGCCGATAAACTGCGCTACGAAGCACTGGCGGATAACGCATTGTATGAAGACGACGCGACGCTGAAAATTCGCATCGACTTCGACAAGGAAGCTAACACGATTAGCATTTCTGATAACGGCATCGGCATGACACGTGATGAAGTGATTGCCAACCTGGGTACCATTGCTAAATCTGGTACCGGCGAATTCCTGAAAAACCTGACTGGCGACGAAAAGAAAGATTCTCAGTTGATCGGCCAATTCGGTGTCGGTTTCTACTCAGCCTTTATCGTTGCTGACGACGTAACGGTTGAAACACGTCGCGCTGGAACTGATGCGTCTGAAGGTGTTCGTTGGCAGTCTGCTGCTGAAGGCGACTTCACCATTGAAACGATTGATAAAGCCGAGCGCGGTACACGTTTAACGCTGCACCTGAAAGCTGACGAAGCTGAATTTGCTGATGACTCCCGTCTGCGATCACTGGTTCGTAAATACTCTGACCACATTTCTCTACCTGTTGAAATGCTGGAGCAAGTTGCACCACCTGCCGCGCCAACAGAAGGCGAAGAAGCAGAAGCGCCTAAAACTCCAGAGTACGAAGCCGTTAATGCCGCCAAAGCGCTGTGGACTTGTTCACGTAGCGAGCTGGACGACGACGAGTACAAAGAATTCTACAAGCACGTATCCCATGATTTCGAAGACCCTCTGACCTGGAGCCACAACAAGGTTGAAGGCAAACTTGAATACACGAGCCTGTTGTACGTACCAAAACGTGCGCCATTTGATATGTGGAACCGTGATACCCAACACGGCCTGAAACTGTACATTCAGCGTGTCTTCATCATGGACGACGCGGAACAGTTCTTGCCGAACTACCTGCGTTTCATTAAGGGTGTGGTTGATTCTAACGATCTGTCTCTGAACATCTCTCGTGAAATCCTGCAGAAAGATCCGCAAATCGACAAGATGCGTGGCGCACTGACTAAGCGTGTACTGGATATGCTGGGTAAACTGGCCAAGAAAGATCCTGAGCAATACGCAACATTCTGGAAAGAGTTTGGCGCTGTTCTCAAAGAAGGCCCCGCTGAAGATCACGCTAACAAAGAAGCCGTTGCCAAGTTGCTGCGTTTCTCAACAACACATGATGATGTGGAAGAGCAGGCGATCTCGCTGGAAAGCTACATCGAGCGCATGAAAGAAGGTCAGGACAAGATTTACTACGTTGTTGCTGAATCCTTTAACACCGCTAAAAGCAGTCCGCATATCGAAGTATTCCGCAAAAAAGGCATCGAAGTACTGCTGTTGTCTGACCGCATTGATGACTGGTTGGTTAGCCACCTTAGCGACTTCGACGGCAAACAATTCCAAGATATTGCCAAAGGTGAACTGGATCTGGGCGGCGTAGAAGGCGAAGCCGAGAAGAAACAACAGGAAGAAGTAGCTGAGCAGTTCAAGGATTTGGTTGAGCGCGTTAAAACTAATCTGCAAGAGCGTGTCGAAGATGTGCGCGTTACCCATCGTCTGACTGATTCTCCAGCCTGTCTGGTAGTCGGTGAGTACGACATGGGCGCGCAAATGCGTCGCATCATGGAAGCCGCTGGTCAAGCAATGCCAGAAAGCAAACCAACACTGGAGCTGAACCCTGAGCACCCACTGGTTGAGAAGCTGAACAGCGAAACTAACGACGAGCGTTTCACTGATCTGGCGTCGATCATTCTTGATCAAGCCCTGTTGGCTGAAGGTGGTCAACTGGATGATCCCGCGTCATACGTTCAACGTTTGAACAAGTTGCTGCTGGAACTTAGCCAATAAGTAGCAGGTTCAAGTAAGAATAGAAAAGGCGACCTTCGGGTCGCCTTTTTTGTTTGCATCATTGTAATTGAGATGGCTGAGGGCTTAGAGCTTGTAGAAATTATTGGGGAGGCGTATGAATGTTGTATAGCTTTGAGTTAGGTGTCGCCATTAATAGGAAGTAGGGCGGCGACTTTGGTTTTTAAATAGGGTTAAAAATCATGCCGATAAAAAAGACCTACCCAGGTGTTTATATCCAGGAAATTCCAAGTGGCGTGCGCACGATTGCGGGGGTTGCTACGTCGATCACCGCTTTGATTGGTCGAGCTAACCGAGGCCCGGTTAATCAAGCCGAAGCTGTTAAGAGTTATGCAGATTTTGAGCGTAGCTTTGGCGGGCTGGATTTAAACAGTGCAATGAGTTTTGCTGTGCGTGACTTCTTCAATAATGGTGGTAATCATGCTGTTATTGTTCGACTTTTTAATGCCGACACTGGCAATTCCACAGCTAGCTTAAGTGCTGACAATGTTGATCTTGAAGCCGTTTCCAAAGGCCAATGGGGTAATCACCTGCAAGTGACTGTATCCCATGATGATGCCACTACAGCGAATATTGCTGTCCAACAAGGCTTGGCTGTCACCGACCTCTTTAATATCTCTGTCAAAGACCTGAAAGCGGGTATATCTGAAGATCATCTTAATGTAAGCCTTGTTAGCGGCCCTCGTCAGTTAGGGCAGGTTTTAGCAAGCGCATCTAACCTAGTTATGACCCCCGCATCATTTGCATTGCCTGCAACTCGTCCGGCCGTAGGTGTATACACAGTCGAAATGGCGGATCAGGCGACAGATGGCGCGGTGCTCGATATCAATGATTACATTGGTACAGACAATGATACGGCTAAAAAAGGACTGTATGCGTTAGAGCAAGTGGACCTCTTTAATCTTCTGTGTCTGCCACCGGATTGGGATACAGTCGCAAATACCAGCTATCCGGCTGGTCTGTTGGCTACGGCTGCGACTTACTGTGAAGAAAGGCGACGCGCCATACTTTTGATTGATCCACCCAGTGATTGGTCGGATTCAAGAATAGCTAGCACAGGAATTTCTACCGGCATTGGCACCCATAGTGAAAATGCGGCGCTTTATTTTCCCCGCTTAAAACAAGGCAATCCACTTCGAAATAACGAGCTTGAAGAGTTTGTACCCTGTGGTGCTGTTGCTGGTGTGTGCGCCCGCACGGACGCACAACGTGGCGTTTGGAGCGCGCCTGCTGGAACCGAAGCTTCATTACGAGGTGTTGATGGTCTCAGCGTTAGAGTTACAAATGATGAAAATGGACGATTAAATCAGCTTGCGGTTAATTGCTTGCGTAGCCTTCCGAACATTGGGCCGGTTGTATGGGGGGCACGGACACTTCAAGGGGGCCGTCAGCTTGCCTCTGAGTGGAAATATATTCCGGTTCGCAGGACTGCGCTTTATATCGAGGAGAGCCTTTATCGTGGTACGCAATGGGTGGCCTTTGAGCCCAATGACGAACCCTTGTGGGCTCAGATCCGGTTGAATGTCGGGGCATTCATGCAAGACCTTTTCCGTCAGGGCGCTTTTCAGGGAGCAAGGCCGAATGAGGCGTACTTCGTTAAGTGCGACAGGGAAACCACCACGCAAAATGATATTAATCGGAGTGTCGTCAATATTCAGATCGGTTTTGCACCCTTAAAGCCTGCCGAATTTGTGATTATTAAAATCCAGCAGCGCACGGGTTAGTTCATTGCTAGGTATCAATATCTTGTCATTTTAGCCATGGGATACCCCGATAATCTTAAGAGGATTCATCACAGTTGTTCCGAAGGACAGAATATTTCACGGCACTAGATATAGTGTTTATTTTAAATAAACCATACTAGGACTTTTTCATAAGTCAGCGCAAAAACTCTCCTGAAAAGTCCACACTTTCTTAAATTATTTTCTCCGTAAAAATTTCTCTCACGAAAACAGCCGGTTAGCTCACATCCTTAAAAATCAATTAAATTGATAGATTAATTTAGTATAGAAAAAAGGCCAATAACTGCTTTTTTCTATCAATAAGTGCTTGCCCCTAAAAACTATATTCGGGTAGTATTTGCGCCGTGAACACAACATATAGTGTTTTTTGCTGTCTTAGACACTAAGAATAAAAATTAAAAAATCAACACATTTTGCATGAGGCAAACGTATGAGCGTAACGTTAAAAGCAGTTTCTGATGAAGTAAAGGACATACCTCTACAGGACGCATCACTCGATATCTGGGATAAAAAATACCGTCTGAAAGCCAAGACTGGCGAGGCTGTAGACGCAGATGTTGATGCTACTTTCCGTCGCGTTGCACGCGCCCTTGCCGATGTTGAAACAGGCAAAAAAAATCAGGAAAAATGGTACGAAAAATTCCTTTGGGCACTGCGTAAAGGTGTGATCCCAGCAGGCCGTATTATTTCTAATGCCGGTGCTAAAGAGCACAAGCCAGCTACGTCAACAATCAACTGCACTGTGTCAGCTGTTATTCATGATTCCATGACAGACATCCTGACTAAAAACCTGGAAGCGGGCCTCACGCTGAAAGCAGGTTGCGGTATCGGTTACGAATTCTCCACGTTGCGTCCAAAGGGTGCTTACGTGTCTGGCGCGGGTGCTTACACATCCGGCCCACTGTCCTTCATGGATATCTACGACAAGATGTGTTTCACCGTGTCTTCTGCCGGTGGTCGTCGTGGCGCGCAAATGGCAACCTTTGATGTGGGGCACCCGGACGTGTTCGAATTCATTCGAGCCAAACGTGAAGATGGTCGCCTGCGTCAATTTAACCTGTCGTTGCTGATCACTGACGAATTCATTAAGGCCGTTAAAGATCAAGCCGATTGGCAGCTGGCATTCCCAGTTTCTGCTAAAGAAGTTGCAAATGACGGTATCGATCTGACAGCTGACGACATCATCTGGCGCGAGTCTCCAAACCCCGAAGACTACGTACAAAACGAAGAAGGTCTTTCTGCCTGTCGTGTCTATAAGACTGTTAAAGCACAACGCGTGTGGGACGCCATCATGTCCTCCACCTATGACTTCGCTGAGCCGGGTTTCATCCTGATCGACAAAGTTAACGAAATGAACAACAACTGGTTCTGCGAGCAAATCCGCGCCACTAACCCATGTGGCGAACAGCCTCTGCCACCTTACGGCAGTTGTCTGCTGGGTTCTGTGAACCTGACACGTTTTGTAATCGATCCGTTCACACCAAACGCCCGTTTTGATTGGGACGAATACCGCAGCGTTGTAGGCACGTTCACTCGTATGCTGGATAACGTAGTTGAAATCAACGGCCTGCCGCTGGAACAGCAACGTTACGAGATTGAAAACAAACGTCGTCACGGCATGGGCTACCTGGGCCTTGGCTCAACCACAACCATGCTGGGCATGAAGTACGGTGATGAAGCTTCTCTGGAACTGACTGAACGTGTCACCAAAGAAATGGCCGTTGTCGGTTGGGAAGCTGCACTGGAGCTGGCTGAAGAAAAAGGCCCAGCACCGATTATGAACGAAATGTTCACGGTAACCGCTGGCATGCTGAAGAAGCGTCCAGAAATGGCGACTGACGGTATCAAAGTAGGCGATGAAGTAGCCGGTAAAGTATTGCACGCCAAATACAGTCGCTACATGCAGAAGATTGCTGAAGCAGCCCCAGAGCTGGTTGCAAAACTGGCAGAGAAGGGCGCACGTTTCACGCACCACACGTCTATCGCACCAACGGGCACTATCTCCCTGTCATTGGCGAACAACGCCAGTAACGGTATTGAGCCAAGCTTCGCGCACCACTATGCACGTAACATCATTCGTGAAGGTCGCAAGACGAAAGAAAAAGTTGATGTTTTCTCCTACGAGCTGCTGGCGTACCGTGATCTGATCAACCCGAAAGCAATGCCTTACTCCGAAGATCCGGAAGAGCAACTGCCTGAGTACTTCATTGCAGCCGACGATATCAAACCGAAGCAACACGTAGATGTACAGGCCGCATCGCAGAAATGGATCGATTCCTCCATTTCCAAAACGGCTAACGTGCCAACGGACTTCCCCTACGAAGACTTTAAAGACATCTACATGTACGCTTACGAGCAGGGCCTGAAGGGTTGCACCACTTTCCGCTTCAACCCGGAAGCTTTCCAGGGCGTACTGGTTAAAGAGAAGGATCTGGAAAACACCACCTACAGCTTTACCCTCGCTGACGGCTCAGTTGTTGAACTGAAAGGTAACGAAGAAGTGGAATACGATGGTGAAATGCACAGCGCAGCGAACCTGTTCGATGCCATGAAGGAAGGCTACTACGGTAAGTTCTAACGCCAGCCGCCTCAACAAAAGCATCGTAAACGTTTACAGACATTAGCAAGAAGAGGGCGCAGAAGCCCTCGCAAGGAGCCCAAAATGGCCACTAAAATTGATCAAAAAATCGTTGGTTACAAAGTTATCAGCGAAGACGAAAAAGCCAAACAGGCTGAACAAGCCGAAGCCGCAGCTGAAGAGCAAAGACAAAACAACATCATTCAGATGCACGAAAGTGTTAAGCGTCCGGAAATGCTGGTTGGCTCAACCTACAAAATTAAAACGCCGGCTTCTGAGCACGCCATGTACATCACCATTAATGACATCGTGTTGAACGAAGGCACGGATCATGAGCAGCGTCGTCCGTTTGAAGTGTTCATTAACTCCAAGAACATGGATCACTTCCAGTGGATTGTTGCCCTCACGCGAATCACCTCCGCGGTATTCCGCAAAGGTGGTGACGTAACCTTCCTGGTGGAAGAAATGCAGGCGGTATTTGATCCTAAAGGCGGTTACTTCAAGAAAGGCGGTAAGTTCATGCCCTCACTAGTCGCTGAAATCGGAGGCGTGATTGAAGATCACCTGAAGAAAATCGGCATGATCGTCGACGAAGAAATGCACGAGACGCAAAAGCAGATCCTCGCTGAAAAACGCGCTGAATATGAAGGCGCGCAAAAAGCCATTGCACCAGCGGCTGAAGCGGCAGAAGAAGAGGGCGAGCAATACCCAGCTGGCGCCACGGTCTGTAATAAATGCAGCACCAAAGCCGTGATCATGATGGACGGTTGCATGACGTGCCTGAGCTGCGGCGATTCTAAGTGTGGCTAAGAGCGCTGCTAGTAACGTAAGTAACGCTCAGCAAGACAAGTAGTAAAAAGCATTTCCATGAGCGCCCTCAGCGCGCACATGAATGGTTTGTTAGGGGGGAATGGGAAGCGGCGACACTTGCTTAGACAGGTGCGCTGCTTCTCCCGCTCCCCCTAAGTGACGTCAAAAGCTTCAATGGATTGAGTCGCTTGAATTTAGGCTGGTGTTTTGGCCCTGATTAGAAGGGTGCATTGGTTGTTTTTAACGCAGGGAGAGGCGGTGGTCTATGAAAATAAATGCGTCCCCTTTATCTTCTTGATTCTGAAGGAGAATTTAAGAATGGAAGTAACAATTCATAATATTAGTGAATACACATCTCTAATTTCGAAAATACATAAAGAGTGGGACACTGAGCATTCGGAAATTTGGTTCAGGGGAATAAACGATTCTAGTTACGATCTATTACCTGGTATTGTTTGGCGAGGAATGACAGAGCATGAAGAAAACATTACTTATGATTTTAATATTAGTTTTAAGCCACTAGCAATTGATGAAGTAAATAATAGCTGGGAACTCTATGCTCTAATGCAGCACTACGGGTTGCCAACGAGACTACTAGACTGGTCAAAGTCTCCTTTAGTTGCTTTATATTTTGCACTGGAGTCAAATGCCTCCAAACTTAATCCAGATCGTTGCGTATGGATCATTGATCCTTTTGAGTTAAATGATATTTGTACAAATGAAAGCAGCATATTTGTTCCTACAGGCAACGGACATAGTGAATTAATAAATTTAGAAAACTATCTTCCTACCCCCCTAAGAAATAATGGTACATCAGGTCTTCTTCCATTCCCTGTTGCAATAGAACCTCCATTTACCAATAGAAGAATTCTTTCTCAGCAAGGTTGCTTCACAGTTCATGGATCTGACAGTAAGCCGTTACAAAACTATTTCATTGATAAAAAGTCTGCCCGTATTAAAAAGGTAATTATTCCAGAGACAAGCAGAAGTAATTTATTACAAGAATTGTGTAATTTAGGAATTACTGAAGAGTCTATTTACCAAGATTTAAATGCACTATCAAATAGGATTATAAGAGTTTTTGAAAAGTATACTAAGGACGAAAAAGAACCAGCTAAAGATAATGTAGCTGAGATAATTAGTACCCCAAAATCTAATAAATCAAGCCAGCAGGAAGACAGCGAAGCTGGCGCCTCTGCTTGAGGCGTTACGGAATTAAAGGGGCAGGGCCCTTTAATATTTTTAGGCATTTCGCATTTATTGAACAGGCTTAGGCTGACAAGGCGATCTTTAGGATCAAAAGTAATTAAAGTTAAAGGGGTCGGAACGATTATTTTTTGATCAGTTTTTAGCCCTAACCCTTTAGTCACTTTAAACATTTCATTTTAAAAATAAGTGGGGTCAGATCACACTTAACAATCCAAAACCGCCTGCCCCAGGGCACACTCTCTTGCTTCGCAATTCACCTTGCCTACAGCTTGGTCGCTTCGCGACTACCCTGTGCGTTTCAACTTTTAACGACGTTCGGCAACTCGGCCTTACGGCCTCAGACAATCCTCACTTAACCCGCTAAAAGTCTCCAGTGCTCGGCTGTGCAGAAGAGGGGAGAGGGTGCGTGCCAAGATCCTGCTACGGAGCCTCTTTGTTCTCTTGGAAGTCGCCGAGCAACGGAGAAAAATAACGGTACGCAGTAGCGAGGGTTGTTTGAGCCTTTTGAAGATTAACTATCTTTAAAAGGTGAGTTCCGCAGCGGCCGTTAATTTTCGAGTAGCGCAGGGTATCGGCGCAGCCGACTCTGGACCAGAGGGGCCTTTCTTTTGGTTACGTTTTCTTTGGCCCGCAAAGAAAATGAACTCGCCCAGCAAGGCGAAACAAGTAATCAAAATTAGCTCATGAATTAATCCACACCCAACTGCCGTATTTAATGTAGTGACTGTCAGTAACTTTACCGTTCTGAGTAAATAGGGTAAAACTTCGCTGTATTCAAACTTAAGGCTGCCCTTGGATAGGGCTAGTGATTTATCGGTAAAGGAGTGTTGGGTTTATGGGGTCGTTATTCGAAAAACTGGGTGGTGCGGAATTTGTTGATAGAGTGGTTGATAATCTTTACGTGAAAATGGTTACTGATACCCGTATTAACCCTTTTTTAGTTGGGTCTGATTTAAAAGAGCAGGCACTCCAGTTAAAGATGTTTTTGACTTACCAACTCGGGGGACTTGTCTCCTATTCAGGGAAAAGTATGCGGGCTGCCCATCAGGAAGCGGTTGACGAAATGGGTTTGAACGATGAGCACTATGATGCTGTTGTTGATAATCTAGCGTTGGTTATGGCAGAGATGGAGGTTGATAATAACCTTGCTGTAGAAGTTATTGGAGGCGTTGAAGCTCTGCGTAATGACGTGTTGTGCCGCTAACGGTTTCTAAGAATAATTAGGGGCCAGAGTGAAATTTATTTACTCAAATATCATCCCCATTAAGCAAAGACTGTCGATATGATAAAAAAGAACTACCTCAACGGTGTATATAGAGGGAAAGTGGCGCAGCGTTACGGGGTTGAAACAGCAATCGATAAATTTCCAGTTGAAGAAAGCTTACTGCTTTCTTTTGACGGGTTGGAAGGTGATCAGTGTGCCGACTTACGTCATCATGGTGGTCCAGAACGCGCATTACACCAATACCCAATGGAGCACTATGCTTATTGGTTTGAAAAATATGGCAAAGCTATTGATTGGCATGCTGCGGGCATGGGAGAAAATCTTAGCTCAGAGGGTATGACGGAAGACACTGTTTGTTTGGGCGACCGCTATCAGTGGGGGGAGGCTATTATCGAAGTGTGCCAACCTCGTTCACCATGCTTCAAGCTCAATAAACGTTGGGGTATCGAAAAGTTCGCTGTAGGTATGCAGGAAATAGGTCGTTGCGGGTGGCTATACCGTGTAATAAAGCCCGGAATGGTCAGTGTACGTGAACCATTGATACTGATTGAACAAGTGCCTAACGCTATGACGTTACGCGAGGTGTGTGAGATTTTTTTTGGTAACCCGCTAGACAAAGCTGGGCTGCAACAGCTAAAACAACAGAACAAGTTATCAAATAGTTGGCTGAGTAAAGTAGTGCACCGCCTCGAGACTAATGAAGTAGAAAATTGGAACTTCAGGTTGTTAGGTCATGATGAAACTTAAATATCTGTCGAATTATAATAAGTGAATAAGTGGGGTCAGATGACACTTATTTTAATCCTTCTGACATTTTAAACATTTCTTTTCGCCCTCTCTGGGCGAGTTAAGGCTTTTAGCCGCAAAAGCCTTAACAATCGAAAACCGCCTGCCCTAGGGCACACTCTCTTGCTTCGCAATTCACCTTGCCTGCTGCCTGCTGCCTGGTCGCTTCGCGACTGCCCTGTGTGTTTCGGCTTCAGGCGGCGCTCAGGCGATTTTTTTAACAGAAGGGCCTTTGGCCTCAGACAATCTTCGCTTGTTTCCGCCTGAAGCCTGCAAT
>Ga0209292_1001313_pt1 | contig 30483 bp, 27 predicted proteins | sample GOMGulsemesocosm_2_FD_184634 | JGI IMG/M metagenome (GOLD analysis project Ga0209292, IMG submission 184634) | Methane-oxidizing microbial communities from mesocosms in the Gulf of Mexico - GOM9C Gulf of Mexico (SPAdes) (version 2) | ecosystem: Environmental > Aquatic > Marine > Cold seeps... | reverse complement strand
AGATAGCGCTGAAGTGAGCGAAAACATCAGGACCAGAAGCTTGCTCTAGAAAACCAAAACCTTTAGATTCGTTGAACCACTTAACGGTTCCTTGTACTTTATTAGACATAATAATATCCTGTAATTTTAATGTAATGTTGCCTTCAATAGGCTTGAATAGCGTAAAAACAGACTGGAACTTAAAAACTACAGAGCGTGGTATTATTAATAAAACAACGAAATGGAGAATGTAAACAAAAGGCTTTCTTTCCTGCTGACGAGCACTTTATAGAATTTGAAATAAAAGTCAAGGCATGATTATAAAATATACAGTATAAATCCAATAAATATGCCATTTAAATTAAGCTAAGCGACTTTCGCTCTGGCAAAGATATTTATCGGTAGATATTCAATAAAAATACGATAAGGCGTTTTGTGCTTTATTGCTTACCTTGTTATAAATAATGATCTTTTCAGAAAACCTTTTATCAACACACCGTTATAACTATAGTTATAAACATAACCATAGTTATAATCACTCGTTATGTTAGCGCTATGTTGCGCCATTGCGCTGTTTTTGTTTGTTATTGTTGCGATTAATGACTGGGCAGCCATTAACTATTACTAAAGTTATAACCTTTCAAAATCTTTATCTTGTTTTATATTCTATTAAAATCAATCTGTTAATTAAACTCTCTTAGTTGGTCTAACTTTTGCAGTATTGAGCCTGTGCGTTGCAGCTGCCGAGCCACATGTTCGACAATGCTGCTAGTCATTACAACGCGTTATTACTTGCCATTTGGCAAGTTGGTAAATTTTTCTCGACCGAGTTACTTCCTTGAAGACAGGACGAGTAAATAACAATAAAAATAGAATTAAGGAAATAGAGATGTCTAACTCCACTGCACAAGCTGCTGCGACTCCTAAAGGGATGGCGCTGTGGATGAAAATTTTGATTGGTATGATCCTTGGTGTTTTTGCCGGCGGCCTACTTGGTGAGCACGCCCAGTACATTAAGCCAATTGGCACCATGTTTATTAGCGCAATTAAAATGCTGATTGTGCCATTGGTATTTTGTTCGTTGGTGGTTGGCGTAACGTCGATGAAAGATGCTAATCAAATGGGCCGTATTGGCATTAAGTCGATGGTTATTTATCTGGCGACGACCGCAGTCGCGATTAGCATTGGCCTTGGTTTAGGTATCTTCTTTGAGCCAGGTGCAGCGCTAGAAATGGTAGCAACTAAAGCCAACGAAGCTAAATCAGCACCAAGTTTGATCGACACCATTGTCGGATTAATCCCTAAAAACCCAATTGGTGCGTTAGCCGCGGGCCATATTTTACAAATCATTGTGTTTGCACTGGGTCTTGGCATTGCGTTGAATCTTGTTGGTGAAAAAGCCAAACCAGTTATTCGGGTTTTTGAAGGTTTTGCCGAGGCAATGTACAAGCTAACTGAATTAGTGATGAAGTTTGCTCCTTACGGCGTTTTTGCCCTAATGGCATGGGTTGCTGGCAAGTACGGCATGGACGTTTTATTGCCACTGATTAAGGTTATTGTTTTAGTCTATGTTGGTTGCATCATCCACGTATTATTCATTGGTGGCGGTCTGGTCGGTTTAGTGGCTAAGCTAAGCCCGAAACGTTTCTTTAAGGGCATCATTAACGCTCAAATCGTTGCGTTTACTACCACAAGCAGTGCGGGTACTTTGCCTGTAAGCATGCGATGTGCGACTGAAAACCTAGGTGTTTCACGTAATATTTCTAGCTTTGTTTTACCTATGGGCGCGACCATTAATATGGATGGCACGGCGTTATACCAAGGTGTGTTAGCACTGTTTGTTGCTCAAGCATTTGGCATTGATTTATCAACTGGCGATTACTTGACTATAATTGCGACTGCAACGCTAGCGTCAATTGGCACAGCTGGTGTACCAGGTGCCGGACTCATCATGTTGTCACTTGTATTAACCACGGTTGGTTTACCGCTAGAAGGCATTGCATTAGTTGCCGGTATTGACCGAATTTTAGATATGGCCCGTACCACAGTGAACGTTACTGGTGATTTAATGGTGAGCTTATTGATTGGTAAAAGTGAAGGTCAGTTAAATGAGCAAATCTTTAACGGTGAGCAAGCTTATCAAGAGTCTGAGCAAGCACCAGAGCTAACGCCTAAGACAGCTTAATAATTTATAGCCAAGTCTGCTTTATTTGGCAGCTTGGTCATAGCAAAATTACAGCTAACTGCTGTTTCGTATAGTGCGGCCGGGTTCTCTTCGTGCCGCTTTTTATGAGTATAGAGCTAATGAAAAAACACATCGGTATTGTCGGCGGTATGGGTAGTTATGCTGGTCTCGATTTATTACGTAAAGTTTATGATGCCTCAGGCGCTAGCAGTGACAATGAGCACTTTCCGGTTACCTTGATTTCCTCTCCTCAAGAAACCGCTGACCGCACACAGTTTTTAACCGGTCAGTCGACCGAAAATCCAAGCGTTGGCATGTTACGGATTATCGAGCGTTTAGCGACCTTAGACGTTAAGTTTGTTGGGATCCCTTGCAATACAGCGCACGCTAAACCGATATTAGATCAAGTAATCGAACAAATGCCTGCAGGTTTGAGCTTGGTTCATTTGATAGACACAGTTGCTGACCATATTGTGGATAATTATCCATTGGTTAAAAAAGTCGGGATATTGGGCACTACAGGTACAATTAGTACCGGGGTTTATAAGGATGCGCTGCACCAACGTGGTATTGAGGCGTTACACCCAGCACCCGCGATGCAACAAGATTACGTGATGAATGCTATTTATCATGGTGAATATGGTATTAAGGCGTGTTCGAGCCCTGTGGACGCATTGGCTAAAGAGCAATTGCTGGTGGCCGCCGATCACCTCATTGATCAAGGCGCAGAGGTTATCGTGTTGGGCTGTACTGAAATACCGCTAGCGATCACTGAGTCAGCCCATCGCGATTATCCATTATTAGATGCAACACAGGTCTTGGCAACAAAATTAGTTGAGCTAGCGTCTGTTTAAGCTGAACTCGTTGTATAATTGATAGTAAGGTTTAAATTCGTGAGAATTCATTGAAACATCTAATAAGTTTTCTAGCATCGCTATGGTTTATGATCAGCATTGGCGGCTTTTCAGCCACCGCCTTTGCCGTGGACAAGGTTTATCAAGCACAAGTAAAAAAAACCATTATTGTTGGTGGTGACTACAACTATCCCCCGTTTGAATTTATTGATAAAAATGGCGAACCTGCCGGCTATAATGTCGATTTAACTTATGCCATCGCTTCAGTGATGGGAGTGAATGTTGATATTCGCTTAGGGTTGTGGGACGAAGCGCGTGCAGGTTTTGACCGTGGCGAAATCGACATTATGCAGGGCATTATTACTACAGCCCAGCGTCAGAAAAAGTATAGCTTTGGACCATCACATTCCTCGATTTACCAGTCTTTATTTGGTCGCGTTGACGGCCCCAAGTTTGAGTCTTTTGATAGCTTACGTGGCAGCCAGATTATTGTGCAGCGCGATGGTTTGATGCACGAGTTATTACGACGACTAGAGCTAGATTTACAGCTTATTTTAGTAGATACCCATGCAGATGCCTTGCGGCTGTTGTCGTCTGGCAAGCACGACTTTGCTGCTGCCGCGAATTTACCGGGTTTATACCTGACCAAAGAACTTGGCTTATCCAATCTTGAAACCGTGCATAGCCGATTTGAGCCGCAACCTTATGGTTATGCTGTGCTCAAGGGTAATGAATTGCTGTTAGAGCAATTTACCCAAGGCATGGCGATTTTAAAAAACACTGGCCGTCAGCAACAAATTTATCAGCAATGGTTTGGGGCGCCTGAAGCGTGGCCATGGAAAAATATTGGTTTGATCACCGCGTCTATTTCGGTGCTGTTATTATTAATTAGTATTGGCGTGGTGGCTTGGAACAAAGCGCTGCGCAAGAAAGTAGATCGGCGTACCGCGGAACTAGCTCAGCAACAGTTGCAGTTATTGCATGCCGATAAAATGGCGTCTCTTGGCGTATTAGTTTCTGGTGTCGCTCACGAAATTAATAACCCTTGTGGCATTTTGACGTTAAACTTTCCGTTACTGCGTGAAGTGTTTGAACAGTCGGATGAAATCTTCGATTTTTATCAAGAGCACCATGGCGAATTTATGTTGGCAGGGGTTGATTACGACAGGCTTAAAACAGTGCTGCCTGAAACACTTGAAGATATGCACAATGCCAGTCGCCGGATTAAGGCGATTGTTGATGATTTAACGCACTTTATCAGCAAAGAAGAGTCGACGATTGATTTTGATCCGCAGTTAGATCTTAATCAACTGGTTCAGACTACGGTACGCTTGATGAGTAAAACAATCGAAAAGTCGACGAGTCATTTTTATACCGATTATGAGCAGAATTTGCCAACCTTCGAGGCGAACGGCCAACGGATTGAACAAGTAATTGTTAATTTGCTGCTCAATGCTTGTCAGGCGTTAACCCTGCCTAGCCAGTCGATTAAGATAAAAACACGTTTCGACCGCACTAACCAAGCGATTATTTTTACGATTGAAGATACCGGCATTGGTATTGATCCGGTGAATTTGTCGCGCATTACAGATCCCTTTTACACCAGTAAGCGCTCGCAAGGCGGTACTGGACTGGGCCTGTCGGTGTCAGCTGGCATTATTCGCGACCATCAAGGGGGGCTTGAGTTTAAGTCGACCCTAGGTCAAGGCACCCAAGTATCGCTTTCCTTACCGATTAAACAAGGCTCATTATGAGTAAAAGATTATACCCCTCCTTTAGCATTTTAATTTGCGATGATGAAGCGAGTTTTTTGCGCAGCCTAAGTTTCACAATTGAACGTCACTGTGGCGTTAACAACATCATTCAATGTCAAGATAGCCGCGAGGTGCTGGGGCAGTTGGCAACCAACAATGTTGGTATCGTGATCCTCGATCTTAATATGCCGTATGTCTCAGGTGAAGAGCTACTAGCGCTAATTGTTGAGCAGTACCCGCATATCGCGGTAATTATTGTCAGCGGCATTAATCAGGTTACTTCGGCGGTTAATTGCATTAAATCTGGCGCTTATGATTACTATGTAAAAACAGAAGAGCCGGAGCGCTTAAGCAGTAACATTACACGAGTAATCCGCTTTCAAGAGCTTAAACTTGAAAATCAGGCAATGCGCAATTGTTTGCTCGATAACGCTAATGTTCCACATCAAGCCTTTACCAGCATTATTAGCAATGATCATTTAATGCACTCTATTTTTAAATACATTGAATCGATTGCCCACAGCCAGCAACCAATTTTAGTGACTGGTGAAAGTGGCGTTGGCAAAGAACTTATTGCACGGGCCATTCATATGACCAGTGGCTGCAGCGGTGAGTTGGTGTGCGTTAACGTTGCTGGCCTTGATGATAACTTGTTTGCTGATACCTTATTTGGCCATAAACGCGGCGCCTTTACCGGTGCAGATCGGGCACGCGCAGGCATGATTGAACGCGCGTCTGGCGGTACCTTATTTCTTGATGAAATAGGTGATTTGAGCATGGCGTCTCAAGTTAAATTATTACGCTTACTGCAAGAAGGCGAGTACTACCCTGTTGGCAGTGACAGCCCTAAACGAATTAATGCCCGAATTATTGCCGCGACTCACCAAAACCTGCAACAGAAAAAGGACTGCGGCGAGTTTAGAAACGATCTGTATTATAGACTGAAGATCCATCATGTTGAAATTCCAGCGTTACGTCAGCGCAAAGGTGATATCAGATTATTGTTGGAACATTTTTTGGGGCAAGCGGCGCAGGAGTTTGCAAAAAACAAGGTTAGCATTCCACGTGAACTAGCTATATTGCTCGAAAACTATGACTTTCCTGGCAATATTAGGGAATTACGCGCAATGACTTTTGACGCAGTAAGTACCCACCAATCGGGGGTGTTGTCGATGAATGCCTTTAAGAAAGTAATAGATCAGTGTCCACCACTTGAGCAGCTAGCGAGCCAATTGGATCAATCTTTTACCCAGTGCAAAATTTTGCCAACTTTAAAGCAAGCCAGTGAATTATTAGTTGAGGAAGCGATGGATCGAGCCAAAGGCAATCAATCGTTAGCAGCACGGTTGTTGGGTATTTCGCAGCCAGCGTTAAGCAAGCGGCTTAAAAATAGCAGAGAAATCAATAGTTAAAGATATTAAAAAGGGGCTAATGCCCCCTACATATTGTCTATCTTAGAGGCTAAAAGGTTACTTAGCTTCTTTTAACCACTGTGCTACTTGCTTAGCAAAGTAAGTTAGAATGCCATCGGCTCCTGCGCGTTTAAAGCACAGCAATGATTCCATCACGACCGCTTTTTCGTCGAGCCAGCCGTTTTGAATCGCAGCTTGGTGCATTGAGTATTCGCCACTGACCTGATACGCAAAGGTCGGCACACCAAATTCTGTTTTAACGCGGCGTACGATATCTAAATAAGGCATGCCGGGTTTAACCATCACCATGTCGGCGCCTTCTTCAATGTCTAATGCAATCTCTTGCATCGCTTCATCGCTATTAGCAGGGTCCATTTGGTAGGTCTTTTTGTCGCCACCCTTCAAGTTACTTGCTGAGCCAACTGCATCACGAAATGGTCCGTAATAGCTCGACGCATATTTGGCTGAGTAGGCCATGATTTGGGTGTGAATATAACCTTGCTCTTCTAGTGCTGCGCGAATAGCACCAATGCGGCCATCCATCATGTCGGAAGGGGCAACTACGTCTGCACCCGCTTTGGCATGAGAAAGCGCCTGCTTGATCAGAATTTCGGTGGTAACGTCATTGATGACATAACCGTTGTCGTCAATAATGCCGTCTTGGCCATGCACGGTGAACGGATCTAGCGCAACATCGGTGATCACACCTAGCTCAGGAAACGACTGCTTAAGGGCGCGTACAGCTTTTTGAGCCAGGCCGTTATCGTTATAAGCTTCTTCAGCGTCAAGGGACTTTAAGCCACTTGGAGTTACTGGGAATAGCGCAATGGCCGGAATGCCTAGCTCAACTAATTCTTGGGCTTCTTTAATTAATAAGTCGATAGATAACCGAGCAACGCCGGGCATTGATTCAACTTCTTCACGACGATTTTTACCTTCAACAATAAACATTGGGTAAATCAAGTCATTAACGGTTACATTATTCTCTGCCATCAAGCGTCGGCTAAAATCATGTTTGCGCATACGGCGCATTCTACGGCTTGGAAAAGCTCCGGCTAAGTTACTCAATGGTAAATTCCTTACTTACTGGGTTATTGACTACCGATTGGCTCGGCAATCGCTACTTGGTTTCGGCCCGCTTCTTTGGCCTGATAAAGTGCCTTGTCTGCCGCAGCAAGCAAGGTATCAGGGTCTAAAGCAGGATCTACAATAGTGGTTGATACGCCGATGCTCACAGTAACCTTGAGTTGCTGTGAATCGGCTGATATTGGGGTCTTGGCAATTTCTTGGCAAATAGCTTCGGCTACTTTTACCGCGCCAAGGCTGTCGGTATTAGGCAGCAAAATGGCAAATTCTTCTCCGCCATAACGGCAGACATTATCATTGGGCCGCTTGAGCATATTCGCTGCCCTTTTACATATTTCAATCAACACTTGATCACCAGCGATATGACCATAGTTATCATTAACCTGCTTAAAATGATCGGCGTCTACCATTAACAAACTTAATGGTGTTTGCTGGCGACGGCTTAATAACTGCTCAGCACTATAACGTTGATTGAAAAACTTGCGATTTTTAACGCCGGTTAGGGCATCAATGGTTGATTGCTCTTCAAGGCGTTTATTAGTTTCTTGCAATTCCAATAATGTCATATTTAATTCGAAAGTGCGCTCCGATGCCTCGGCTTCAAGGTCTAGTTGCAAAGTCTCACTTTGCTGCTGCACTAAGGTCAGCTGCTGTGTTTGAGCGTCGAGCGCTTGCTGCGTTTGGCTTAATTCGAAGCGTAATGCTTTGCACTGGCTATAAAAGCGTTGACTAGATAATAAGTAAAGTGAAATTAACTGTCCTAATATACCCAGCTTTATTAAGTCGGCATAACAGTCTTTGCTCAGCAGTAATCCGGCATAACATAATTGGGCCAGAGCCAGGAAAGTACCGAGCCAAAAAATCCCGAGCAGCAGTGTGGCTGCGGCTTTGTTTTTTTGCCAAGTATGTCGCAGCAGATCAGCACTGGTAAAGGCCAAAGTAATCAGCGATACCAGCCCAACGGTGAACCAAGCTATACTCTGAGGCAGCAGTAATAGTGCCGCCGCCAGTATGATCAGCGGCCAAGATAACCAACTTGCCAGCCAATGATCTGACGATAAATTTAAGGCGCAGCGGCTGTGTTGATAATAGCTATAAAGTGCTAACGCGACGAATGATGGCATCAACTGTTGTTGCCATAACCACGCAATGGCGCCGTTAGAGTAGCTCCAGAGATCGATCTGAAAAACCAATGCTAGGCAAGTAGCGCTATAAGCACCAAGGTAGCGGTAACTTGAATCTTTGGTGGTAACAAAACACAGTATCTTAAACAAAACTGCAACCACTAAGGCACCAATAAGCAGTCCGGCAGTTAGTAAGTGATAACCAATGGCATGTTGCGCCGCGACTAAAGATTGGGTGATGGCTGGCAAGGAATCACTGGTTTGGTAAAGTAACGCCATAATCAACAATACCCAAGGTATTGTTGAACTCCTTTTTGCGAAATCCCTAGCCATCGAACACTCCTTGTTATCGATTCAACTTAAAAAACTTTTGGGTGGTTGCTAAACAGTGACGGCTTAATACGTTTAACGCTTGGTTTCTAGCTTGCGCGATTTCGGCGGCAATATGTGGTAAAAAAGCCGGCTCATTGGTGCGAGATTTAGGTTTAGGCTTAAGATTTCGTGGTAATAAAAATGGTGCGTCAGTTTCAATCATCAGGCGGTTGTCGGGAATAAGCGCGACAATTTCTTTTAACTCAAGCCCGCGTCGTTCGTCGCAGATCCAGCCGGTAATGCCAATGTGTAGATCAAGTTCAATGCAATCAATGAGTTCTGCTTTGGTGCCGGTAAAGCAATGCAAAACGACATCGGTTAGCTGGCTGCGATAGCGTGAGATTAGCTCAATAAAATCGCCATGGGCATCGCGTTGATGCATCACGACTGGCATGTTTAATTCAATGGCCAACTGCAGCTGTGCTTCAAATGCTTGGCGCTGGATAGGGCGAGGCGAGAAGTCACGGTTATAGTCCAAACCACATTCACCAAGCGCCACGACTTCAGGTTGCTGGGCAAGGTGGCGCAAGGCCGCTATTGATTGTTCGGTAAAGCTGCTGGCATCATGGGGGTGGATGCCAGCGGTTGCATAAACAACATTGGGAAAGCGCTGAGCTAAAGTTAGCGCTTGCTCACTGCCATCGAGGCTGCAGCCAAGCGCTATCATCGCACCGACATTAGCAGCTTGTGCTCTGGCAACTATCTCGTCTTGCTGCTCTTTAAACTTAGACGACGAGAGGTTAACCGCTATATCAATAAAGTCAGTGGTCATTTGTTACCTGCGATTATTGTTAATCATGAGTTGCTGAAGCTTCTTCATCTTCGGCCTCTTCTTCAAGCTTTGGTTTGCGCAACGAGGCAACAATTAGGCCGCACTCAAACAATAATAACATTGGGATCGCCAGCATTGATTGCGAAATAATGTCGGGAGGAGTTAATAACATGCCAATAACAAAGGCGCCCACCGCAACATAAGGTCGCTTCTTGCGTAAGTTATCTGGCGTGGTTATGCCAGCCCAACAAATTAAGACAATCGCAATGGGAATTTCAAACGCCAGACCAAAGGCAAAAAATAACTTGAGGATAAAATCAAGGTAACTTTGAATGTCGGTTGCAATAGTAACGCCTTCGGGTGCAACGCTGGTGAAAAAGCCAAATATAACGGGAAAAACAATATAATAAGCAAAGCAAATGCCAGCATAAAATAATAAGGTGCTCGCCAATAAAAACGGCGCGACTAAGCGTTTTTCGTGTTTATAAAGTGCCGGCGCAATAAAGGTCCATATTTGGTGTAATACCACAGGGATCGCGATAAAAAATGACAACATTAAGGTCAATTTAAAGGGGGCGAAGAATGACGAAGTCACTCCCGTGGCGATCATGGTTGCGCCGTCCGGTAACTGCTCAATTAGTGGCTGTGATATGTAGTGATAAATATCGTTAGCAAAAGAAACTAAACAAATAAAGATCACAAAAATACTAAGCACCGCTTTGAGCAGGCCGTTCCTTAATTCCATCAGATGGGTAATTAATGGTTGTTGAGACATAATTATTCTTTGTCTTGTGCTGTTTCTGAGTTGGCGACTTTTTTGCTTGAATTCTCATAAGGTCGCGTGACATCTTGCGCCGCTTCCTGCAATGATTTTATTGAATCGTGCAATTCATCAGGGATCAGATTGGTGTTTAGGTCTTTGCTGTAGCTTTCCGCTTTTTTTAAATCGGCGTGCAGCTTTTCAATTTCCAGCTCTTGGTTCAACTCGTCTTTAACGTTGTTGGCCATTTTTTTTGCTGTGCGGATCCATTGAGATACCGATCTGACAGCGACGGGCAGTCGCTCAGGTCCAAGCACAACAAGGCCTAACACACCAATGACAATGAGTTCCCATAGTCCAATATCGAACATAGGGCGTTATACCTGTTCTTTGTCTTTGCTTTGTGCTGACTCTTTGTTGGCAAGAGATTGCGTTTTTTCTTGCTCTTCCATTGCCTTTTTTTCTTCTTCAGACGCCATGGCTTTTTTGAAGCCTTTTACAGACGAACCCAGATCGCTGCCCAAAGTACGAAGTTTCTTTGTGCCAAAAAGTAAAACGATGATCACTGCGACTATAAGAAGTTGCCAAATACCGATGTTGCCCATTACTACTCCAAAAAATGTCAAATGTTAAAAAAGATTGCTCATACTAAGCTATTTTTATTCAATCTGTATACCGACTATTTACCGCGCCCGCTTAATAACCACGAACAAATGCCTGCACCAGTCAATACCAGCGAGTGCCATGATACGCCATTTTTAATATAAAAAAGGCTGGCACAGATCAATAATGTACTACCTATCACTAACCAGCGGGTACTTTTATGTTGCGAAACTTGATTGTTTAGTAACAAACGCTGGCCTTGATGCCATTGTTGCTGGTGGCGTTGGTGTAATTTTAGATTATCATAAATAAGGTCGGGTAGCTCAGGCATTTTTTCGGCCCAAAATGGCGCATTAGCTTTAACTGATTTATAAAATGCTTTTGGCCCCATTTGCTCTTTCATCCAGCGTTCTAAAAATGGCTTGGCGGTTTGCCACAAGTCAAGCTGGGGGTACAGCTGGCGGCCTAAGCCTTCAACGTAGAGCAAGGTTTTTTGCAGCAGCACTAGCTGCGGTTGCACTTCCATATTAAAACGTCTGGCGGTATTAAATAAATTGACTAAGACGTGACCAAAAGATATTTCAGCCAGCGGTTTAGCAAAAATAGGTTCAAGTACTGCCCTAATCGCACTTTCAAAAGCGTCTGCGTCGGTATCGGCTGGTACCCAGCCTGAATCAATGTGCAAGGTGGCGACACGGTGATAATCGCGATTGAAAAAAGCGAGGAAGTTTTCGGCTAAATAACGTTGATCTTCACTGTTTAAGGTGCCGACAATACCGCAATCGATACCGATGTATTTAGGATTGTCCGGGGTTTGGTGTGAGACAAAGACATTGCCAGGGTGCATGTCGGCATGGAAAAACTTATCGCGAAAAACTTGGGTGAAAAATACTTCAACACCACGCTCTGCTAATAGCTTAAGATTGGTATTTTGAGCGTTAAGAGCGGCGATGTCTGCCACTGGAATACCATAAATACGCTCCATCACCAACATATTGGAATAACTGTGGTCACTGTAAATGAACGGTACATAAAGTGATGGTGAGTCTTCAAAATTAGCGCGTAGACGTTGCGTATTCTGCGCTTCGCGAGTCATGTCTAGCTCGTCAAAAATCGTTCGGGTATATTCTTTTACCACTTCAACCGGACGTAATCTTTTGCTAATTGGCACAACTTTTTCGATAACCTTGGCAAAGGTTGCCATTAAATCCGTATCGCTTTTGATGGTTTTAGCGATGTTCGGGCGAATAACTTTAATTACCACGGTTTGGTTGTTTTGTTTGAGTGTCGCCCCATGAACTTGAGCTATTGAAGCGCTGGCCATTGGCTGTGCTTGGAAATCGTCGAACACTTCATTAATTGGGCAACCGAGGTTATCGCTAATTATTTTTGCTGCTTGCTCTGGGCAAAATGGTGGGACCTTGTCTTGCAGCTTGGTCAGTTCAACCGCGATTTCGTCACTGAGTAAGTCGCGCCGAGTTGACAGCATTTGGCCAAATTTAATGTACACCGGTCCGAGCTCTTCAAGCGCTAACCTGATGCGCTGTGCTTGTGGTTTGTCGCGGTGGCAGTTGTGGAGCCAAAAAAAACAATGGCGGCCGAATTTTACAAACCACGGTAGCATGTGCCAAGGAATTAGCTCATCGAGGCCATGTTGTAAAAAGACTTTATTAAGTTGATAAAAACGGCGGATGCGCGTGAATTTCATGCGGTGTTATGACCTTAATGTCGAAATGCGTGACTCTAGTTCGCTTAAGCGTTGGCTTAAACTGGTGACTTGATCGCTAAAGTGGACCAGCTCTAGCTGTCCCGGTGCCAGCTTTAGTTCTTGGGTAATATATAGGGCGGCCTGTTCGGTGGTGGCCGACTTTAAATTACTCAGGCTGCTGCTAATTTTCTTTAGACTTTCAATGCTGTGGTAAGCAACGACATCACCAGTGTAATGAGACAAGTGCTCAGCCCAATCAATATCGAGCTTAGTCAGTAACTCAGCAAACTGTTGCAACAACTTGATGTCGCCAACAATCACTAATTGTTCTGACTTTATTAGCTTGGTGATTGCACCATTGTCTTGTAACTGTCCGAGCGCGCTGGCAGAAACCACCAACTCAACATCTAAGGCGCCTTCATACTGACCTAAGATCTCGACGCGCTGATGGTTAAAGAAAAAATACAACGGCTGCTGATATTGTTGCAGTGTCAGTTTAAATGCCTTACCTCGAAGTGGGGCAATACGCAGCTGTGCACTAGAGTCCAACGCTAACAGCTGATTGATGGTTGTTTCAATAACCGCACAAACTAAACTAGGAAATGGCATCTCGGCTCCTTAAGATAGCAGCTTAAAACTTATAACCGCGGTGCAGTGCAACGATGCCGCCTGTTAGGTTGTAATATTGCGTTTGCTCAAAACCAGCGGTGTCCATCATGGCTTTAAGCGTGTCTTGATCTGGGTGCATTCGAATAGATTCAGCCAAATATTGATAACTTTCGCTGTCGTTGGCCACTAGCTTGCCAATTTTTGGTAGCAAATTAAAACTATAAACGTCATACGCTTTTGTTAGTAACTCATTACTTGGCTTTGAAAATTCCAAGACTAATAAACGCCCGCCAGGTTTTAATACGCGATACATTGAACGCAATGCTTCGTCTTTATCGGTGACGTTGCGCAGACCAAAAGCAATGGTGATTAAATCGAAGGTATTATCGGCAAATGGCAGCGCTTGTGCGTTGGCTTGAACATATTCAACATTAGATACCACGCCAAGGTCACGCAATTTATCACGACCGACTTTAAGCATTGAGTCATTGATATCAGCTAAAATTACCTGACCAGTATTACCAACAATGCGAGAAAATTTAGCGGTTAAGTCGCCTGTACCGCCTGCTAAATCTAATACTTTTTGGCCGGGACGCACACCAGAACAATCGATAGCAAAACGCTTCCATAAGCGATGCACGCCAAACGACATAACATCATTCATGATGTCGTACTTAGCAGCAACCGAGTGAAATACTTCAGCAACCTTAGATTCCTTTTCGCCGACGTTTACTTCTTTGTAGCCAAAGTGGGTGGTCTCATTTTGGTTATTGCTCATGGTTGAATTCTCATTACTTGAAATAAGCGCTAGTGTACTGCATGGCGCTGGTTAACTAAACACTATTGTCGACAAAAATGTTCAACAACTGATGCAGCGCAAGCGAGATATTTAAATTAATTAAAAATGAGAATTAAATTGCTGGCTAAATTGAACTTAGTGCAAACAATTGGCTCTATGTAATGAATATTGAGATTCATCACTCATATTCCCTTGTAATTATTTGCTTTAATGCGCTCGTTTGAGCGCATTTTTTTTGATTTTTTAACTCCACCAATGACATCAATGTTTACTACCGTTCAATCGCAATTGGCTTCAACTAACGATAACGCGCCGATTTGCATTTGTTTCGTTTTAACCTACCATTTCTAGTACTCGTTCGAGTAATTGGTACCAAAAATATTTAATGGTTAGGGAGCGGTGGTAACGTGTCGAAATCGGTATTCAAATTTAGAGCATTTAATAAAGAGGCAATCGAGCTGTTGGTTAATCGTCAGTTATGGTTTGCTCGTCCCGATAGTTTGAACGATCCCTTTGAGTGCCCATTTGAACCAGCACAGATGTTTGTTGGGCTAGATACCTTTGACAAACTTGACGATCAGGTTAAGCATGAAACCAAAGAGGCTGCGTTAGCTACGTTCAATGCCATGGGCATTTGTTCATTTAGCCGCGCCAGAAAAAATCAATTAATGTGGGCGCACTATGCCGATGAGCACAAAGGTTTCTGTATTGGCTTTAATGAGTCCGAGTTAAAAAAGGTCAACGGCGCGATCCGTGCAATCGATGTTAGATACCAATCTGAACTACCTAGCAGTCAAGTATTAACCAACCTTGAATTTCCTTGCAAAAACAGCGCTGAGCGTTCTAAGGAGAACAGCCTTGAGCGGTTTCACGAAAACAGCCTTGAGCGCTCTACCGAAAACAGCCTTGAGTTGCCTAGCGATAAAAGCTTTGCCGATCATATCGATCAACAAGCTTATCACTCTATTATCGGTACCAAATATACTAATTGGCAATATGAACGGGAAAGGCGGCTAGTACTGCCGCAATCGCAAGCGCTGTTGTTTTCGCTAAAATCGGTTACCTCAATTGCTTTTGGTTTACGGATGCCAGCCCGAGACAAACAGACCCTAAAAGAGCTTTTAAAAGGACCACAATGGGCGCATGTTAAATGGTATCAGGGCGAAAAATCAGCGGGCAAGTTTGCACTTGATTTTAATCAATTAAAATAGCGGCTCTCAACAAAAAATTACTACTGCGTGGGAAACACGGCGGAGCAATTGTCAGGAAGATATATGTGGATAGATAAAAATATTATACCGGCGCTGATTGATGCGGTGGAGTTAACGATAACAGAGGAACTTGCAGCGCAAGCGTTAGCTGATGTTGAGACCGATGAGCATTATGATCCTAATGATATTGTTATTTTTGACGGTTTTGTATTGCCAGTACTTCAGGAAAATATAGCTTTTGGATTCTATTCAAGTGAGATGCTGGACAAGGGATTTGGTTTCTTAATTGGCCTGATCCAGCACTACTTAGACAACCATGGCAGTAAGTTATCTGATGAATGTTTTGGTCAACTTGCCATTCTTCACTACAAATACGGTCTAAAAAAATCATTGGAATATATAGATTATATCGAGCCCAAATATATCAAAGAAAATAACAATAATATTAACCGCTATGTGACTAGGGCGCTGTTAACTATTGAGCCGAATAAAGCGTCTAAGATTTAAAGGGGTAGCAGTAAGTTTACCGTTGATTTAACATGCGGTTAATAAAAAAGGGAAGTTAACCGATTGGCTAACTCCCCTTTTATTTGACATTAACGGTTAGACTTTTGCCGCGCGAGCTTGGTGCAGTTTTTGATAACTTTCAATCAAGCGTAGGTGCTTATCTAGTCCTTCCAGCTGCATGCTGGTTTTGGTTAGCCCCGGGAATTTAACCTCAGACATTACCGTGCCAACAACTTCTGTCATGTTGTCCTTGCCAAACATCCGGCTGAGGTTATTAAGATAATCGTCAAGCTCAAGTTCGTCATCTAAGGTGATTTCAAGCACCGCATGCACCGCTTGATAAAACAGCCCACGCTCAACGGTATTATCATTGTATTGCAAGAATGACTCAACCAACTCAATCGCTTCATCTAATTCGCCAAGGGCCAAATAGATTAGGATTTTAAGCTCAAGAATGGTTAATTGCCCCCACGGGGTGTTTTCATCAAACACAATGCCAATTAAGGTTGGAATGTCGGTTTGGTTATCTAACTGACTTTCTTCAAGGCGTTCAACTAGGCTGACTAATGCATCATCGTCCAATGAATGAAGATTCAAAATATCTGCGCGGTAATCAAGGGCCTTATTGGTATTATCAAACATCAGATCGTCGAACGGGTACACTTCCGAGTAGTCTGGCACCAAAATACGACAAGCACTGCCTAAATCAGAAAACTCGGCCACATACACTTCTTTGCCGAGCTGTTCTAAAATACCAAATAAAGTCGCGCTTTCTTGAGCGTTAGTGCCAGAAAAGTCCCACTGGCAAAATTCATAATCGTGCTTGGCGCTAAAGAATCGCCACGAGATAGTGCCCGTAGAATCAATAAAGTGCTCAACGAAATTTTCTGGCTCAGACACCGCCATGCTATTAAACGTTGGCGGTGGCACATCGTTTAGGCCTTCAAAACTACGGCCCTGTAACAGCTCAGTTAGGCTGCGCTCAAGCGCCACTTCAAAGCTAGGATGGGCACCAAACGAGGCAAAAACACCACCCGTTTTAGGGTTCATTAACGTGACACACATTACCGGAAATTGACCGCCTAATGATGCGTCTTTGATCACGATAGGGAAACCTTGCGCTTCAAGTGCGTTAATGCCCTCGACAATGCTTGGGTATTGGTGAAGCACCGCTTGAGGAACATCTGGCAGTACAATTTCTTGTTCGATGATTTGGCGTTTTACGGCCCGCTCGAAAATTTCAGATAAACATTGTACTTTTGCTTCTTCAAAATTGTTGCCTGCACTCATGCCATTGCTTAAAAACAGGTTTTCGATTAAGTTCGACGGAAAATACACCGTTTCACCATCAGATTGGCGCACATAAGGAATTGAACAAATACCACGTTCACTATTGCCTGAGTTCGTATCAATCAGGTGTGAACCACGTAATTCACCGTCTGCGTCGTAAATCTCGCGACAATATGGGTCTAAAATTCCTGCCGGAAGATTGTCGTCTTGATCAGGTTTAAACCATTTTTCATTGGGATAATGTACAAATTCACTGTTGGCAATCTCAAGACCAAGATACTGATCATTATAAAAGAAGTTACAGTTTAAACGCTCAATAAACTCACCTAAGGCCGAACACAGCGCGCTTTCTTTGCTTGAGCCCTTGCCGTTAGTAAAACACATTGGTGACGCCGAATCGCGAATATGCAATGACCAGACGTTTGGCACAATGTTGCGCCACGATGAAATTTCGATCTTCATGCCAAGCTCAGCTAAAATCTCGGTCATGTTGGCAATGGTTTGCTCAAGTGGCAAATCTTTACCTTCGATAAATGACTCGGTTGCTTCATTAGGCTGTGCCATCAACATCGCTTGCGCGTCGGCATCAAGATTGGCAACGGTTTCAATGTTAAACTCAGGCTGAGTCTGAACTACTTTTTTAACCGTACAACGGTCAATTGAACGTAATATGCCCTGACGGTCGCGATCAGAAATCGTGTCAGGTAGCTCGACTTGAATTTGAAAAACCTGATTATAACGATCTTCAGGATCAACAATATTATTTTGCGACAGGCGAATACCTTCGGTCGGTATGTCACGCGAAACACAATAAACTTTCATAAAATAGGCGGCACATAACGCCGACGACGCGAGAAAGTAGTCAAACGGGCTTGGCGCCGAACCGTCGCCTTTATAACGAATAGGTTGATCGGCGATAACCGAAAAATCGTCAAACTTGGCTTCAAGTCTAAGGTTATCGAGAAAATCTACTTTAATTTCCATTGCATGGGTTCCACAGTGGTGACGTCAATAAAATCGAAAATGCTTGGAGCTTACACGCCATCAAACGGGTAAATCTAAGTGAGAGCGACTTTAAAACTGGCCAATTGAATAATGGAGCCAATTATCGGCTTTTTAAGTGCGATAGTCTTTAGTTAATTGCCAAATCTGTGAATAAAGCTGGTCCTAACCGACATACAAACCCTCATATTAGTCGATGTTTGTCTAAGAAAATCAGCTTATCACTTATAACCTATGAACAAGTTCAATAGATGAAGAACAGAATAAATAGCGCCTTGGAAAGTATTGAATCATCCAGCTGTTGAAAAAGAATTAAGGAATTACTTAGCGAGTGCTGCACATAGAGCATAAATTGGGTAAATTGAAAACCCAGTTGACAGAAAGTAAAAGCGGAGTGAAATAATGAATTGCATTACATTAAGGCGCCAGTTGCACCAGCACCCAGAGTTGTCAGATGAAGAAGTCGCGACGGCGTCGCGTCTGGTTGATTACTTAACGCCTTTAGCGCCTGACCAAATTATAACCGGTATAGGTGGGACTGGCGTGGCTGTTTGCTTTGGTGATGCAGCAACAGGCCCTACGGTAATGTTACGGTGTGAACTCGATGCGTTGCCAATTGAGGAAGTTAACAATTTTGATTATCGCTCAATAATACCTGGGGTTTCGCATAAATGTGGTCACGATGGCCATATGGCGATACTAGCTCAAGTGGCTCAGCATTACGCCAAGAATCGGCCCCAAGCTGGCCGGGTTATTTTACTATTTCAACCTGCTGAAGAAACGGGCGCAGGGGCCAAAAGCGTTTTAGAAGACAAAATAGCACAGCAATTTAAGCCAGATTTTGTGTTTGCATTGCACAATGTGCCCAATTACCCAATGGGGCAAGTTATTGTCAAAACAGGCACTATGTGCTGTGCATCGCGTGGCTTAATTATCAGCTTTACGGGTAAAACCGCTCACGCAGCGCAACCAGAAACAGGAAATAGCCCACTAAAGGCGGTGTATCAGTTATTGCCAATGTTTGAGCAATTACCCGCGCTGATTAATAGCAAGAGCGAGTTCACCTTTGCCACGGTAGTTGGCGTTAAACTGGGTGAAAAATCCTTTGGCACTTCGCCTGCTGATGCACAAATATATGTCACGCTGCGTAGTGAATCTAATGTTGAAATGGAACATTTAGTTAAGCAGGTTAATGACAGCGTACAGGCGCTGGCTAAGCAATATCAATTAGTGAGTGCAATCGACTATGAAGACGTTTTTGATGCCACGGTTAATCATGACAACGCCGTCGCTATTATAACTGGTGCACTTAGTGATGAACCCGTGCGATTAACCTCAGCGCCTTTTCGTTGGTCAGAAGACTTTGGCCAGTTTACTAGCTTGTACTGTGGCGCTTTATTTGGCTTGGGGGCAGGAGAGAATACGCCAGCCTTGCATAATCCTGACTATGATTTTCCCGATCAATTGATTGCTATTGGCAGTGATTATTTTATCAAGATCACCGATCACTGCTTTGATTAAGTTAATCAACTAACACGATGCCGAGGCTTTCTAATAAACAAGCGGCTTCGAAGCGGCAGAATTTAGCGCCGCTAATCTGGTTGTTTAATAAATCGATGTCGTAACTAACAGCATCGCTAAAGTCTGCATCGGTGAGATTGGTACTGCCGAAAATGGCATGACTAAAGTCGGTATGATTAAACTTAGCGTCGGTAAAATTACCTTCTCTAAAATCAACGTAGTGGGCTTTACATTGCACCATCACTAATTCACTAAGCGATAAGCCAATAAAAATACTGTCATTTAAGATGCAGTGGCTAAAACTCATTGGCGCACTAAGCGCGTAATTGGGCCAAGTTGCGTTGTTCCAATTGACCCCAACTAATTTACTTTCGGTAAACGACACATCATCAAATCGGCTAAAGCCTAAGTTAACCAAACTTAGGTTACAGCGATAAAACTGACATTGAATAAAGCGGCAGTTACGAAATTTCGCGTTACTAAAATCACAGTCTTCAAAACGACAATCTTCAAACTCGATATCGGAAATTTCGGTATCTGGCAAAGTTAAGCCGTTGAAGGTTTTAGAATAAAATTCTGATTGAGATAAATCTAATTGGCCCATGCCACTGCCTTGATTTCTTTATAGGTAATAGCCCTGAGTATAAAGTAATAGCTAAGTATTTTAAATATTTAGCGATACACATCAATGGCCGTTATCGCGGTTTATTCGGGGCACTTAATGGCTAAATCATGTCGTCGCAATAGCTGACTGTCTTGAGTAATTGATTGAATCTTCGACAAATCTAAATTAAGATCTTTATATCAGGCAGGGAGCCAGATATTTTCCAGCCTCGTTAGCGTAATACCCGTCAACGCAGTTTGCTAGTGCTTTCTAGCTCACTAACAACACGAGAGAAAACCGATGAAAAAAAATATAGTGATGTTATTTGCCACCGTGTCATTATTGCCATTAAATGTTTTAGCGCAAGCCACTGATCAGAGCAGTTCTCTTGAGGTTTCTAACCAAACGATTGCAATGCAACGTGATTTGTTAGCAAAAAATACGCAGGGTAAAGGATTTGGCCCGCAATCACCACGAGATATCGATTCAATGGCTGGGCAAAATAGCCGAGCTTTTAACGCTGCGCCCGCTTATACCGAGATGAATTTATGTAATATTCATTTCCATAAAAATGCTGAACATAAAGGTGGTGAGTTTACCCGTTATGCTGGCAATGGCGATGGTAAAGGCCATCGGTCGGGATACATGTTTAATGGCTATCTTAGCAGCGCAGAGTTAACTCAACCTGATTATCAACAAACTGCCGCGAGCCTAGCACCGGGAGAAACAATTGAGGTGCATTATGTGTATACCACCGCGCAAGTTAAACCCGGACCAACCTTAGGTTCTTGTTTAAGTCCAGCGATTAAAAATCCGCAACTTAGAGTTGAAACCCAAGTTTTCATTGTGGTTAATGATGTTAATGCGCTTGATTTTACGACCTTGGCCAAGCATGAGTTGCGCAATGGCAAACATCAGGCATTAAATATTCCAACCAATACCGGCCAACCAGTGCAATATGCAGGATCGATGACAGGGCCGAGTTATAACGAAAAAGGTTCGCCATTTCAGGCAACATGGAGCGTTCGCCCTAAAGTAGCTAAGGTTAATGCCCAGTCGATAGATAAATGGTTTAACAATAATGTCTTTAATGAAGATCATGCTCATGCGGTCAGAAACCTCGTTACAAACCCAGATTTGCTGTCAAAAATAGTGCAGTAATCTCAAAATTGGCCGATTATGGCTTGTGTCACCAATCACTATAAATTATTGAACCCAGTGGCAATGAGCTTGCTGTGTGGTCGAACTAACAGCAAGCTCAGTGGAATTAATTTTACCAAGGTGATTTTGTTAAAAATACCACGCTAGCGACATTTGCAGGTGATCATCTTGCCTAATAACATAGAGCTGATCCGTGGCCTTATCGCTACTAAATATTCTTAAATCTAGGCTGGCTTTAAAGTCATTGCCAAATCGGCGACTAGCTTCGAGTAACAGGCTGGTGGCATCATGATCTAAGTCGCTGCTCATACCAACCAAAAGGGTGGTGTCTTGGGCATCGTTAAACGCGAGTCGTGCGCCAAGATATAGGTCGTTTTGATTAGCAGCTCCAGCGCTATTTTGATCGGCGTCGCCACGCGAATCCCAGCCATGTTCGAGCAGTAATCCGAGATCGATATTAGTGTCGAATATTCCAACATAGGTATATTCAAACCCCGCCTGACTGGCCCAAAAATTTTGTTGGTCAGTATCGCGGTATATCGCTTCAAACTTCCATAAAAAATCACCGAGTGTTGCTTGGAGATCTAAGCCTAGTTGATCCATTTGGCTGTAATGCTGACGTAAAATTAGGCCGTTATCGCTTGGTTCTGCGACCAACTCGGGGTCGCGGTTGGTGCCTTTGAACCAATAAGTTCCTAGATCAAAATCGCCAATACTGTGAGCCCAGCGCACCGCAAAGTCGACATGGTGTTCTTGATCGTCAGATTGATATGTTATGTGGTTATTATCAACAGGCAGTGGGGCCCGCAAGCGAGCGTTAGTGCCGACAAACTGGCGTTCTCTAAAACCGGGCAAGACAAATAAATCGACGATGCCCCAATCTTGAACCAAGGACAAATTAATCATTTGTTGGCCGAGTTTGTCTTCGCCGTCGATATCTTCAACCGCATCAGTTTGGTTAATAACATCAACCAAATGTTGGAATTCAGTCACCCCCCAAAATTCTTTGCGAATGCCAAGCCGGAGCTCCCAGTCATTGCCTGCATGAACATAACTCAGTTCGCGAATATCACCATGGCTGCGTTGATCATCTTGTGAGTCAATTCGGTAAAATGGCTTAAAGATCACGCTGCTAGCGCCATCATTGCTGCCCCAGTAAAACTCAGGCTCAATTAAGGCTGATGTTTGGTTGTGACTTAATTGATCGCCATACAAGCCGCTGTTTTGGAAATAACGCTGCTCCAATTCGACTTTACCTGATAATTCAAACTCAACCGCCTGACTGCTTGTGGTTAGCAGTGTGGCGGCTGCTAACAACATTGCGTGGTTAATGTTACTCATTAACGAGCTCTTTTTAATGAATTACGATTAAAATCGCTGTCTTTTAATCCAGTTTTGAAGGCGTAGTTGCTCCATTTCAATTCGGTGCTTTTACCGGTCTGATGGTTAACCATCATCATAGAATCGGCGCGCCAGTATTGGGTTAGGTATTGCTGGTAATTTAGGTAACTTAATGTTTTTAGTAGTGAGTTTTTGCGATCGTAAAAGTCGATTTTTTGAATGCGATGGGCTAATTGATCAACCCAAACGATGCGTCTGGTGTAACCGGAGTTCTCGTCAAGTGGGTATTGCTCGACCTTAAAGGTTGCAAGGCCATTAAGTGTATCGTCGCCGAGGTATTTGTAAGTATATTTTTCGATTTCAAAAGAGCTAAGATCTTCAAAAGCATACTCAGAGCCCATAAATGGCCCTGATTTGTTACGAGAAGATATACGTTTAACGCGTTTTAGCGCCGGTAAATATAACCATTGGTCGTCGTTAGCCTGTGGGTGAGAAAAGCTCAAAAATGCGGTGCCTTTGACATCGCGTGGTTTGTTAAAGATGGTCAGACTTTTATCGCCATCGTTTAATTGCTCCAAAGATTTCATTTTGATTTCACGAATGCTTTCTTGGCCTTGCTTGTTGCGTAAAACCATTAACATGTCAGCGGTGGAATCGGTCCAGCCGAGATCTTGTTGTTTGACTTGTTGCGAAATCGCTAGCCCTCTTTCTTGTGCCGTTTGTGCGAGACTAAAATGGCTGACCAAGCTAAGCGTGGTGATGGCCAAAGTAGTGGAGATTAAAGTAGTGAGTGATTTTTGTAACATCGATATGCTCCTAAATTTGTTGACCACCGCACTATGTGGCGGTGGTGGTAATGTGGCGGTAAAAATAAACTGTTTTACTAGTTAGTTGGTTCGGTGGCGCTAGTTAACCCAACAGGTTCTTCTTCGTGTGGTTGCACGCGGCGCTTATTGGCTACTTTGTCGATTAACATCAGCAAAGGTGGCAAGAATAAGAAATCGACCACTAAGGCAATAAATATCGTTGCAGCGGTTAATAAGCCCATGTCAGAATTTAATTTAAATGATGATTGCGCTAATACAGTAAAACCAGCCACTAATACCAAGGTGGTTATCCACAGCGCCCGGCCAACATTAGCAAAGGCATAATGAACCGCCTGCACAGTTGAAGCTTGACGCTCTCGCTTGGCATGCAGGTACTTACTTAAAAAGTGTACCGTATCATCAACAACAATGCCTAGGGTCATGCCGATAACAACAGACAATCCTAAACCAACTTGACCGTCATACAGTCCCCACAGGCCAAACGCCATTGCCGCTGGAACCATGTTGGGCAACAGGCTTAGCAAACCATATCGCCAGCTGCGCAGCGCAAAACCTAACATTAGTGAAATAAGAAACAGCGCGGCGGTTGTGCCAATTAACATGCTAACAATATTTCGTTGACCAATATGAGCAAACATCAGGCTAGGGCTAGCAAGATCAACTTGATATTGTGGTGCATTTTGCACAAACCAGTTATTCACTTCGCCTTCAATGGCGATTAATTGGGTGCTGGTCATGTTTTCAAAGGTCACCACTACCCTTGTTGATGATTTATCAACATCGAGTTGATTGTTGAGATCAAGACCGTAAGGCAATGACATTTCAAACAACAACAAGTATTGCGCTGACATCTCTTGGCTATCAGGCAATTTGTACCAACTTGGATCATCGCCATGCATGTTTTTGTTTAAGCGTTTTAAGGTATCAGTAATGGTGCTGACATGATCCGTATGCGGCATTTGACGCAACCAGTCACTAAAATCAGAGACAGTCGATAAATATTGTGGATCATTAATACCACTGGCTTTACCAGTTTTAATCGACACTTGCAGCTGCATCATGCCGGACAGGTTTTGTTGCATAAAATCGGTCGCCACGCGGTAAGGCACTGTGTGATCGAAGTATTTAACAAAGTCGTCGTTTAATTCATTTTTTGGAATAAAGACTGCTGCGGCAATAATTAATGCACTGGTGATTGGCAATAATAATTTGCGCTGCTTAATCACAAAGTCGGCTAACCGTGCCATAGTATCGCTCTGGCCTTCAGGTTGTTGTTTAACCTTAATAGGCAGCACTGTTAATAGCGCAGGAAATAAGGTAACCGAAAAGACAAAAGCAAACATCACACCAATAGCGACTAAGTTACCCAAATCTCGAAACGGCGGCGAGTCAGAAAAATTCATACTCAAAAAGCCAATCGCCGTAGTAATACTGGTTAAAAATATTGGCTGTAAATTAAGTTTTATACTTTTGGCAATCGCTTGGCGTTTATCTGCACCGTGACGCATTTCATAAAACATTGAGGTTAGGATGTGAATACAATCGGCCACTGCTAGCGTTAGGATCATCGTTGGCGCTGATGACGAGGGGCCGGTTAAATAAAAACCTAACCAGCCAGCAAGACCCATGGTGCTGACAATACTCGTAATAATCACCACAACAGTCGCGACCGTGCCAGTGATAGTTCTTAGAAGCAACCCAATCGTGATAATCACCACTAAAAACATTAAGGGAATGAGGGTGGCGCTGTCGTTGACAGCCGCTTCACTAAATGAAGTGTCCATCATTACCATGCCTGACAAATAAACCTCGGTGCCAGGGTTACTGTCTAAAAATTCCTGCCTTAGTTGCCTGACGTAAGCTGCAACTTGCGGCACTTCGGTCATTGGATCGATGCCCGGTAACTGTACCGTGACATTAACCACTGAAATGTGACCGCTGGTTGAAATAATTTTATTGACCAGATTGGGTTCGGCTAGTGCGATTTTTTTAATTCGCGTTAAATCTTCATCAGATAACTTGCTAGCCGACATTACAAGATCTTCAACAATCATGTCGTCTTCTTCGGCAAAAGTGTGTTGAAAATTGGTGACTGAGTCAACACGACTAGAGTAGGGCACCTGCCAGCTTTTTTTCGTTAGCGATTTTATTGCACCTAGGTGTTCGCGGGTAAAGACATTATCGTCTTTAGGCACCACGACAAAAGACACGTTATCATTTTTGTTATAGATCTTTTGCATTGACTCAAACGCCACAAGCTGTGGATTTTCATCACTAAAAAAGACCCGATAGTCATTTTTAAAGGCAAGCTTTTGGGCGCCTGCACCAGCGAGTACTACTAAGGCAATCGATACCAGTATTATCCATACTGGATACCGGCCAATGAAGCCATATAATCGGTCTTTCATCACGGTTCCTATAGTGACGATTCGTCACTTATTGGGTTAAAAAAATGCGGTGAGATCCCCGCATAAACTATATTATTGTTGCGTACAATTTAACTGGTTAAAAATTAAATTGGCGACCTTTAGTTCGCATCAAAGCTAACTCGTTACCAAAAACTTGTTCTAATGACTTGGTCAGTTCGATGCGATAATCTTTGTCTTGGCTAACAGGTTGCCAATTAAGGCCATCAAAAAACAAATTGCTTTGGTTAAACAATTCACGCTCAACCACCAAACTGTCACGACCGCCGCATTGCTCTACCTGTCCAGATAACAAAGTGATGGTGCCATATGACATCGACCAACTGGCAAAACATAACTGCTGAATGCCCATGTAACTTGGCAAAACTAAATTACTGTTCGCAATAGCTTCTTCAATAATGCCGTAAATCGCGCTCATTAATTTTGTTTCGAGCTGCTGCTGGTGGTTTAGTCGCTGCTCGCTACATTTTTCATACACAGTCGGTGCCTTGGTACATAGCGCCGTCTGAAATAACGCGGGATGCAATATTGCGTACATCAGGTACGAAAAATTTAACAGTAACATCTGCTCTCGGGTACAGCCTTGGTAGCTGGCTGCTCGCATAAACAGATCTGACAAAATTGTCATCGCATGATTACTAATCGCCAATAACAAATCCTCTTTACCAACAAAGTGTTTATAAACAGTACCTTTTGAGAAGGGTACCTTGGAGACCACTTTATCGATCGTTAAGTTTTCGATGCCTTGTTGCTCTATAATCGCAATAGCGGCCTCGATAATCAGTTGTTCGCGTGCTGCTAATGCCTGTTGATCTAAAACTTTTGGAGCCATGCTGCATTTTTCCTAATATTTCTTAATCACTGTATTAATAAGTTATAAGCTTGAAATCTCAATAAGTGACGTTCCGTCAGTGACGATTCGTCAATCATAAGCTTAATCATTTAATTGTCAATAATTATTGTCGTTTTTATCGGCTGTTTTAATCTGGCTTGGTCACAAAATAAGTGCAGTTTGAGCCTTGCTCAATTAAAGAATTTGGGTATAGTTTATTGCATTTGATCCCAGCAAACTTGCCAAGTAACTATTATAACGCTTTGCGGTGTAAGGATTAACTCTTTGCAGAAAATGGATTAATTTTTTGTTGTCCAAACTATGGGCCCTAGGTGAACAAAGCAAGTTATGAGTAATTTATTTAAAGATATCTATAACCAAGAATTTTATGATCAATTCGCCGCTGTGCTTGCGCAGACGGTGGACTCATTTGATTGTGCGCAGTTTAAATCTTTAATTTTTTGCGCTGAGTTTAATGATTATGAATTAAAAGATCGGATGATCCATACTGCTAAGGTAATGGCCCATTTTCTACCCAAAGACTTTGGGCAGGCGGTGACTGTGGTCAAGAAGATTATTAATCAGTTACGTCAGCAGCAGATTTGTGAACAAAGCATCGAATTTATGTTTTTTCCTGAATTCATCGCATTATACGGCATTGATGATTATGATAACTCGATAGATGCTTTTGAATTTGTTACTCAATTCACCAGCTGCGAATTTGCGGTTCGACCTTACATTGTTAAATACCCAGAACCGATGTTAACGCAAATGTTGTTATGGTCGCAGCACCAAGACAGCCGTGTGCGGCGCTTAGCCAGTGAAGGTTCAAGGCCAAGGTTACCGTGGGCAATGGGACTGCCGAGCCTTAAACAAGATCCGACCCCCTTGTTGGCTATTTTAGATAATCTTAAGCAAGATCCTGAAGAAATTGTCAGGCGCAGCGTCGCCAATAATCTTAATGATATCGCCAAAGACAATGCCGATGTGGTGATCGATATTGCTAAAAAGTGGCTAGGCAGCAACAAAGAAAGGGATTGGTTGGTTAAACACGGCTGCAGAACCTTATTAAAACAAGGCAATAGTGAGGTGCTAAAGTTGTTTGGTTTTGATAGCCGTTTTGTAAAGCTGAGCAATTTTAAGATTGAGACGCCAACAGTTAACATTGGCAAACACTTAGAGTTTTCGTTTTCGCTGGCCAATACCGCCAGCAAAACTCAAATGGTCAGGCTGGAATACGGACTTTATTACCTGAAAAAAAATGGTGAACTGGCGCGTAAGGTTTTTAAGATCAGTGAGCGCGAATTAGCCGCTAATCAAGGTTATGACTTTAACCGCAAGCAAAGTTTTAAGCTGATTACGACACGGGTATTTTATCCGGGTATTCATCAATTGGCGGTTATTATTAACGGCCAAGAGCAGCAACTTAAGCCGTTTGAGTTAGTCGTTTGATTTAGTAGTTTGATTTGGTTGTAGCAATAAGTACTTAAATTAGTCATACCAAAAATCATTGGAACTGCAGTGAAGCCGTCACAAAATGTTCTGGAAATATTTTGAGCGTCGCTTGCGACGACCTTTGGTGAAATACACGGATGTATTTCATAATAAAGCTGCGGTTTCAATGATGACGGGTAAAATAAAGGGAAAGGAAATGAGTAAATATCAAGGTGGTTGTAGTTGTGGCGAAGTGCAATACTCGTTTGAAGGCGATAGCATTAACTCGGTCTTTTGTTACTGCAAAAGCTGCCAAGTTCATACCGGATCTGACAAATGGTTTGGTTTATGGGTTGGCAAGGATAAGCTTACTATTACTCAAGGCAACCCAAGCACTTATACACGCAAGGGTGATTCTGGCCAAGACATTAATCACCTGTTTTGTGCGACTTGCGGCACCACAGTTTGCGTTGAAGTAACGGTTGGCAATTTTTATTCAGTGGCCGTTTCAAGCTTGCATGGCGATCATCAGATAACACCTAATATGGCAATTTACACCGCATCGGCGCCTGTTTGGGCTGTATTTCCTGAGGGTGTGCCAAAATTCGACATTTTGCCGCCAGGGCTTGACGGTTAAGGGGACAGTGTCATGATATTTTTTGACGGTTTTAGCCGAACTACTATTACGACAAATACAGCTGCTGAGGGTGTTAACATTAATGTCGTGCACGGCGGCTCAGGTCCGCCGTTATTATTGCTGCACGGTTACCCACAAACCCATGTAATTTGGCACTTGGTTGCTCCTTTGTTAGCTGAGCACTTTCATGTTATTTGTCCTGACTTACGAGGTTATGGTGACAGTTCTGTACCGGCGTCGAGTGCGGATCATTCCCCTTATTCAAAACGGGTAATGGCTCAGGATATGGTAAGTGTAATGGCCGCTTTGGGTTACAATGAGTTTGCAGTGGTTGGTCACGACCGTGGTGCAAGAGTAGCTCACCGGATGGCGCTTGATCATCCACGTAAAATCACCAAAGCTTGTTTGATGGATATTATGCCAACGGCGATGATGTTTAATGACACTGATCAGCAATTTGCGACTGGCTATTATCACTGGTTTTTTCTGATCCAGCCTGATGGCTTGCCTGAGCACATGATTGGCGCTGATCCTAGTTATTATCTTAAAGAAAAACTCAAACGCTGGAGTGCTGATGGCGCCGTTTTTTCAGCTGATGCAGTGGCAGAGTACGTTAGATGTTTTAGCAAAGCCGAATCAATTCATGCTACTTGTGAAGATTACCGCGCCGCGGCGACTGTTGATCTTGAGCACGATGCCAGCGATCAGGATCAAAAAATTCAGTGCCCGCTGTTAGTATTGTGGGGCTCGCAAGGTTTTGTCGAAAGTCGTTATGATGTACTCAATGACTGGTCACAATACGCCGAGTGTGTCAGTGGTAATTCACTAGATTGTGGTCATTTTCTGCCAGAAGAACAGCCAGAGCAGGTGACTAAACAACTGTTACAGTTTTTTAGTTCATGATGCACTTTGCGCTAAAAGAACAAACTAGGGTGGTAATGATTAATGCCTGAACTAAAATGCTAGAGCTAAAAGTTATTGCCTTATTCCTTATTACCGCGGTCGCAGAAATTGTCGGCTGTTATCTGCCTTACCTATGGCTTAAGCACGATAAAAGCATTTTGTTGTTGATTCCTGCGGCGCTAAGTTTGGCGCTGTTTGCTTGGTTATTATCATTACATCCTGCCGCTGCCGGCCGCGTTTATGCCGCCTATGGCGGGGTTTATATCTTTGTTGCTATTATTTGGCTTTGGTTGGTCGATGGTATCACACCAACAGTTTGGGATATCGTTGGCAGCTTGGTAGCGGTCAGTGGCATGGCCATTATTATGTTTGGCCCCAGTCAGCAGTCTTAATGGCGCATGTATCATGTCACCATTTAGTTTTTTAGCGGCACTAACTGGCAGCCAATAGGCAGATCAAACTTCAGCGACGTCAATAACTGCCGTTTCAGCGGTTGCTTGCTCAAGCCACTGTTGATACGCGGGCAGTGATAGCATTTTTTCGATGTATGGCTGTACTACTGGCCCAGTTTCGATTTGGTAGCTGGCAAAGCGGCTAACGATCGGCATAAAAAAAGCATCAGCAATAGAGAACTGGCCAAACAAAAAGCCGTCTTGGTCACTGACATCATTAGTGGTTTCATCAGTATTAACCGCCAGACATTGTTCGAAAATCGCAATAATGCGTTTAACTTCTTGCTGCGCCTGCTGCGATATAACAATGGCGTTAGG
>Ga0209292_1001311_pt1 | contig 30497 bp, 23 predicted proteins | sample GOMGulsemesocosm_2_FD_184634 | JGI IMG/M metagenome (GOLD analysis project Ga0209292, IMG submission 184634) | Methane-oxidizing microbial communities from mesocosms in the Gulf of Mexico - GOM9C Gulf of Mexico (SPAdes) (version 2) | ecosystem: Environmental > Aquatic > Marine > Cold seeps... | reverse complement strand
TTTTAGCACCGTATGCCATGCCAAAGATCAATACTATTGATAGTAGTAAAACGATCCAAGGCCGGTTGAGTGCAAATTGATAGATGCGTTCTCTCATGGGTTCTCCAGTATGTTATAGGTTTGAAATAGTAGGTTGAATAGATTTTAAGTGGGCAATTTTCTCAACTTCCGCTGAGAAAATTTCTTTTTTGATTCGCTCGACACTAGCACGCCAGTCAAAGTCTTTGGCTAGGGGTTGCCAGCACATGCCATCGTGAATAAGGTTTATGGTGTTAAGTAACTCTGTTTCGACGTTCATCTGAGCACGCACGCTGCAGGCATCGATATCGCCCATTAACAATATTTGCGTGCCAAAATCGGCACTCCAACAACTAAATGTCATTTGTTCTATGCACATGCCCTGTGGAAGCACGCATTCACCAGCCTCCACTGCTGCACGAAAATGCGCAAATATAGGACCCAGTAAAGTGACTTCAATTTGTTGGTGTTTTTGTTGACGATTTTCTGAGGCTTTAGAAGTGCATCCTGCAGATTTTACGGTGACACCGATCATGAAATCGTGCGGGTTCGCCTGTGCATTGAGCAGTGAACCAACATGAATAGCGAGTGCTTTTTCACGGCTATTACCGTTAAAGGATAGAGCTCTGGTTAGCACACTTGCGGTAGATTGCATATGCTCAGTACAGATGGCCAACATGATGTCTTCTTTGCTGCCAAAGTGGTTGTATACAGTACCTTTGGAATAGGGAAGTTGTTTAACCAGTTTATCTATTGTTAAAGCGGCAACGCCTTCTTCACGAATCATTTGCTTCGCGCGATCTAGCATTTCCTGTTCGCGGGCAGCTTTTTCTTCTGGGCTAAATAATTTAGGGCTCATGTTATTATCTTTTATATTGACGATTCGTCAAAGATAGTCTTGCTGTAAAGAAATGTAAAGCTATAAAATATTTATTTTGACGAAACGTCAATGATTCGCATAATACTTGTTAGTAGGCATCGGAGTTGTTGGCGAAATCTATCTAAGGCTTCGCTAGTAAAAGTACCGTGCGACTTAGTTGTGACAGCAATCCGATACAAGTATTCGAAATCGGGCGGGTCGAGTTATTGTATGAGCCGTTTTGCGGCGCAAATTGGCAGAATTTTCTAGCGACTCGCTTTGGCCGATGATTTTTTTTGAGCCTTTCTTTTCCAACAGCTTATGGGCGAGGACATTGCTCTGAAAAGCCTTATCACATCGCGACCAAAGGCATAGTGCGCACTTTCCAGGCAACCACTTTTGTCAGGTTGAGCCTGTTCAAAATGCTTAATAGGTATTCACCTCAGGCTCAGGGCTGCATTTTTGGTGCGATCTTTGGCTCTGAGAAAGCCGTGCAGCAAGAGGCGCAACATAAAACCGCTGACGTTTGCGTTTTATGAACTTACTGGAGCGCAAGGATCAGCGAACTCTGAATTGCCACTGGGTTCGCAGCGCGCACGGGCTATTGTAAATTCATTGGTGTGCGGTCTCAAACCGATGTGGCTGGTTGCGCCCTTCGTTGGCGTGATCACGGTAGCAACCAGAGTCAACCAATAGATGAATGCTGCTAGCGCCTTATTAGGTAGCTAATGTGGTGATTAAGCAGTAGTCAGCAACCACTAGTGGAGTATAAAGGGGGTAATCGGTCATTATATTTTAAACGTTTCTGAGAAACGCCCTGTGCGGACCCTCATGTAGAGTGTTGTGGGAGCTGAGCGTCAGAAAACCCCCGGCTAGCTGACTAGTGGGTAATTTTATCTATTGGCTGCCACCAAGAAAAGACCCGTTTGGGTCGAGTCTGAAAAAAATAGTAGTTGCCACCATTATTCGGTGGTTGATCCCAGCGCCGCGAAATAACTTCACCAGCAAGATAGCAGTAGAGCAGCGTACCAACGGCGCCGTGTGAAACGATAGCAATTGAGGCGGACGATTGATCTGAATCGGCAATGGACATGACGGCTTTGACTATTCGTGTTTGGGCGTTGCTAGCTGTTTCCCAGCCACGGACAGAAGACTCTGGCTTGGCGAAGAACTCGTCAGCAACCTGTTCAAATTCCGCGGATGGCAGGAAGCCTGTTGATGAGCGGTCATTCTCACCAAGATTGGCGAGCGAAACAAATTGCAGAGAAAGATGCTCTGCGAGTATTTTTGCGCCATCGATAGCCTTCTGTTCGCAGCTACAATAAACAGCAGAAATTTGCGAAACCCAAGGTTGTTGAAGGGCATCATGCATTCTTTTGAGACCAACTTCTGAAAGTGGCCACTGTGGAACTGAAACCTCCGGGCTAACAACTACGTTGGGATGGCTAATAAATATAATTCGACGCATATGGATTTTCCCTATAACGCCGCTAGCACGAAGTGCAGCGTGCCTAGCTTTGTTATGTGACATTTAATCATTCTCTGTACCACGGATACCGATCAGGCTCGCTTGCATTATAATCGATTTTTTTCAAGTATTTAAAATACGGGTCTTAACCGTATCTGAAATACTCCATTGTGCTTTAATTACCAAGTAAGAAAGCCAGTTAAGTGCTATACCTAACTCATTATGAGAGAGATTATTCAACTGGGCTGACAACATTTTTTGCTACCAAACAGCCGCAAAGAGCTACACATTGGATTAGGTCAATCTATACCCATTACTTAATCTTCTCCAATTTATATCGTTTTTGAATTCCATATTAAATCTGCGATGGACAGATAACATCTTAATACTGCGCATACGAGTATGTCGATATTTATACCAGAATAGGTCGCTATTACCCGATTTCCGTCATGAGTATATACTGTTACTACTACCGCGTATTGATGCATTTTACGTAGGCGTAACAGTGCCATTAACTCAAATTCTGAGGATCATAATATCAGGCAACCCCAGCGACTGTGCACTCACCCTCCACTATGGCGTTAACTACGTGCAGACCTACTGTGCGTGGGCGATTCAGAAAACTGATTATGATAGCAGCTGGAAAAATGTGCCGAGCTGGCAAAGCCACTGAGCAGGGCTATCTCGGTAATAGACAGCGCCGATTGCAGCAACAACTTTTTGGCTTTATGCAAGCGCAGTTGTCGGTAAAAAGCCATAGTGCTAATGCCAAGTTTGGCGTTAAACAATCGGGTTAATTGACGTGCACTTAAGTTGGTGAGCTGCGCCAGTTGCGATAGATCCAAGGGGTCACCGATGTGGTTTTCCATGGCTTCAATGGCATCCAATACACTAGGTACAGTGGTCTGATAGCGCTCAACTAATCCAGCCCGCTGCGGGTCACTAGAGGGGCGCACATCGGTGTGGATCAACCAGTCGCTGACCCGCCGAGCAAAGTTGGCCCCCAATTGTTTGCTAATTAAAGCATGCATCATATCCAATGGCGCAATACCTCCGGCACAAGTCAGGCGATCTCTGTCGATCACGTATAAACTGCGCTCGAGCATCAATGTTGGATAGAGGGCTTCCAGAGTGGCAATGTGCTCCCAATGCACGGTCATGCGTCTGGCGTTCATTAGCGCGGCAGAGGCTAGAATAGCCGGTCCTCCCGATACACCTCCCAGCACTACCCCGCGTCTCGATAGCTGGGTCAGCCAGCTAAATACCTTTTTATCCTGGAAACTGGTTGGGTCGCCGCCGGCCACCACTAATACTAAATCGTAGTCGAAGTCACTGCCCAGTAGCGCGTCAGTGGCGGGCACATGCACAGCATTGGAACTCACTGCCGTAGCGCCGCTGGCCGGAATGTAGCAGATTTGATAACACTGTCGCTTGCCGAGTAAGTTAGTAGCGCGCAGCGGCTCGACACTGGCGGCGAAAGATAGCAGCGAAAAACCATCGATCAACAGATAACCGACCCGGTAGGGGCGGAGAGCTTGGCTGAGGGTGTCTGTATTTCGCATCAAAACGTCCTTTATTTGATCGTTTGTCCGAGTATTACAGTTGATGATAGGCAGGTAAAGTTTCTTCTCAATAAATATTTGGTAAGGATAGTAAAAATGCGTTACTCCGTATTAAAAGTTGTCAGTGAAGCTTTAAGCGGCCACAAGGGTTGGAAACCGCAGTGGCGCGATGCCCAGCCCAAGCCCAGTTACGATTTGATTATTATTGGCGGCGGTGGTCATGGACTGGCCACCGCCTATTATCTGGCCAAAGAATTTGGCATCCGCAATATTGCGGTCGTTGAGAAGGGCTGGATAGGTTCCGGCAACGTCGGTCGCAATACGACGATTATTCGCTCAAATTATATGCTGCCCGAGAACGAGCCATTTTATGAATACTCAATGAAACTCTGGGAAAATCTCGAGCAAGAATTGAATTACAACGCCATGGTTTCGCAGCGCGGTATTTTAAACCTCTATCACAGTGATCCGCAGCGTGATGCTTTTGCTAGGCGCGGCAATGCGATGTGCATGGCCGGTGCAGATGCGCAGCTATTAGGGGAAGATGCGGTACGCGATATGTGTCCGTATCTCGATTATGAAAATGCAAGGTTTCCAATTAAGGGCGCGTTGTGGCAGCCGCGCGGTGGCACAGTTCGCCACGATGCGGTGGTTTGGGGCTACGCCAGAGGTGCCGACAGTTTAGGTGTGGATATAATTCAAAATTGTGAAGTGACAGGTTTTATGATCGAAAATGGCGTCTGTCTGGGGGTGGAAACCAGCAGGGGCCAGATAAAAGCCGCCAAAGTTGCTGCATCGGTGGCTGGCTCTTCCAGTCAGTTAATGGCCATGGCGGGGCTACGCTTGCCGATAGAGAGTCATGTATTGCAAGCCTTTGTCTCAGAGGGGCTAAAACCTTTAATCCCCGGGGTGATTACTTTTGGTGCCGGGCATTTTTATATTAGCCAATCGGACAAAGGTGGGCTGGTGTTTGGCGGTGATATCGACGGCTACAACAGTTACGCCCAGCGCGGTGGTCTGCCAGCGGTGGAAGATGTTTGTGAGGGCGGCATGGCAATCATGCCGATGATCGGTCGGGCGCGCCTGTTGCGCTCTTGGGGCGGTATTGTCGACATGTCGATGGATGGTTCTCCCTTTATGGATCAGACCGATATCAAGGGTTTGTATTTCAACGGTGGCTGGTGCTACGGCGGCTTTAAGGCTATCCCCGCCAGCGGTAGTTGTTACGCGCATTTGTTAGCGACTAACAGTCACCATCCGCTAGCGGCGGGTTATAAGTTAGACCGCTTTAAACACGGCGCGATGATCGATGAAAAAGGTCAGGGGGCTCAACCGAATTTACATTGATTTAAGAACTCAAGCGGGCTTAACAGTGACTGATCTGCTGGTTTTGTCAGCAAACGCACAGCAGAATTGCAGTGTTAATCCTCATATTGATGGAGCAGAAAAATGATTATTAATCACCCTTTATTAGGTCCACGCGATGCCGCCGAATTTGTCTATTTGGGGGATGCCTCGTTAATTGATCGGCCCAATTGGCAAGGCGAAGATGCCGCCGATAATTTTTATGAGTATTTATATCTGCGCGATAATCCCGCGGGTTTGCACCGCGAGTTGTGGTTCCACGAGCAGGGAGATCGCTCTTGGTTGGTGGTGACCCGCAATACCTTAAGTCATGAGATTACTCAAGTTGAATTTGCTCGCGATGTGGCGCTGGCACGAGGACGTGATATATGAGCCAGATGAAGTGTATTACTGGAGTGGAGCAGGATAGATGAGCCAGATTAATCGTATCGGCGGCGGACAGATAGATCGCAGCCAAAGCATTCAATTTAGTTTTAATGGTCAATCTTTTCAAGGTTATGCTGGGGATACTCTGGCCTCGGCGCTACTGGCCAATGGTCAGCGCTTTGTGGCGCGCTCGTTTAAATATCACCGCCCTAGAGGCATATTTAGCGCTGGATCCGAAGAGCCCAATGCCTTAGTTCAATTGCGTCAGGGGGCGTTTCAAGAGCCGAATAGTCGGGCCACGGTGATCGAATTGTATCAGGGTTTGAGTGCCACCAGCCAAAATCACTTGGGCTCGCTCAAGTATGATCTGATGGAGATAAATGACTTTTTGGCGCCGCTGCTCACCGCTGGTTTTTACTACAAAACCTTTATGTGGCCTAAATCCTTTTGGGAAAAAATCTACGAGCCGATCATCAGAAATTCGGCGGGTCTGGGAAAACTGTCTACCCAGGCAGACCCCGACTGTTACGACAAGGGCTTTCTACATTGCGATTTATTGGTGATTGGCGCGGGACCCACTGGCTTAGCAGCGGCGTTAACAGCTGCTAAAGCGGGGGGCAAAGTGTTGCTAGCCGATGAAGATTATCGCTTTGGTGGGCGCTTGAACGCTGAAACTTTCAGTGTGGCAGGTCAGACAGGCGTCGATTGGGCCATTGATATAGTGGCACAGCTAAAGCTGCTGCCTAATGTGAGACTGCTTAAACGCACCACGGTGTTCGGCGCCTACGATCACGGCAATTACGGTGCGCTGCAACGTTGTACTGATCACTTAGCTGAAGCCACGGATAAACCCAGGCAGATCTTGTGGCGAATTTACAGCAAGCGCGCGCTGCTTTGTACTGGCGCCACCGAGCGGCCGATCGGGTTTGCCAACAATGATAGACCCGGCATTATGCTCGCCGGCGCAGTGCGCGCCTATGTCAATCGCTGGGGGGTGACCCCCGGTAAAAATGTGACGGTGTTGACTAATAATGACGACGGTTGGCGTACCGCTTCGGATTTGCTGGCGAAAGGGGTGACAATAGCAGCGATTATCGATACTCGAGATCAGGCGCCGCTGTTACAGCTAGCCACAGTGGCGGTGTATTGCGGCGATCACATCGTTGATAGCAGCGGCAGAAAGGGCCTGCGCAGTATTACTCTGGCCAGTGGTGAGCGCATCGCGACCGATTGTCTGGCAATCGCCGGCGGCTGGAATCCCAACCTACAACTCACTTGCCATCAGCGCAGCCGGCCGCAATGGAGTCAGCAGCTAGCGGCGTTTGTGCCGGGAGAAAAACTACCCGCTGGAATGTCAGTGGCGGGCGCGGCACAAGGCAATTTTGGCCTGGCCAGTTGCCTGCAAGACGGGCACGGCAGCGCCAATCGCCTGATCGCAGAATTAGGCTTTACGGCGCAGCCAAGCGGCGCGCCGACGGCTGAGGACGAGGCCAGTGCCATCAGTGCTTTCTGGTATGTAAAAAATACTAAACACCGCGTTTGGCTAGATTTGCAAAATGACGTCACTGTAAAAGATGTGATGCTGGCACATCAAGAGGGTTTTACCTCGGTAGAGCACTTAAAACGCTACACCACATTGGGGATGGCGACCGACCAAGGAAAAACTTCCAATGTTAACGCGCTGGCGGTGATGGCGGATTGTACTGGGCGCAGTATTGAGGAGAGTGGCACCACCATTTTCCGCCCCCCCTATACTCCGGTGCCCATCGGCGCCTTGGCCGGTAGGGCGCGCGGCAGTAATTTTCGTCCGATTCGCTTAACCCCTTCGCATAGTTGGGCCGAACAGCATGGGGCGGTATTTGTCGAGACTGGTATGTGGCTGCGCGCGCAGTGGTTTGCACAACCGGGCGAAAGCCACTGGCGACAGAGCGTCGATCGCGAGGTCAACCAGACTCGCGCATCGGTGGGAATCTGTGATGTTACCACCTTGGGCAAAATTGATGTTCAGGGGCGCGATGCCGCCGATTTTTTAAACCGCGTCTATATCAATAGCTTCGCTAAATTGGCGGTCGGCAAAGTGCGTTACGGGTTGATGTTACGTGAAGATGGTATTGCCATGGACGATGGCACGACCGCCAGATTGGCTGAGCATCATTTTGTGATGACCACCACCACTGCCAACGCAGGGGCTGTGTATCGGCACTTGGAGTTCTGCCGCCAGTGTTTGTGGCCGGGATTGGATGTACAGCTTGTCTCCACGACCGAACAGTTTGCCCAATACGCGATTGCCGGCCCTCACTCGCGAGCGCTGTTGCAAAAGATAGTTGATCCGCAGTTTGCCATAGATAATCAGAACTTCGCCTTTATGGCCTGCGCAGACATAACCATTTGCGGGGGCACCCCGGCACGCTTGTTTAGAATTTCTTTCTCCGGGGAGTTGGCCTTCGAGCTGGCCGTCGCTACTCGCTACGGTGATGCACTGTTCAAGGCGCTGATTGAGGCGGGCCAGGAATTTAATGTCACCCCGTATGGCACAGAGGCGCTGGGTGTCATGCGCATCGAAAAAGGCCACGCCGCCGGCAATGAAATCAACGGTCAAATAACCGCCCTAAATTTGGGCATGGGGGCCATGCTCTCGAAGAAAAAAGACTGCATCGGCAACAAACTTTCTGAGCGAAGTGGCTTAAATCAAAGCGATGCGCTGGCGTTAGTGGGTTTTAAAGCCGTGCGCTCAAGTGAACAATTGCAAGCGGGCGCGCATTTTGTTGGCATCGGTGAGCAAGTACAAACCAGTAACGATCAGGGCTGGATGAGTTCCGCAGCTTTTTCGCCGACGCTGGGGCACAGTATAGGTTTGGGATTTATTACAAACGGCACTGGGCGCCTCGGTGAAACCGTGCGGGCGGTGGATCTGGTCAGAGGCAAAGATATCGAAGTTGAAATTGTCTCGCCCCACTTTGTCGATCCAGAAGGAGTACGTCTACGTGTCTAATAGCAGCTTGCAAGCTCAATCCGCGCTCGGCGGCTTTTTTCAAGAGTATCCCACTGTCAGCCTGCGTGAAGTCGACGATTTAACGCTGCTGTCGGTGGCCACTGCCTTGGATGGGGCAGAGCAATTACAGCAATTGCTTGTAGATACCTATCAGATCAGCTTGCCAGTGCCGGGTTTTAGTAGTGAGTCCACCGCCCATCACTGCAGATTTTTAGGTATGGCCCGCGATCAATTTTTTGCACTGCTCGGGTCTGACTTTAGCACTCGCTCAGGCTCTGAGTTAGCGCAGTTATCCAACACACTAGGTGCAACTGCCTATCTCAGTGAGCAGAGCGATGGCTGGGTGGTGATACGCATGAACGGAGCCAGCAGTCGTTTGTGTCTCGAGCGAATTTGCAGTATCGACCTAGACCCGCAAGTGTTTCAGGTTGGCGCGGTCGCCAGAACGGTAATGGAGCATCTCGGGGTGATCGTCCTGCACGAGGACAACGACAGTTATTTGCTGCTGTCAGCGCGCTCCTCGGCGCAATCATTTTTAGATGCGTTACAGGTCTCGATAAAAAATTGCCTATAGCGTAGAAATGCACCCAACAAAAAACTAACAACGAGTGACTGGAAAGTGAAAACATGAGTGACAAGTCCGACCTTGAATTGCCCGAGAAGCCGTCAAAAAACCTATCCAGGAAATTGCCGCCAAACTCGACATCCCCACCGATCACCTATTGCCCTACGGCCATGATAAAGCCAAGATTTCGGAAGATTTTATCAAATCGTTGGCGGGGCGTGTAGAAGGCAAATTGATCTTAGTCACAGCAATAAACCCGACCCCGGCTGGAGAGGGAAAGACCACCACTACAGTGGGGCTGGATGAAGGCTTACACGCCATCGGCAAAAACACGACTATCTGCATACGCGAGGCATCGCTGGGGCCTTGCTTTGGCATGAAAGGGGTGACCAACGGCTTTGAGCGCCTAGCGAGGTTTGATCTCAGCAGGCCTGTGAAGTCATGGCTATACTGGGGAGAACACATCTATTTTCTGGAAAAATATTAAAGCGGTTGAGGTGATCACGCTCGCTGAAGATATCTTAGTGCTACCAAGAGGCTCAACTGCTGACAAACCCATGTACCCAATACAAAGTCGCAGAGTATAGAGGACGACTGATTGACTTATAAAATGATGCTGATGACTAGTAATACGCTAAGACAACCACTCACTCCCTGCCAAAATAATACTGGATTACGCACGATTAAGGGAGGTTGATGATAGCCACTAATTTGCTCGTTGGGTTTGTTTTTAAAGCCTGCATACATCTGAGAGAAGCTGGGGGTGCGCTTTGCGGGATCAGCGCATAATGCCTCTTTAAGGGTATTGTCTATCTCTTGAGGTAGGTCTTTTCGAAAAGTGCTGATAGGGCGGTAGTGCCATTGTTGTAATGACTTTGGAATGTCAGAGACATTTGAGAGCGTTTTAAAGGGGAAGTGAGCACAGAGCATTTGATAAGTGATAATCGCCACTGAGAACAGATCGCTTTTGTGAGAAGCACTGGCTCCAGAGAGTACTTCAGGTGCACTGTAAGAAAGCGTTCCTAGTGGGCGATCACCGGCAACTTCTTCAAAGCAACCAATCTTGCAGCTGCCGTAATCAATCAATGTCAGTTTGTTGTCGGCGTCGATTAAGAAGTTATCGGGTTTTAAATCGCAGTGTACGATATCCATACGCTGTAGACTGCGCAGTGCATCGATCATTTGCTTGAGGATTACATTGACTTGCTCAAGTGTTGGACTTGGATTGTTTTTCATCCACTGCGCTAAAGGTATACCAGTAATCGGCTCGCACACGTGATAGAGAAACTTACTGGCAGGATCTCTTGGGTAGATTTTCATTAAACTTTGCTGGTTAAATTTTTCGCCGATCCAGCCCTCCTTAATAAAGGCACTGATATATTGCAGATCTTCAGCAAAGTTTAGCGAGGGGACTTTAATAATGACATCTCGATCATTTTGTTTGTCTCTGGCTAAATACACATGAGAGCGAGCACTTTGTTGCTTAATGTCTAAAATTTCAAAATCATCTAATACGGCACCAATCGGTAGTGCGGGTGGAATAACTTGCTGTTGGCGCTGCGCGATTAATTGATTAAAACTGATATCGGGTGCGTTTTCTACTTTGATAAGCAGGCAAGTCAAGTTGTCATGTGAACCGTTTTGCTGCGCAACCTGACAAATTTTTTGACTGGCAATTTCTAGTGATTGGCTTTCTGCAATGATTTTTTTAACGTCTTTTTTACCGATAAAATCATACACTCCGTCGCAGCTGAGAAAAAAGATGTCAGCGTTTTCTATCTCAGTGGTGGCAAAATCAACTTTGACGTGATTGGAGGCGCCTAGTGCTCTGTTTAAAATGCCGGAGGGGGTGGAGTGCTGCTTAGTGAGTACTTGAAAGCCATCACCATTTATTTTTGCTATCTGACAATCGCCAATGTGGAATATTCTTGCTTCAGTGCCTTTGAGCACAATGGCTGAAAAGGTGCTGTACCACTGTTGTTCTTTTTGATTGGGCGCGCTGACCTGCTGTCTTGAATAAAGCCAGCTATTTAATGCGGCAATGATTTTTGAGGCGGATTTGCTCACAGACCAGCTACTAGGCGTCGCTAGGTATTCTTCTATAAAATGGCAGACGCTCATCTGGCTGGCTTGCGCGGCATAATTAGCGCTGGAGACGCCATCGGCAATGACCGCTACGTGACCTTTGGTTTCCAACTCAATGCCCTTAGTGATTTTAACGGCAAATGCGTCTTGGTTTTGCGCTTTAATACCGGCGCTTGAAAATCCACCGGCAACAATTTTTAGCGGTTCAGCTGAAGTTTTTGACATATAAATACTGCTCTAATCAGTGCGTATACTGGTACGGAGTCTAGCAGTTAAATTCTCTGCTAGACTCCGTAATATATAAGTACTGGCTAGCACTTATCTAGAAGCAAATGCCGGCTGCTCAGGAGATTAATGTGAGCTTTGGACCTGTTTCAGAATAAAAACTAACTCACTTTAATTAACTCTACGCTGCCATCTGGCATGATTTCTGCCATAGCTCCTTTAGGTTCCTTCATCAAAAATAACATGAGAAGGCCAACAAAGGCACTGGCTGCTATCACTAGAAAGAAATCTTGATAGCTGACAAACGAGAGTACCGTTAAATAAAACACTGCACCTACGTTACCGTATGCACCGGTCATACCCGCTATTTGCCCTGTTAAACGACGCTTTATGAGCGGCACAGCAGCAAATACGGCACCTTCTCCTGCCTGCACAAAGAAAGAGCAACTCATCGCAGCAATAACCGCTAGGAATAACGGCCAGTCACCGTTAATGCTTGCCATAACCGCATAACCTAGCGATAAACCGGTGGTCAGAATCATCAGCGTGATTTTGCGGCCGTATTTATCGCTAATCCAACCGCCAAGTGGTCGAGATGCTAGATTCATAAATGCATAACTAGAGGCGAGTAAACCCGCTGTGACCATGCTTAAGTTAAAGGTTTCTGCAAAGAATAAAGGCAGCATTGAGACCACCGCCAATTCAGAGCCAAAGGTTGCGAAGTAAAGTACATTTAATACCGCCACTTGTTGAAACGAGTAGCGATGTAAGGGTTCTACTTCCTTGACAAATAGCTCTTTGTTGACTTGGTATGCTGCGCGCACTTCGATAACTAATAATACCACCAACGACAAGTAAGCAATGATGCTAAAGGTCTCGCCGATTAAGTGCACGCCCTCGGGTGAGAGTTTCCATACTAGCAATGCAAGTGCGGCGAACAGCGGGATTTTCATCAATAGTAATAAATAAAAATCGCTGACACTGGTGACTTCCATTGCCTTTGCGCTCTTTGGTTTAAAGTAAGTCGCGCCCTGAGGTGTGTCTCTGACTCCCCAGTAGAAAATGACTGAGTAAACCATGCAGATAATACCGGTGATACCGACTGCGTAGCGCCAGCCATCTTCGCCACCAAAGTATAGGGCAAGCAAAGGCATAGTACCGGATGCGGCTGCAGATCCAAAGTTGCCCCAGCCTCCGTAGATGCCTTCAGCAGTACCTAGTTGGTGCGCTGGAAACCATTCACTGACGAGGCGAATGCCGATCACAAAACCTGCGCCGATGAAGCCTAGCAGAAATCTGGCCAGTGCCAATTGCTCGAAATTATCTGCCAGTGCAAACATGAAGCAGGGAATGGCGCAAATAAACAGCAACAAACTATAGGTTTTACGGGGACCGTAAAGATCCGTCACCATGCCGATAATTATGCGCGCCGGAATAGTCAGCGCAACGTTTAAGATGAGTAGCGTTTTAATCTGCTCAGAGCTCAGTCCCATCGATTCGGCAATTAGGCCTAATAGTGGAGCGTGGTTAAACCAGACCAGAAAGCTGATGAAAAAAGCGACCCAGCTAAAGTGTAGTATTTTCATTGATGGCGTTAATGAAAACAATTGAAATTTGCTTGAGCTCACCTTAAGAAACCTCCTTAAGTTGCACAAAACCTTTGTGAATTCTTGATTCAAAGGTATTGATCGAAATATTTTCATCTTGCTCGCATATACCTGTGTCCAAGCAAAATTGCTGCTTTAATAAGGGGGATGCAATGCTATAGCGTTGTTCTAATTCTGTAATCAAACCGCGCGATAGTACGTTCGCTTTTGAAAATGGGTCAAAGTTGGAAACCGCTTTTACTTGGCTTTGCGCATCGCTACCGCGCGGCAGTATGTGAAATACAGCGACTTGTTTACCCTGAAGCTCTGCGCAAACACCAGTGTTACGAGGAATATCTTGAAGCTGGCAAATATCGATCCATCTATTAGTAGTTGTCATATTAATACCGTCCTTTAAAGTTCTGTGGCTAATTCAAGTGCTTTTTCGCTAGGACTTATCTGCTCGCGCACTGTGCTGAAAATAATGTTGTCATCTTTTTTGTCGCTATTGATAAAGTGGTTGAAACGCTTGAGTTTCTCTGGGGTTTCAATGGTTGTTTTCCATTCACACTGGTAAGTGCCAATCAAGTGTTCCAGCTGCGCGAGCAGTTCATCGTTAATGCCCAGTTTGTCTTGGATAACTACGTCTTTTAGGTAGTCTAAACCCCCTTCAAGGTTTTCCATCCAGACCGATGTGCGCTGCAATCTATCAGCTGTTCTGACGTAGAACATATAGATGATGTCGATGTAGCGCAGCAGTGTGGCGTCGTCAATGTCACTGGCAAAAAGATCAGCGTGTCTTGGTCGCATGCCACCGTTTCCGCATACATACAAGTTCCAGCCGTTATCGGTGGCGATGATGCCAAAGTCTTTACTTTGCGCTTCTGCACATTCACGTGCACAGCCTGAAACGGCCATTTTGACTTTGTGGGGAGAGCGAATACCGCGATAGCGCTCTTCAATAAGGATGGCCATTGAGGTGCTGTCTTGCACACCGTAGCGACACCAAGTATTACCTACACAAGACTTAACGGTACGTAGTGATTTTCCATAAGCATGGCCGGTCTCTAAGCCTGCATCGACAAAGCGTTTCCAGATAATTGGCAGCTCATGAATTTGTGCGCCAAATAAATCAATACGTTGCCCACCAGTGATTTTTGTGTACAAGTTAAATTCTTTGGCAACTTGGCCAATCAAAATCAAGTGATCAGGCGTTAGCTCGCCACCGGGAATGCGCGGAACAATTGAGTAAGTGCCGTTTTTTTGCATGTTGCCTAAAAAGTTGTCGTTGGTATCTTGCAGGCCGACTAGTTCTTCTTCAAGTACGTGTTCGTTCCACAGTGAAGCCAGCATAGAGCCAACGGCAGGCTTGCAAATTTCACAGCCATCGCCTGCACCACAGTCATCTAATAAAGCGGCAAAAGAGCGAATTTCTTTGACTCTGATGATGTCGTATATTTCAGTGCGAGAATACTTAAAGTGACGACACAAGCTGCTGTCAATGCTGACGCCTAAAGCGCTCAGCTTGGCATTCATCACTTGCGTGACCAGAGGAACACAGCCACCACAACCGGTGCCAGCGCTAGTGCAAGCTTTCAGAGCGCCAATATCTGTGGCACCGGCTGCAACTGCCGCATTGATATCGCCTTTAGTAACATCTAGACATGAGCAAATTTGAGCCGTGTCGGGTAGGGCATCTATCCCGGCACTACCTCCGGAGGTCTCACCATCAGTGTCTGGCAGTAATAGGTACTCAGGTGGGTGGGTCAATTCGATTTTATTTAACGCCAATTGCAGCCATTGACCGTAATCGCTACTGTCTCCGACAAGCACTGCACCGAGTAGGATTTTGCCCGACTCATCCATGACAATTTTCTTGTAGATGCCGGTGGCGGTATCGATAAAGCTATAAGTTTGTGAGTCGGGGGTGTTGGCATGAGCATCGCCGATACTTGCTACTTCAACACCGAGTAGTTTTAACTTAGTACTCATGTCTGCACCAGCGAACGCTTTGTCGCCCCCTGTCAAATGGCTAACAGCTGCTTTGGCCATTGCGTAACCGGGTGCCACTAAACCAAAAATTTTGTTGTCCCAGAGGGCACATTCGCCGATGGAATAAATATCGGGATCGCTAGTCAAACACTGGTTATTGATAGCGATACCGCCACGCTCGCCCAACGCAATACCAGCATCTCTGGCCAGATTGTCTCTTGGGCGGATGCCGGCAGAAAAAATGATAGTATCGGTTTCTAAAAAGCTGCCATCGGCAAAGTTCATGCGGTAGCGACACGTTTCGCCTGCGACAATTTCTTTAGTATTCTTTTGGGTGTGAACTTCAACCCCAAGGTCATTTATTTTTTGTTGAAGTAATGCTCCTCCCCCCTGATCAAGCTGCACAGCCATTAGCCGTGGTGCAAATTCTACAACGTGGGTTTTAAGTCCGAGTTGTTTGATGGCATTAGCCGCTTCAAGCCCTAATAGCCCGCCGCCAATAACCACGCCAACAGTTGACTTTTTAGCGGATTCAGCAATTTTATCTAAGTCGTCTAATGTTCTATAGACGTGGATGTGCGCTTGGTCTTTACCCGGCACGGGTGGAACAAAGGGGAAAGAGCCAGTTGCGAGTACCAGTTTGTCATAGTTGATGATAGCGCCATCGGAGCTGGTAACTGTTTTAGCGTTGCGATCAATAGCAGTTGCCTCTTGATTTAAGTAGTACTTAACGCCCATTTCATCGTATTGCTGCGGAGTCGTCAGTGCTAAATCTGCTGCACTGTTACCGGTGTAATAACTGGTCAGCATAACGCGGTCGTATGCTAAGCGAGATTCTTCACAAAAAGTGATTATTTCGTAATTATCACGGTGAGAGTTGCTTAATTGGCTGATAAAATGATGCCCAACCATACCATTACCAACGACGACTATTTTTTGTTTGGCCATTATTATTTCACTCGCTATGTCTTATGTTTAATTCTTGTCTGCAGGTGACTAAGCAATTAAAAGGCCAGTTTTAAATAATGTCTATTCCTTGGTTTTTAAGTAATTATAAATAAAGGGTTTTTTTTGGTATTATGGTGGGTCTTTGCTTCATTAGGTTATATCAGATATCGGTCTTTGCACAAAAAAATTGCAAGCAAAGTTCATGCGCTGCGCTATTATTGGGCGAAAAATAGCAAGCGGCACTGAATCTGTCCTATGAAGCTGCTGTTGTAATTATAACTAGTTGTATTATAAGGTGTTGATCGTTATCTTCAAAGTTGGCGCAATCATTGCTTCGTTACAGTATGCTTTTCAAGTCAGGAGTTTTAAGTGAAGAATCAAACTTTGCAGGCGATGCCAAATCTAATAGCGACAGATGCAAAAAACGGCATTAAAACAACTTGCCCTTACTGTGGGGTAGGTTGTGGGGTACAAGTTCTCGTTGAAGATACTAAATTCCAGATAAGAGGTGATCAACAGCACCCGGCCAATTTTGGTAAGTTATGTATTAAAGGCAAAAATCTGGCTGATACTATCGATAATAGTCATCGGCTTACAGCGCCAACGATACATGGTGAGTCAGTGACATGGGACAGAGCGACTGATTATGTGGCTCATCAGTTCAAAGATATTATTGCTGAGCACGGACCCGACAGTGTGGCTTTTTATGTATCAGGTCAGTTGCTGACAGAAGATTATTACGTTGCCAATAAGTTAATGAAGGGGTTTATTGGCTCAGCTAATATCGACACTAATTCTAGGTTGTGTATGTCTTCAGCGGTAGCGGCACACAAGCGCGCATTTGGTGAAGATATTGTGCCGATGAGCTATGCAGATATTACTAAATCCGATTTAATTGTTTTGTCTGGTTCAAACTTGGCTTGGTGTCACCCCATTCTCTACAAGCGCATCCGCGATGAAAAAACCAAACGTCCCGAGCTGAAAGTGGTGGTCATTGATCCGCGCGTCACTGCATCGAATGAACTCGCTGACCTGCATTTACCGATTAGAGCGGGCGGTGATTTAGTACTGTTTAACGGTTTGCTTAATTATCTTGCGCAAAATGATTATCTAAATTGTGATGCGCAAGGTTTAGAGCAAGCGTTATTAAAGGCGCAACAAGATTTACCAAAACTTGCCAATATTGAGCTAGATTCTTGTGATATTCAGGCGTTTTATACTTTATTTGCCGAGAGCAAAAAAGTGGTCACGTTGTTTTCGATGGGGATAAATCAGTCAGAGCAAGGGGTCGATCAAGGTAACGCCATTATAAATTGCCACCTCGCTAGCGGTAAAATAGCAGAGGTTGGATCGGGTCCATTCTCGATCACAGGCCAGCCAAACGCGATGGGCGGTCGTGAGGTGGGTGCGCTGGCAAATACACTGGCCGGGCATATCGAATTTTCTGATACTGAGCTAGTCGACTCACTCGGTGCGTTTTGGCAAAGTGACAATATGGCCACAGAGCCGGGCTTAAAGGCGGTCGATCTGTTTGATGCGATTGATGAAGGCAGTATAAAAGCCATCTGGGTAATGGCAACCAACCCAGCTGTCAGTATGCCCAATAGTGAAAAAGTTCGCAGGGCGTTGCAAAAATGTCCGCTAGTGGTGGTCAGTGACTGTGTTGCGCACAATGATACTATCCAATTTGCCGATGTGGTGTTGCCGGCTAAAGGCTGGGGTGAGAAGTCGGGGACTGTTACTAATTCTGAACGAAGGATATCAAGGCAGCGTGCTTTTCTAGAGTCTTTTTCAGGCGCTAAGGCGGATTGGTGGATTATTAGTGCGGTTGCGCAAAAAATGGGATTTAAAAAACAGTTTAACTATAGCCATGAGCGTGAGGTGTTTTTAGAACACGCTAAGCTATCTGGCCTAGAAAACCAAGGGACGAGAGCTTTTGATATCTCGGCGTTTAGCAGTGTTAGTGAAGTGCAGTACCAAAACTGGGTGCCGGTACAGTGGCCGCAGCCTAATGCTAAAGCCATTATGCTTAGTGACCAGCTAATGTTTGAGCGTGGCGAGTTTTTTACGCCGTCGAAAAAAGCGCAAATCATTGCGGTTAACGATAAGTTAATGGGTGAAAAATCCCATTGCTTTACCTTAAACACTGGCCGGGCGAGAGACCAATGGCATACGCAAACACGTACCGGAAAATCTGCGTTATTATCCAATCACTATCCTGAGCCGATGGTTGAAATACATCCAGAGGATGCCTTCAAGCATCAACTGCTTGATCAATCGCTGGTCAATATTATCTCAAAAGATGCAAGTTTGGTGGTACGTGTTAAGCACAGTCATAGCCAGACCATGAATTCTTTATTTATGCCGATTCACTGGTCGAGCGAAAATTCACATCAAGGGGCTGTCGGAAAATTGGTAACAGCCAATTTTGACCCTATATCAGGTCAACCCGCTTTCAAGCATGCCTATGTAGATGTATCAGCTTGTAGCGTAAACAGTGAAGCACAGCTAGTGGTTCAGCAAAAGTTGCCAATGGGTATCTGTTTCTATCAGGTTGAGCAGTCAGTTAAGGATGGGTATTGCTACCACTTAGCCAGCCAAGAAGAGCCTAAATCCTTGTTCAAACGTTTGCAGGCTTTACTGTTAGAGTGTGGCGAGATAGATCAGAGCAGTAGTCAAATTAAGGCGATTGATGATAAGGCTAGGTATTACCGACAAAGTTACTTTCAAGCTAAAAAACTACTCGCGGGTGTGTTTGTTGCTGCCAATAAAAAGCAATTACCACAAGGTTGGGTAAGCCAGTTTTACCAAGAGCGAGAAAGCGATGCGCAAAAGCGCGGGACTATTGCCTCAAACGTAGTTGAATTGCAGGACCAGAAAATATTCTGCCAGTGCTTAAAAGTCCCCGTTAGCGAGATTAAGTCAGCGATAGCAGATGATGCCTCGAGTGTCGAAAATATCAGAAAGTGTACAGGGGCTGGCAATAGCTGCGGCAGTTGTATCGGTGATATCTCGCTAATGCTTGATCATTACGCAAAAAGAGTTGGTTAGTTGGTCGTTGCTCTCACACAGCATTTCTATGTTAGCCCTGCTCAGAAGTGCTGAGTGCTACACTATTTTTCTGTCAGTTTGTGTCGCTCAAAATTTTGCTTATAGATTGATAAATAAATTGAATCGTAATTCGTTGAAAATCATGCACAATGGTCACTTAATGTTGAGACCTCAATATAATATCACGCTCGAGAATAAGACAAGGTAGATAGCGGCGTTTAAAGGTGTAAAAATACATTCAAATCAGCGACGGGTAATGCCCAGTATGCTTTGTATGTAATAGACAGCACCTTATTAATCTTTATTGTATCGGTTTGTTAATGTCGTATCATCGATTGTGGTCGTTATAGGAAGTCTCTTGATGTTTTTTGAATCAGTGCCTGCATTATTATTACTTTGAACGCATGGGTTTATCTATAATTACCGGGAGAAAAAATGAGTATAAAAGGCAAAGTGGCCGTCGTTACTGGTTCTACAAGTGGCATAGGGTTGGGAATTGCACAAGGTTTTGCAAAGGCTGGTATCAATGTGGTGATTAACGGTATTTGTGACGCGCAAGTTGTTGATGGTATCTTAAATCAGTTAAGGGGATTTGGTGTTAAGGCTATCTATCACGGCGCTGATATGACCAAGCCTGAGCAGATAAGAGCGCTTATCAGTACAGCAGTACAAGAAATGGGTACGGTAGATATTCTGGTGAATAATGCTGGGATACAAAAAGTGGCTCCCATTGAAGACTTTCCAGAGGATGCTTGGGATGCTATTACCGCCATCAACTTATCATCCTCTTTTCATACGACCAAAGCAGTATTACCGTTAATGCGGGCATCCGGTTGGGGACGTATTATTAATGTCGCCTCCGCTCACGGGTTGGTTGCCTCTCCCTTTAAATCTGCCTATGTGGCGGCAAAGCACGGCGTGATTGGTTTGACTAAAACAACAGCGCTGGAATGTGCCGAGCAAAATATTACTTGTAATGCCATCTGTCCAGGCTATGTCATGACACCGTTGGTCGAAAAGCAAATAGTAGATACTGCGAATGCACGGGGTATTACGCAGCAGCAAGTAAAAACGGATGTCATGTTAAAAGCACAGTGGACCAAAAAATTTGTTGAAGTCGAGGAGCTAGCGGGTACTGCTTTGTTTCTATGCTCCGACAATGCACAAAATATCACTGGTACTAATATCAATGTAGACGGTGGCTGGACTGCGGCATAAGCTTTGCACGACAGCGTTTTATCAATTGGCAGCTTCTTATTACACAATGTTGTATTGCTGTGGAGTGCTATTTGGGTTAGTTTGGCGTATTTCTTGGTAAAAACGGGTGCGTCATGCCACTAACGCCTATTTGGAAACAGTTTTTAGACCAGCAACGTCTAGCTCAATACTATATTGGGCTGGAGGACGCTATTGCAAAACAGCGAGCTCAAGGTGTTGATATATACCCTGAAGATAGCAAAATTTACCGAGCCTTTGATTTTGTCGATTTGGATGCGATTAAAGTTGTTATTCTCGGTCAGGATCCATATCACGGATCTGGACAAGCACAAGGGCTGGCTTTTTCGGTTGATGAAAGCGCTAAAATCCCTCCATCTTTAGTTAATATTTATAAAGCATTAGCCGTCGATATTGCAGGCTTTGTAGTACCGAGTCATGGTGATCTTACAGCTTGGGCTAGCCAAGGTGTATTGCTGCTAAATACAGTATTAACCGTGCAAAAAGGGCAGGCACATTCACATGCAAAACTTGGTTGGGAGATTTTTAGCGGCGAGTTAATCAAGGTTGTCAGTGCAAAAAATCCGGGTTGTGTATTTTTGCTATGGGGCGCGCACGCACAAAATAAAGGACATGCGATTGATCACAATAAACACTTGGTACTGAAATCCGTCCACCCGTCGCCGCTCTCAGCATACCGTGGATTTTTTGAGTGTGAGCATTTTAGTAAAGCAAATAAATGGTTGGCCAAGCAAGGTGTAGATCCGGTGAATTGGCATATTGAAAATAAAGGATCGCTGGATTTATTTTAGCGCTTTAGAAAGCGCCGTAATAAGTCGTCAACGTAAAAAAACATGCTAGTTTCTGGAAATGCTTCGCCATCTTCAAGGTGTGAAAACGGAAGATTAGTGTAAGCGTTTTAATCAATAAGGTTTACTACGATAGCAATAAATTTACCGAATTCTAGGGCTTGACAGCTTCATTGCTAATATATGGCATGTAACTATGCAGTTATTCTGTGTCTATAACAACCCGCTATAGAGCGGCTTCCGTTTTACCAATCCCATTCACTCGTGCTACAAAGCGATATTAATTAAGCGCAAAGTTGTTTGATCCGGCGGTGTAATGACGACAGCATTTGTGCACAAATGGCTAAGTAGGTTGTTCAGCTAGAGTATTCAATTTTTAGCTGCATGAGTGGTTTTTTTAGGAATTTTGTTAATAAATGTCAAAACTGAGCGTTATTTTGCATAATTCTAGGATGTGATTGTGCAAACAAGCGCAAACATAGGTTAACGATTTCTGAATAATGGTTTATAATTTAAAGCATTAGCAAAACGAAATGGGCTGTCATTATGGATTATGAGAACGTTTTAGATTTTTGGTTTAAGGAATTAACCCCCAAGCAATGGTGGAAAAAAGATCCGCTATTGGATACTCAAATTAAAGAGCAATTTACGGCGGTTTATGTGCAGGCAAGTTTGGGAGAGCTGTATGCTTGGCGTGATTTTAGTTTGGGGCGCCTAGCGGAAATTTTGCTACTAGATCAGTTTTCCCGCAATATGTTTAGAGGCTCTGCTCAAGCGTTTGCCACTGATGCTATGGCGCTGGCCTTAGCGCAAGAAGCGGTCAGATCTGGTGCGGATAAAGAATTGTCTGCGATAGAGAGAAGTTTTTTGTACATGCCGTATATGCATAGCGAGTCATATAAAATACATGCTATCGCCAAGCAGCTGTTCGATGACGTCGGCATTGAGGGAAATATAAAAAGTGAACAAGATCACTTTGAAATAATCGAGAAATTCGGTCGATACCCACATCGTAATCAGCTGCTGTGGCGCGAGTCAACCGAGCCGGAAATGGAGTTTTTAGAGCAGCCAGGTTCAAATTTTTAAAGCAAAATCTCATAGGCAAGTCCGTTCATATAAACTCCCTTCTTATTGTGAGGGGGAATAGGGCTAGCAATTTCGTACCCCGGCTAGGGGAATAGACACTTGATGGCTTAGGTAATACCTATCTCATCTATAATAACTTCAAGACTTAAAAGTATTTCATAGCAACATGTAATCGTTTTAAGTTGTAAATGTAAGGCGATTACTTTGTTGAATAGCATTGCTACGCTAGGCCCTGAAGGCACGTTCTCAGAGCTTGCAACGCATAAATACCTTGATAGCAATCAGTTAAAATTAGATGTTAAATATTACCCTAGTATCAAGAAAACACTGTCGGCCGTCGGTCGAGATGCTGAATTTGCAGTATTGCCTATCGAGAATTTTTCAGAGGGTTTTGTTAATCCTGTATTGGATTTTTTAGTCAGTGCAGACTTATATATATGTGCCCAGCTAATACTGCCGATACAGTTTTCACTGGTAAGTCACTGCAAGAACCCGGTTGATATAAAAAACATTTACACCCAGTTTGTGGCGAAAGGGCAGTGTTCTGATTATTTGGAAGGCCTTGATAATGTAGAGTTTATTAACACGGAGAGTAATACAGAAGGATTAAAAAGTCTGGCAGCCGAGGTCAGTGGCCAGCCGGTGAGTGCAGCGGTTGTTCCAAGCCATTTGCTCAAGCATCACAATTTTGCATACGTTGTTGAAAATATTACGGATTATAAAGACAATCAAACTAGATTCTTACTGTTGTCTTCGCTGCCGCGTGTCACTTATTCTATTGATGAATATAAGACCAGTATTATCGTTTTATTTGAAAATGACCGCCCTGGATATTTAGAAAGTATATTAAATAAATTTGCCATAAAAGGTATAAACCTAACCTCAATCGTCTCAAGGCCGACACGTAAGGCATTTGGAAAATACCATTTTTTCATTGATTTAGAAGGGCATCAGGAAGATGTCAATATTAAAGCGGCTTTGCTGGATATTCAAAAGAGCTTTAAAGTGAAAATTTTGGGCTCTTACCTAAACGCCGAATAAATCATTTACACAATGATAAGTTAAATATAGCTTCACAGTAATTTGTATTTAGTTTGTTAAAAATTGACTTTTAGCTGGGAATTGACAGTGTATGCATAATTCAGAATCCGATAAAAAAACAAATGATAAGCAAGTGGATGATTTTACATCCAGTATCGTGCATTTTGATAGAGAAATGCCGTTTGCCAATGGTGCAATCCACTACCCCGTGCACCCATCAACGCAATATACCTACGACAGTGTGGATGAGTTGATAGCTGTATTTCAGGGAAAAAGTAAAGGCAATTCCCCTTATTCAAGACAGGGCACTCCAACGACAGCGGTGTTAGAGGCCAAGCTTGCCAGTGTTGAGGGGGGGGATGGTGCTGTGGCGTTTGCCACTGGTATGGCGGCCATTACAGCGACTTTTTTAACACTTTTAAAAGCGGGTGATCATATAGTTGTTTCCGAGTTTTTATTTGGAAATACAGCTAGCCTGTTAAATACTTTAGAAAGTTTTGGCATTGAAGTGTCAAAAGTTGATTGTACTTTAGCTGCAAATGTCAGTGCCCAAGTGAAACACAATACGCGGATGGTGTTTGTTGAGAGTGTGGCAAATCCAGGTACTCAAGTGCCTGATTTGGAACAAATTGGAGAGCTTTGTGAAAAGCAAGGTATTGTGTATATCGTCGATAATACGATACTTTCCGCCTATCTGTTTAAACCTAAATCAGTGAAAGCATCGCTAGTCATTCATTCGCTAACTAAATCAGTCGCAGGTCAGGGGCAAATATTAGGAGGGGTTGTGATTAATACTGGCCTGTATGACTGGTCTGTCTATCCCAATATTTTTCCTGCTTATCAAAAAGGAGATCCTAACAAGTGGGGGCTGATGCAAATTAGGAAAAAAGGCTTGCGAGATATGGGTGCAACTTTGACCTCTCAGTCGGCCCATTTAATCAGTCTTGGTTTAGAGACCTTGGCTATCCGCATGGATCGCAGTAGTGAAACTGCCTTAAAAGTGGCTAAGTTCTTGCAGTCACATGAAAAAGTGAAAAATGTTTCCTACCCATTTTTGCACAGTCACCCGGCTCACGAGCAGAGTAAAAAGCACTTTAAAGCTGCTTCATGGCTGTTGTCTTTTGAATTAATTGAGACTGACGAATGCCTGGCTTTTGTCGATAGTTTGCAAGTGTTTATTAAAGCGACTGGTCTTGCGGATACCAGAAGTTTAATCATACCAGTCGCTCACACTATCTTTTGGGAAATGGGACCTGAGAAAAGAGAGAAAATGCAGATTAGCGATGGTATGTTGCGCGTGTCAATTGGTCTTGAAGAAAGTGAAGTGCTTCTTGAAGATTTAGCCCAAGCGCTAAACACTTGATTGTTTAGCCGATGAAGCTGATTTATAGTCATCCAAATCCTTTTTTTGTTTATAACGCAAAAAATATCTTAGAGGCTCATTGTTTAAAAGTTGAGTTGAAAAATGAGTTTACTGCGGGGGGAGTGGGTGAGTTACCGCCTACTGATAATTGGCTTGAGTTGTGGTTGTATCAAGATCGTCATTTTGATTTGGCGGAAAAATTATTAGCACAAGTGAATGCGCAATCAACGGGCAAGGATTGGTTGTGCTTTGCGTGTGGTGAAACTAACGGTAATAATTTTGAATTTTGCTGGTCTTGTAGTGCCCTTCCTGAGTGATAAACGATGAATCGAGCGGAGTTTAATTAATTTAAGTTTGCTGCCTAGCTTTTTGAGGCCGGGTGTTGCGCAAGCAAAAAGAAAAAGTGCCTAAAATCAGTCGTAATGTGTAATAGCAGGCCTACTTTAGCAAGTAGGCTTTCCTTGTAGTGCTAAAAATTTGAGAGGGCGATAGTACTGTTAATTAGGGTCTGAATACTCGCTTTGGATGTCAAGCACAGCATCTAAGTTGTCTTCAAGAATTTTAACCAGCTTCGGATCAAAATGCATGCCTGATTCACTGTGAATTAATTCCATTGTCTGTTCAACCGTCCAGGCATGTTTATAGCAGCGCTTGGAGCATAGTGCATCGAAAACATCTGCTACTCCGGTTATTCTGGCAAATATATGAATGTCCTCGCCCGCAATACCATTAGGATAGCCTGAGCCGTCCCATTTTTCATGATGCTGTAAAGCAATGATAGCGCCGCTTTGAATAATGGGGCGTTTTGAGTTGCTTAAAACCTGTGCGCCAAGCATTGAGTGGGTTTTCATTATTTCCCATTCTTCAGCGTTGTGCTTTCCTGGTTTGTTAAGTATATGGTCAGGTATTCCGACTTTGCCAATATCATGAAGTGGGGAGGCCAATTTTATCGCGTATATATCATCATCGGATAAACCGGATTTGCGCGCTAAAAGTTCACAAATTTTTGATACGCGTATGATGTGGTTACCCGTTTCTTTAGAGCGGGTTTCAACGGCGCCAGAGAGCATAGAAATAATTTCGTTCTGTGTTTCTTCTACTTCTTGCCACAGTCTTAAGTTTTCATGCGCAATTGCAATATTTTGCACAAAGAGTTCAATCAAGTTTTTGGCATCTTCAGTGATGAGTTTGTGCGAGTGGAGATAGAGTAGGCTTTTATGGTTGTCATCAGTGGTAAATGAGACAATGACTTCATTCTCTTTAATGATGCTAAACCCGTTTTCTGTGCTAGTTAACCAGTCTTCAAGTATTGTTTTTGGAATAGAATCGCTCGGGTCTTGGCCGATAAGACTTTGGTACTCACCGATCGCAGCAACTACCTTGACTTTTTGACCGCTCTCTAAGGCAGCAACACCGGTAGAATTCACCAGTGCAGCGTTAGGTTCTAAATAGAGTAGTGAAGTTAGTTGGTTCAAAGCGCCGTTAGTGAATTCGTGCAAGTAGCGTTCTTTAAAGATGTGAGAAGAGGCTTTGATGACACGTTTTAGTTCAATTCTGTTTTGATTTAGGGCTGATAAATCACGGTATGATCGTATCCCAGAAATGACGCTTGAAAAGAGTTTTTGGGAGGTTAATTCTGTTTTATTTTTATAGTCGTTAATGTCGTAATCGACGATAACTTGTTTTTCTGGTGCTTGACCGGGCTGGCCGGTGCGCAATATGATTCTGATGAGATTGTTGTTCAGCTCTTCACGAATCCATCTGGTAACTTTGAGACCTTCGGTATCGGTTTCCATGACCACATCAAGAAGTACAATGGCGATATCATCTCTTTTAGACAATATGTTTTTGGCTTCCCTACCGGAAAGGGCGGATAAGAAGCAGAGGTCTCTACCTTCAAAGCTGATATCGTCTAGTGCGAAACGTGTTACATCGTGAACAGATTGTTCATCGTCTACAATTAAGATGTTCCATGGTTGTGTGGCAGTGCTATCAGTGTCATTAGATTGATCAAGTTCAACGTCATCAATCAAAAAATCATACATTATTAAACTCCTAGACCTCTCTACCTTGGGCTAATTTTGCCCTAGCTGGCATTCCCTTAAATAAACTTAAATGAATAGTATCACTTGTCCGTTTTTGATCCTATGAGAACAATTATTAATAAAACAATAGCATTAGAACAATGTAACAAGTTCTGTATAAACTAAATACTTAACTCGATAGAAACAAGCGTAGCTGAGTATATAATTGTATCCAGTATTTTAAAATATTTATTCCATCTTTAAGCCGCTAGATAAATGCTAGCGCTTTTAATAAGCGGTATTACACGCATCCATACTAATGAATAAAATATTAATATCAAGTATTTTTGGACGTATTAGGCAGGCTTAAAATGCACATAAAAAATTGATTTGGCAGTTAAAATTGGTTTTTTTTGTTTAAAATCAACTTTTCATTATTGACCGTGGGGAAAAGCTGTATATAATTCACCTAGCTAGAAAATAAGTTTCATATTTATGTGCCATCACGATGTCCTGTTTTTTCATGGCTTGTCATGAATTCATAAGTAATAGCAACATTTCCGGCCAATAGCCTTAATATGTTATTAAGGTATAACTTACTCTTGAATTAAAGGATTTTCATATGTCTACTACAACTGGTACTGTTAAATGGTTCAATGAAACTAAAGGTTTTGGTTTTATCGAGCAAGAATCAGGTCCAGACGTTTTCGCTCACTTCAGCGCTATCGCTGGTGAGGGATTCAAAACTCTAGCTGAAGGCCAAAAAGTTCAGTTCACTGTTTCTCAAGGTCAGAAAGGACCGCAAGCTGAGAACATCGTTGCACTTTAATTAGTCAATGAAAATGCCCGTCAGGGCAAATAAAGGGTGTGTTTTCGAACATGCCCTTTTTTTTGTTTTTTTAAAGTAAATCTCGCTCCATTATTTCACAGTAACGATCGCAGTTATCAATGAGGCTCTTAGCGGTTAGTTTAGCCACTGAGTGCACTTGTGTTTTTATATTATGTGTCTTTGCCACATGCGCCAGTAAAATCGAGAAATCTCCATCACCAGAGAGCAATATGATTTTATCGACATGCTTAGCTTGCTCCATGATATCTATCGTAATGCCCACGTCCCAATCGCCTTTGGCGCTGCCATCGCTGCGTTGTATATAGGGCTTGAGCTTTATCTCAAAACCAATGTGTTTCAATGCTGCTTGGAATTTATGCTGCCCAGAATCAGCGCTGTCGATAGCATAAGCTGTGGCAGACTTTATGTCGTGGGTTTTGCTGCATTCGCGCCAAAATTGGCGGTAGTTGAAGGATTGGTTAAATACTGACTTAGTGGTGTAGTAAATATTTTGTACATCAACAAAAATGGCCGTTTTATGCATGTGAGTTTCAACTAATTGTTATGTGGGGTGTCACAATTATGCAGTGCTTGATAACTGTTTCGACAAGTGCAATATACTAAAAATAGAAAAGGTGTGACAGGTAAGATGAAGGAATCCTTGAATACTAAGGCGATAGAGCGAATCGCGACGAGTTTAAGTGCTGTTGATGTTGATTTCGACTCAGAGCGCTTTGTCAAGTTAGCACAAGCAGGAGTTGATGAGCTGGCGCTTAAAGAGCGTGTTGATCACATTATTAGCGCTTTGGTGCAATGTTTGCCTTCAAACTTTGAAGATGGCGCTCGGTTGTTATCAAAGGTGAAGAAAGTGTGGGTAGCGGGTGACGAAGACGATGCTTACCAGTCTTTTGCTGCTTGGCCGGTGATTGATTATATTGCGGTGCAGGGTATTGATTATCCAGAACTTGCGCTTGAGCTGCTTAAGCATTTGACATCACTCTTTTCGGCGGAATTTGCGATCAGGGCGTTTATTGTTCGCTATCCGAGCTTGTGTCAGCAATATTTTGTTAAATGGGTGCATGACTCAGATGAACACGTCAGAAGGCTTGTATCAGAGGGAACAAGGCCGAGACTGCCTTGGGGTAAAAAGCTGGCCCTGTATATTGAACAGCCAGCCATTAATATTGAACATTTAAGCGTGCTCAAAGATGATTCTAGTTTATATGTCAGACGATCTGTTGCCAATCATCTGAATGATATTGCCAAAGATCATCCTGAGTTTGTTGTCGATGTCTGTGAGCAGTGGCTGGATAAAGGAGGTGAACATGTGCAGTGGGTGGTGACTCATGCTACTCGATCTTTAGTAAAGCAGGGAGTAAAAAGAGTGTATCCGCTATTGGGGTATACCGCAAAGCCGGCAATTGAGAAGCTGGGACTAAATATCTTAAGTTTGCAGTTGTGTTTAGGTGGCTGCTTGGAGTTTGGTTTTACTTTGCAATCTTGCGGAAAAGTTGCACAAAAGCTAGTAGTTGACTACGCTATTGGTTTTGTGAAGGCTAATGGTGAGCGGCGCAATAAGGTTTTTAAATTGAAAAATATAACGCTTAAACAAGGGCAGGTTATGGAGCTTAACAAGCGTCATGTGATTAAAGCCATAACTACTAGGCGCTATTACTCAGGTGTGCAAAGTTTATCGATATTGATTAATGGAGAGCCGGTGATAGTGAGGGAGTTTGAGTTGATCTGCGATTAAGTTTTAGGCTCTGTAGGCAGAGCCTAAAACTAAAATGTTAGCTGCTTGGTTAGCGGCTAACAAGAGCATATTTTTTCTCAGCGAGAGAGATGCCCAAAGTAATAATATAGTTTAATGCGAGATAAAAACTGCCCGCGATAATGATAGGTTCAAATGGGCTGAAATATTCTGAAGCTATTTCTTTGTAAGCACCAGTCATGTCCATAATAGTGATGGTACTGGCTAAAGAGGTCGATTTAACCATTAAAATAACCTCGTTGCCGTAGCCTGGTAATGCTTGGCGCATCGCCAGCGGGAAGGTGATTCTTCTAAATAGCTGTATGGTATTCATGCCGCAGGCTTTACCTGCCTCTAAAAGACCCACAGAAACAGACTGGATGCCACCTCGTATAATTTCACTGGTATAAGCGCCTGTATTTAAAGTGAGGGAGAGAATAGCGCAAAACCATGGTTCTTTAAAGAATTGCCACAATCCAACAGCATCTAGTTCTTCTCTAAATTGGCCTGAACCATAATAAATAAGAAACATTTGAATCAGCAGCGGGGTCGATCTAAAGATATAGACAAATAGATAGGCTGGTTTGTTAATTATGCTGTATTGGCTCAATCGTCCAAGAGCGACTGTGACGGCAAGAAAGAAACCAAAAAATAATGAAACACTGACCAAGGTTAGCGTAGTGGGTAGAGCTTGCGCAATCGCTGGGATTGACTCTTTTATAATATCGATATCCATTAAGATTTCCTTACGCCGCGATTAGACCATCGTTCAATTGAGAGGTAGCCTCTATCGGAGAGGGATGCCAGTAGTAAAAATAGTACTAGTCCGGTTACGAAGAAGGTAAATGGTTGTTTTTCGCTGCCAGCGCCAATTTGAGAGATTCTGACTATCTCAGCGAGGCCGATAACAGATATCAGCGAGGTTTCTTTAAGTGTCAGCTGCCAAACATTGCCTAGCCCTGGTAATGCGTAGCGCACGACTTGGGGTAATAAAACGCGCTTAAAGCGAGTGATGCCGCTCATGCCAATGGCTTTGGCTGCTTCAATGGTGCCTATGGGAACCGCCAATACGGCACCTCTAATCACCTCGGTTGAATAAGCGCCAGAACTTAGGCCAATACAAATAACGCCCATAAAAAAGACCGGAAGCTCAATGTATTCTGTGTAGTCAAAAGCGCCTTTAGCAATAGACATGAGGATACTGTTGCCGCCGTAAAAGACCAGATAGATCACTAGTAGCTCAGGGATCCCTCGAACAATTGTGGTGTAGCCATTGGCGAATGCTCTTAGAACTTTGT
>Ga0209292_1001305_pt1 | contig 30577 bp, 24 predicted proteins | sample GOMGulsemesocosm_2_FD_184634 | JGI IMG/M metagenome (GOLD analysis project Ga0209292, IMG submission 184634) | Methane-oxidizing microbial communities from mesocosms in the Gulf of Mexico - GOM9C Gulf of Mexico (SPAdes) (version 2) | ecosystem: Environmental > Aquatic > Marine > Cold seeps... | reverse complement strand
TAATAAATTAAAAAATGGTGATAGCTGTTTTCATATGTATTTACATAGTTCAAGTCTGCTAACTGATGTTACAGGACTAAATACTGAATTAAATGCCAGAGAGAGTATCTGCAAGCGCATATCTGAAGTCATTAATCATTTATCACATATCGCTGATGTTGAATTCCTTACCTTAACAGAAGCAAAAGCTAAATTAACAACCATGGAAAATAAATGATTAACATCAGATTAGCCCAAAGTGCAGATTGTGATAATTGGGACAACTATGTTGGACGTCATGCACATGCATCTGCTTATCACCAAATAGCATGGAAGAAAGCGGTTGAAAGTGCTTATAAGCACCGTTGTTTTTATTGGATAGCTGAAAATGAACAAAAATGTGTTATCGGTATTCTCCCAAGCGTTTGGGTTAAATCTCCTATATCAAAAGGTAGTCTATGTGCTTTGCCCTTTTGTGATGTGGGTGGTGTATTAGCAAATGATGACGAAATTGAGCAAGCACTTATAAAAGAAGCTATTAATTATTGTAAAGTAAATAATATATCTACGTTTGACAACCGAAGTAGTATGCCGAGTAAGTTGCCTTTAGAAAATGAAAGCAGCCCTGCTCCTAAAGTACGGATGTTAATCTCCTTTCCTGAAACATCAGAAGAGTTATTTTCTGGTTTCAAATCTAAGTTACGCAGCCAAATTCGAAAAGCTGAAAAAAATGGTTTAACAGCTTCTACGGCTATTAACACATCACACTTAGATGGTTTTTATCAAGTATTTACACGTAACATGCGCGACTTAGGTTCTCCTGTTCACGCAAAAGAATGGTTTCAAGAAATACTTAAAGCCTACGGTGAAGACATAATAATTGCCAACATCTATTTTGAAGAGAAAATAATAGGTGCTGGTATTGTACTATTTGTTGGTGACAAAGCATGCATACCTTGGGCGTCAACAAACTCCGATTATAATAAATTAGCGCCCAACATGTTGCTGTATTGGATATTATTAAAGTTTGCCAACGACAGAGGTTGTAAAACGTTTGATTTTGGTCGCTCCACATTAGGCGAAGGCACTTACCGCTTCAAAAGCCAATGGGGCGCAGAGCCACAATTATTAAATTGGCAAAAATTCAATATTAACGGTCAACTTATCGCGGAAAGTACTGGTGATGTAAGTAAGTTGAGAAAAGTTGTAGAACAAACGTGGCGAAAATTACCTGTAGGTTTGAGCAAATTTATAGGACCAAAAATACGTAAATATATTAGTTTGTAATAATATTAAGTGGCTTTTTTATTCGTACTAATTTTGAATAAATGGAAAAAAATGAAAAATTCAAATGAACTTATTTTTATCGCTGGTTTTCCGCGTTCGGGAACCACTTGGTTTTCTAATTTATTAAATTCACATGAAAAGGTTATATATCGACACGAGATAATCGGTAGAAACTATGATTCATTTGGTGAAGAATTGATGAATGCACTTAAAATGAACCATGGCTTAAGTGATATAGAATATAAGCAAGCTATGGATGTTATTGCCCAAGCTGATGTTAATGTTGACAAACCACCTTTCTTTAAAAAAGGACTGGGATTTTTTGGCCTACCAAGAGTTCATTACTTCTGTTGGTTGGCAACTAAAGCGCTGCCCTTCCTAAAGGATATATACAATTATATATTTAATGTTTCAGATGAGAGTAATTGGAAAGTTTTAGTAAAAGAAACACGGACCACTAAAAACCTTGATTCAATTTTGAAAGGATTACGTGCCGAAAACATTATCTATTTAGTTAGGTTGCCCTATGGAACAATAGCTTCCCATATCAAAGGAGAAGCTATTGGGACGATGGAAAAAACCACTAAAGAATCAAAGTCAGAATGGTTTGAGTATAATAAAAACCATACATACACCCAAAGTATCAATCTAACTTTAGATGAGCTTAATGCAATGTCGACAGCTGAATATTATGCAATTCAATGGCGAATATATCATGAAGATTTAGTACGCTTTAAAAAGGGCTTCACTGATGCCATATTTTGCTTCTATGACGACTTTGTCAGCCACCCAGTTAAAGAAACGAAGTCCTTACTTCAACTAATATCACTTCAATATAATGAGCAAGTTGAGAACTTTATTGAAAGTAGTACGGGAAAAATCAGCTCACCTTCAATATTGAAAGATTCAAACAATGATTATTATAGTGTTTATCGGCAAGCCTCTTATGACAAAGAAGCTTGGAAAAAAGTATTAACCGATGATGACATAGAAAAAATAAATAAACATACTCAAGATTATTACCAAAATCTTAGAAACACCTTTAGAGTTGGAAACCTATAAAATGTGCGGTATCGCTGGATTCAGCCAATTCAATAAAATTAGTGCAAAGCAAGAAACCTTAGTTGATATGGGCAATGCGATATTCCACCGTGGCCCTGATGCCGGAGGTGAATACTTAGCCGAAAACATAGCGATTTGCCATCGACGACTGGCAATTATTGACTTGTCAGAAGCGGGCACGCAACCGATGCACTCCTTTGACGACCGTTACACCATTGTTTTCAACGGTGAAATTTATAATTTCTTAGAGTTAAGACAAAGCTTAGCATCTGAAGGATATGAATTTAAAACCCATACTGACACCGAAGTTATCTTAGCTTTATATGCTAAATTTGGCAGCGACTGTTTAGCACATTTAAATGGTATGTTCGCTTTTGCCCTTTGGGATAAAAAAGAAGAACGTCTATTTATCGCCCGCGATAGAATGGGAAAAAAACCTCTTTATTATCATTTTGACGGTGAAAATTTGTTTTTTGCGTCCGAACTTAAATCATTATTAAAATTAGATAATATTCCTAAGAATATCCGTGATGATGCGGTTTATGACTTTTTTGCTTATCAATATATTCCTGACCCTAAGACGATATTTAACGATGTATTTAAATTAGAACCTGGACATTACTTAAGCCTAGATAGCTCAGGTTTGACAAAAAAGCAATATTGGGACATTTCTTTCGCACAGACAAATAATGACGATGAAGAAAAAATAAAAGTAGATTTAACTGAATTAATTAAACAATGTACTAAAAACCGCATGGTGAGTGATGTTCCTTTAGGTGCATTCTTAAGTGGTGGGGTAGACTCCAGCGGCGTAGTTGGGCTGATGTCGAATATAGCAGAAGAAACAAACGACAAAAAAATTACAACTTGTTCAATTGGCTTTGATGACGAAAAATACAATGAAGTCGAATTCGCTCGTCGTGTAGCCAAGCAATATTCAACGAATCATTTCGAGTATACAGTACATCAGAACGTAAAGGATGATTTAGAAAAGATAGTTAAATACTTTGATGAGCCATTTGCCGACCCATCTTTAGTGCCAACATTCTTTGTTTCTGAGTTAGCTAAACAGCAAGTAACCGTTGCAATTTCGGGTGATGGTGGTGATGAAGTATTTGCTGGCTATGAAAAATATGCTGTTGATCATACTGAAAATCAACTCAGAAAAAAATTTCCTAACTTTGTACGTAAATCTCTATTTCCTCCTCTAGCAAAATTGGCCGGTTGCATTAAAGCGGCCCCCTTTAGGCGCGCAAAATCACTATTAACAAGCTTGAGTGTTGACCCGGCAATGGGTTTCTATATTACAAATTCATTTATGAATGATGATATATGGAATAGCTTAGTTAACGAGACAACTAAGCAGAAATTAAATGGTTATCACCCGTCAAAAATCACCATTGACGCTTATAATAAGGCTGATGGGCCAGATCATTTGGCTAAGATCCTATACACCGATATGAAAACGTATTTACCCGGTGGTATATTAGTCAAAGTTGATCGAATGAGCATGGCAAACTCTCTTGAAGTACGTGCCCCCATTTTAGATTATAAATTAGTAGAATTTGCAGCAAAAATCCCATCTAAATATAAGTTTAATACTGAGAAAATCAGACCTGAAAAAAAATACATTCTTAAAGAAATTTTTAAACCTTTCTTAAACGACGATATTTTATATCGGAAGAAAATGGGATTTTCAGTTCCCTTGGCGGATTGGCTTCGAGGGGACTTGCAAGAAATTGCTGAAGAACGCTTATTTAATCGTGAACAAGGATTGATCAATTACTTTAAAAAAGACGCTATAGAAAAAATGTGGGATGAACACCAAAACAGAAAAATTGATCACTCCTCTCCTTTATGGAGTATGTTGATGTTTCAAATGTGGTGGGATAAATATATTGATAATCCAGCTACAATTAAACAAGATGTGTTATAAGTATGCCTAAAAAATCACCTCGGAATAAAGTACTACATTTAACCTACGACATGCGAATCGGAGGCACCGAGATGGTGATCAAAAATTTGGTTGAAGGTATTGATAGCAATCAAGTAGAGACAAGTATTTTATGTATTGAAGGACCATTAGGACCTTTCGGTAAAATGCTACAAGAGCAAGATTTTGAAATTAGTATAATGAAACGATCCCCTGGTTTTGATGTGAAGTTGATCAAGGGAATTCGTACTTATATTAAGAAACATAACATAGACGTTTTACACTGCCACCAATACAGCCCTTGGGTTTATGGTGCCTTCGCTGCGGCTTTTACAAAAACGAAGGTAATATTTACAGAACATGGTCGCTTTTATCCAGACTCAAGCAGTTGGAAACGCAAACTTATTAATCCCGTTTTAATACAATTTACTGACCACATAACAGCAATATCAAAAGCAACAAAGCAGGCATTGTCTGATTTTGAGTTCATTCCTTTACATAAAATAGATGTTGTTTATAACGGAATTTTTCCATTAAAAACAGATGGTAATCAAAGTAGGTTATTGAAAGAAAAATATAATATTGGAGATAATGCAACAATTTTAGGCACCATTGCTAGGCTAGATCCAATTAAAAACCAAACCATGATGATAGAAGCATTTTCTTCCGTTCTGAAAACTCAAACGAATATTTATCTATTTATAATTGGTGATGGGGAAGAGCGAGAAAAGTTAGAAAACCTAGCCGATAGCTTATCTGTTAGAGATAATATTATTTTTACCGGATACATTGCTAAACCAGTAGATTACCTACAATTGATAGATATATTTTTATTATCTTCTTTAAGTGAAGGCACGTCTATGACTTTACTTGAAGCAATGTCTTTATCAAAGCCATGTGTGGTTACTGATGCCGGTGGTAATGCCGAAATAATTTGTCATGATCACAATGGCCTAGTAAGTCAGAACGCTCATATGCAAAACTTTGCGAGCAATATAAATAAGTTAATAAAAGATAAAGAACTACAGCAAAGCTTTGCAAGTAATGCATCAAAGCGCTTTGAATCAATGTTTACGAATCAACATATGATTTCAGCCTATCAAGCCATCTATAACAATACATAAGAGATACAACGTGTTAAGTAACATAAAGCAACTTTTTTTTAATGCATTCAACAAGATGATCCAACATGAAAAGGTTCAACCTTTTCTATTTAAAGAGATTAACAAATCGAATCAAAACGTTGCCCAATTAAATAATGTCCCAAACCCTTATTTCGATATTAAAAGCTGTGATGAACCTATTTCTCATAGAGATGATATTGTTTTTATTTCAAGTAGGTTTAGAAGTGGCTCAACCGTATTATGGAATGCCTTTCGACAATTAGACAATTGCACTGCTTTTTATGAACCTTTCAACGAACGGAAATGGTTTAATAAGAGTGATCGTGGCGCATTGGTAGACGGCACACATGTTGGGGTGAACGATTATTGGACTGAATTTGATAAATTAGACTGTTTAAATGATTTATATAACGAAGATTGGATCCGAGAAGGTTTATTGATGACCGATAGTTCTTGGGATCCTAAAATGAAGTTATTTATCGAAAAAATAATCTCTCATGCTCAGGGTTCTCCAGTATTACAGTTTAATCGAATAGATTTCAGACTTCCTTGGATTAAAAAGAACTTTCCAAATGCTAAAATTTTACATTTATATCGCCACCCTAGAGATCAATGGTTTTCATTTTTAACTGACAAGAATTTAATGAATAAAGATGATGTAGAGCAATCTTATGAAGATAGTTTTTATTTAGATGTCTGGTGTAAAGATCTAACCAAGTACTTCCCTTTTTTAGCTGCTAGTGAAACTCCTCACCCATACGCCCGTTTCTATTTATTGTGGAAGCTATCATATTTGTACGGAAAGGTGTATTCCAACCATTCTATTTGCTATGAAGACTTATGCGCCAACCCACAAAGTGAATTAAAATCAATATTTAATGAGTTAGGTTGGGATAATGTTGACACAACTCAATCCGCGAATGTTATTGAACCACCCAAACTAGATAAGTGGAAAAGTTATGCCGATGACGCATGGTTTAGCCAACACGAAATTATATGCGAATCAGTACTCAATGAATTTTTCAGGCAGAAGGCATAATAAAATGAAAAAAACACTCTTAATTAGTGAAATATTCCCTCCTGTACATGGAGGGAGTGGCCGCTGGTTCTGGGAGCTATATTCTCGCTTACCCAAAGACGAATATTTTATCGCAGCAGGTAGTAATAAAAATGTTGATACTATCAGTTTTGATAAGACGCTCCAACTCAACCTAAAACGCTTTAATTTAAGCTCAACAAGTTGGGGCATTAGAAGTTTAACCGGTTTGAAACTTTACTGGCGAACCTTCTGGCAACTAAGAAAACACATCAAACAAAATAAAATTACACATATACATTGTGGCCGTTGCATACCTGAAGGGTTTATGGGGTACATGTTGAGTAAGGTGTTGAGACTTCCTCTATTATGTTATGTACATGGTGAAGATGTCGAAGCTGCAGCAACTAGCCGTGAATTAAGTTGGATAGTAAACAAAGTGTTAGCACATTCACAAACCATCATTTGCAATAGTCAGAATACCTCATCGATCTTGATGAATAATTGGTTAATTTCAGAATCAAAAATTAAAACGTTAAACCCTGGTGTTGATACGAACATATTTGTACCTGCTGAACAGTCTACATTAATAAGAAAAAATTTAGGTTGGGAAAGCCGCCCTGTCGTTTTAACTGTAGGTCGCTTACAAAAACGTAAAGGCCAAGATATGATGATTAAAGCATTACCTCAAATCAAACAAAAAATTCCCAATATACTTTATGCCCTTGTTGGCGGTGGTGAAGAGCTTTATTCGTTGACCGAATTGGTATCAAAGCTTAACTTAACTGATAATGTAATGTTTATGGCTGAAATCAATGATCAAACCATGCTCGATTGTTATCAACAATGTGATCTATTTATTTTACCGAACCGCACAGTTGAACAAGACATTGAAGGCTTTGGCATGGTGCTTGTAGAAGCTCAATCATGTGAAAAAGTGGTTGTAGCAGGTGATTCTGGCGGTACATCAGAAACGATGGTGCTCAATGAAACAGGTTTCATTATTGACTGTACCAGTCCAGCCCCTATCGCTGAAATGGTAACAAATTTATTAATGAAGCCAGAGCTAAGACACAAGATGGGTAAAAAAGCGCGTATTCATGTCACAGCTACACTTGACTGGAAAGTTCATGCTGAAAAGGCAAAACACGTTTTTTCGAATTCATTAGACAATAAATAAGGTTTCAAATGTTTGGTTTGTTCCGCTTTATATTAGCGTTAAATGTCGTCTTATTTCATATATTATCGGTTCCAGAAATAGGACCGTTTGCTGTTTACAGCTTCTTTGTCTTGAGTGGTTTTTTAATGACTCATATTATGCAACAAACGTATGGTTATTCAGCCAATGGGATATTGAAGTACGGAATAAATAGATTTTTCCGTTTATACCCAGTCTATTGGGCTTTACTAATCATCACTTTAATTATGAACTTATGGATAGGAAATGATTTTTTTATATCATTCCATCCTAGTATGCAACTTCCTCAAACTTTCTCTGAAATATTCGCAAATATTTTCATGATATTCCCAGAACTTTCCCCAAGGGCATACTCCCCAAGATTAGCACCGGCTACTTGGGCATTAACAATTGAATTGTTTTTTTATTTATTAATCGGACTCGGTATTTCAAGAAATAAACTACTGTCAACACTCTGGTTTTCTTTATCCTTATTGTATTTTTTATATGAAAATATTGTGTTAAAAATATATGGTTTTGGTTATGGTACCTTTATAGCCGCATCTTTACCCTTCTCCTTAGGGGCTGTTTTGTATTTTTATACTAAGGACCTTTCTCATATTTTAGACAAATTGAAAATTTTAACTCTTCCTGTTTGTACAACATTATTCACATTAAATTTAACTGTTTGCGTCACCATTAACCATATGAATATTTATGGACAATGGAAGTACAGTATTCTTTGTGCTGGTTTGAACTTAATATTAAGCGCATTAATGGTGGTCCGGCTAAGTGTGTTCAGAACACAAAATCCAACACTTAAATATATAGATAGAGTAATGGGTGATTTATCTTATCCAGTTTATCTATTTCATTGGGCTGCGACCTGTTTTGCAGCATGGCTTGTCTATGAAGCTCCAGTCAAAAATACTATTACGTTTACTTTAGGGCTTATCATCACTATTTTAATTTCGATAGTTATCAATAAACTGGTAAATGAAAAAATAGAAGTCATCAGAGATAAGTTAAAGAAAGACCTCAAGTCAAATAAAATGCTGAAAAATTAAACTATGTCTATTTCGGGCAAGGTATTCAAAAGCTCAAGCTTACTTGTAGGTATTCGCATATCTCACCGGCTGATTGGTTTAATAGGTATTTTAATCTTAGCTCGCTTACTTACACCAAGCGACTTTGCCGTTATTGCATTGACCTCAATCGTAATTTATTTTTTCGATATTTTGTCACACATAGGAAGTGAGCAGTATATTTTACAGAAAAATAAAGTTTCCAAAGATGATCTCAATACCGCTTGGTCCCTCGATATTGCGTTAAAAGTCTGTATATGGTTAGTGCTAATATGCCTCATTCCAATGATAAGCCACTTTTTCTCACAGCCTAAACTGGAAAACACTTTATATTTCTCTTCCTTTATTTTACTGTCCAATGCGTTAAGAAATCCAGGTCTTTGGCTATTAAAAAAAGAGCTTAATTATCAAAAAATATTTAACCTCTCTATTATTCAAAAGGTAATTTCTTTTTCTATAGTAATGGTTATTGTTACTATCACTAAAAGCTTTTGGGCAATAATCATAGGCGAGCTGATCGCTAGTTTAATATTTACCATCGGCTCATATTTGATTCATTCACATAGACCTAAAATATCTTTTTCACAAGCAAATAAACAATGGAGGTTTTCAAAATGGTTACTTTTGAAAGGAATTTTTGGCTATGCGCGCGCTCAGATTGATACATTAATTGTTGCAAAACTTTTTAATTCTTCATTAATTGGCATGTACCATATATCTAGAGACTTAGCGATGTTTCCTGCACAAAATTTATTGGCCCCGGCCATAGAACCATTATTAACTGCTTTTCAGAAAATAAAACATAATAAACAAAACTTAGAGTTTCAGCTTCGTTTTTGCCTTTTTATAGTAGGTATTATTTCTTTTCCAATAGCGCTTTATTTATGGTGTTATCCAACATTAATCGTTGAAGCTATTCTTGGCCCGCAGTGGACTGAAGCATCAGGTATATTTAAGGTGATGAGTTTGTTGTTCCTATATTTTAGTTTTATGTTGATTATTGAACAAACACTGATTGCCCTTGAGCAAATAAAGTTATTATTTTTTTATGATCTATTCAGTCTTATCGTCATTACTTCAATATTATTAATTACTGCCTTAAATCGGTCGAATATTGAAGAGATTGCGTTATATCGAGGAGTAATAGGTATTGTAATGACACTCATATTATTAACATATTTAATTTTTTTCATTCAAATAAAAGTAAATACGTTAATATTACTTTGGAGCTTTCCGTTAATAGCTTCTTTTATTACTATGAAAATCAACCAAATAATACCTTTACCCTTATTCGATTATTCCATAATAAATTTACTGCTGAGTGCCAGTATATTTTTTACAGTATATTGTCTTATAATGTCCTTTATCATTTATATTTTTAAAGATTTAACCGAAATAAAGCACTTTATAAAACTAATATTACAACTTAAAATACTTTCGAATCGCCAACTACTTTAAAGTTACTTTTGTGCCCTTATCTTATTTCTTAGTTTACTAATAGAACGATCAATATAAGTGATTAATACATACGAGGCTATCACAACAAAAAGAGTCGCTAATGAAAAGGTAACTACCCCCTCTAAGGTAAAGTCTTTATTAGGTTCTTGATAAAGAAGATATGAAGCCAATAAACCACATTGCCAATGTATTAAATAAACAGGGTAACTATAATCTCCAATAATTTTATCCACCTTTTGACTACATAACTCTTTGCCTCGGTAAAAAAGAACAATCACAACAATCAATGAAAGTAGCATATTTACATATATTCCAAACCCTCCTAAAGTGTCTGAAAAAGAGAAAGGTCGGTAATAATTATTAATTGTAAAAAACAACGCACTCACTATATACAAAGTTAAAATCGTCCATGGATTAGATAAATTCATTTTCCTAAGATAAGTAAAAAATGGTTTTTTGATAAAGTAGATTAACGCACCTAGGGAAAATGGCAAAGAGGCCGCAAAAATGAAGGAGTAACGATACCCCCCTCCTAACTCGAAAAGATAAGTGAATACAAAATACACAATACTTACAATTAACCAAATAGCGGTACGACGATAAGTTTTTGAAACACCAAGCCCTATTAACACATAAAAAAATATTTCTACTGTTAAAGCCCATGTTGGAGGTGATAACCGAGGGCTAATGTCTGTTGGGAAAAACGATGGGAAAATCATGGTTACATTTGCTAATATAGACACTAAGTCAGTAGGGAAAAACAAAGTGTCTTTATATTTGCTTGAATATTCACTACCAAGTAAGAATATTAAAATAACACTGATCAAACAAACGGCCCAATACATTGGATAAAGTCTTAAAAAACGGTTAAGGCCATAACGTTTAAAACCACCTTTAGAATATCCGTAAGTGTCTTGCATGATCATCGTCATTAAGAAGCCACTCAAAATGAAAAATGAAAATACCGCAAACCCCCCAACAACGGGTATTGGAAGCAAATGGAAAAGCATTACCCAAAATGCCAACATAGTTCGATATATTCCAAACATTTTCAAAAAACCTTAATTAATTTTTCTAAAATAACAAGAAGTGTGTATCGTAAAGCAAACATACAAAAACTTCACTCACGCAATGTAGAATATATTGTACTGGATAAATTAGCTTTATTATAAGGTTACATTATATAATTTTACACTGACTTTTTATTTTTAGTGATGTTACTCTATACAGATACATTTATTAGTCGCTCCATTTATGAAAGATACACCTATTCAATTCTCTGTAATTATTCCTACTTATAATAGAGGAGACATGATTGTTGAGACATTAAAATCAGTTTTGGCTCAGAGTACACCTGTATATGAAATTATTATTTGTGATGATGGTTCAACAGATGATACTTGCAAGCATGCTGAAAGTTTTTTAAATGATAACAATCTAAAATTTACATTAGTTAAAATAAAAAATTCAGGCCCCTCCCATGCGAGAAAGGTAGCTGTAGAACACGCCAATGGTAATTGGCTTTGCTTTTTAGATTCAGATGACTTTTGGGACCCGGCTTACATAGAAGAAGTCCTAAAAGTCATTCAGCATAATAAAATTGAATGTGTTATCACTAACTTTAAAACGATAAAAAATAACCAAGTAATTCATGCATCCAAATTCGATGATGCACCTCAAAACTTTTGGTCTGATGGTTTTAAAAAAGAGCATAATATTTTAACCTACAAAAAAGATGATTTGTTTTTGAAAACATTTAGTTTTCAGCCCGCTTTTCCATCTGCACAAGCAATATCAAAAATAGCTTATGAAAAGTCGGGAGGGATCACGCTTCATTCTCGAAGCCTTAAGTCAGAAGACTCGCATTTCACAAGAAAGTTATATATTTATTGTAAGGTATGTTTTAACAAGTCAGCCTTGGTAAATATTGTTATTCATCAAGATAATCGTTCAAACTCAGCTTCTGGTGACATTGACATCGTAGGAAAATTGAATGGCCGCCTAAATATCCTCCAGCTGATATCTCAAGAGAATATTTTAAAAAACCATCCATTTTACAAAGAACTACAAAGTGAAATCAATCGTTCTCAAGTAGGTGTGTTTAATCAGTATTATTGGGGACAATATTATCATGAAGCAATCAACCAATTTAAAAAGATACCCGTACGTTATTATTCCCCTAAAGTTATTAGCCGTTATTTCATTGCAAAAATAAAATGTAGCTAAATATCCCTTAATTTTAAAGATACAATAAATGAAAAATAAAAAAATTGCCTTTATACCCAACTGGTCTAAAGGAAACCCTTATCAAAATTTACTAAAGTCATCATGTGAAAAATTTAATGCAGAAGTGGAATATCACAACATTCCGGCCGAATTATTCCCTTTCTCTCATTTAATGAAAAAAGAAAAACACATTGAAATAATTCACCTGCATTGGATTTCACAAATAGTTTCTAGAATATCTTGGTCAAAAAAACCTTTTGTATTTTGGTTTAAATGTTTTGCTTTAATACTTGATTGTTTTTGGGTAAGAATAAACGGTGTTAAACTGGTTTGGACCATTCACAATAAAGTATCTCATGAAGGATACAATAGAAAAAAAGAATTGTGGATAAGAAAGTTATTATGCTTGTCAGTAAATAAAATAATTCTACATAGCAACGAAGCAGTTAGTGAAGTAAGTGAATATTATCAAATAGCAATTAAAAATAAAACTCACGTAATATTTCACGGAAACTACTTAAATTGTTATCCTGTTCCAGAACAGAGTGCACAAACGTTAAGAAGTAAAGACGAAATATTAGATAACGACATTGTTATTCTTTTCTTTGGTTCTTTAAAACCATACAAAGGTATAGAAACATTAATTTCTACATTCAAAAAAATCAATAGGAATACAACGTTTAAACTAATTATTGCCGGAAATCCTCATAATGCAGAGTATAAACAAGAATTACAGAACCTTTGCCGACTCCAAAAAAACGTTCTAACAGACTTCCAATATATTTCAGATAAAGACTTGGTTAATTATTTAACTATTGCAGATGTCGTTGTACTCCCGTTTAGTGATACTTTAACATCAGGTTCAGCGATTCTAGCCATGACCTATGGAAAATCATTAATATTACCTCTTACAGCCAAAGTTTTTGGTTGTGTACCTACTGCTGGTGTGAAATATTTCAAAAGTGAGAAAGAACTTATTCATATATTAAAAAGTTTAGATAAAGAAAAACTCGAGATGATGGGGAATGTAAATTTACAAAAATCATTAACAATGAACTGGGAAGAGGTCGGTAAATTAACCACTGACCTTTATAATAATATTTCTAGTAATCAATATTAGAGCATTCATCTATTATTTAATTTTAAACGGATAACAATGTCTTCCTTTAAAAAAGCTTTAGCATTCTCATTTGTCGGAAAATACGTTGGAATAGTTCTTCAATTAATTTCAATGATAATTTTAACTCGGATTTTGACGCCTGAAGATTACGGCATCTATACCATCGCCATTATATTTGTATTATTAGCAAATATTCTTCGAGAGAGTGGTGTTAGTAATTATTTAATCAAAGAAAAAGAGCTCAGCCCGGAAAAAATTAGAAGTGCTTTTTCCTTAATGTTAATCATTGCATTTATTGTTGGTTCTTGCTTATATTACTCAGCCAGTTTTGTTGCTGATTTTTATGGTGAAGACAAACTAATTTTCATGATCCAACTGCTGTCTATAAATATATTTGTTTCTCCCTTCGGCACAATAATAATAACAACACTAAGACGTAATTTACACTTTAAGCCTATAGTGATTGTTACATTAATAAGCCAAATCATCAGTATTAGTTCTATGATAGGGTTGGCGAAAAATGGCTATGCTGAATTAACACTAGTCTATGGTTCTCTTATAAATTCAATTTGCAATTTTTTATTTATACAGTTTTATCGCCCCCCCAATTTACCAAGCCTACCTGGTATAGGAAAAATAAAAGAAATCATCAGTTATTCCAAATATGTTGGGGCTGCAACAATTATCAATCAAATAGGAAAACAAACCGCTGAACTTGCAGTTGGTAAACACTTCAACATGGAAAGTGTTGGTCAATTAAATAGAGCGAATAATACCGCAGGTCTTTTTAATCAACTTGTTACCGAAGGTCTAAACCCAGTATTAACTCCCTATATTTCTCGTTTAAATCGAAACAATATCGACATACGCCCATCGTTAAAAAAATTAACGAACGTACAATTAACTTTAGCATGGCCTTTTTATGCCATATTAGCTTTGCTGGCTGAACCCGTGGTTGTAATTTTATATGGAAAGCAATGGCTTATCGCCTCTGTATATCTCATGTTATTTTGCTTCACTAGAGCAGTATCTTTTGCTTTTCAGCATATTGATGCTATTTTCATGGGCAAAGGCCTCGCTAAGCAAGTTATGAAGATTCAGGTGAGTCTTAGTCTGCTGCAAATTTGTATTGTATTGATATTTATACCGAGTGGAATAATGGATATGTTGCTTGCAATGGCGCTTATATTGCCCGCGGTAAGAGCTTGCATTTATTTATATATGATTAAAGCCCACTTAAAAATAAGTAAAACCGAGTATGTGAGTTGGTTCACTTTCCCACTACTTACCACACTAATAACCGCTGCACCCGTTATTTTGTGTATGCTAGCAATTGATTTTCAATGGGCAGAGAATATAATAGTGTTATTATCTTCTCTTTGTATTTCGGTAATTATTTGGCTAATTTTAGTTTGGAATCAAGAGATAGGCAATATCATCAAGCCTTTTTTACGTTCTGTTTACATCAAAAAATCAAATTAATTTGCTTTGGTCTGTCGTTGAGTTTTATTTCTAAAAAGTATTTAATTTATTACCAGAGTTGTATCTTCACTTCATGGAACCGGCGAAAAAATAATGTGCGCGCGTGACCTGTTACTTTCAAAAGTAGATTCGACATACATTTAGTGATATACATCATAGAACCGTTATGTATGTCGGACCAATTGTACCAACAAAGATTGGTGCTGAAGGTCTAATTTTAGTCAATACAAAATAAATTCTCTTAGCTGATACTGTAATTTCTTTTGATCAATCGATTGTCGAGCTCAGTGAAAGTAACCTACTTATTAATGTTATAAGTAATAATGCAACAATTAAATTATATATACGAAAGGCATATAACAGCCTCTACATACAATATTTTAATAAAGTAAAATGTATTAATTAATTATACTCATACGCTTATATGGATGACAATGAACAAATTTAAAAATAATGAACCTATTTTCATCGTTGGCTCACCACGCTCAGGTACAACGTTATTATCTGCTATGTTAGGCAGCCATTCTCGTTTATATTGCGGCCCAGAAACTCAGTTTTTCAATAAGATTGCAAATAGTAAATTAAAAAAAATCAATTCTGATGACGATTGGTACCAAAAAGCGAGCAATATCCTCTGTGAAATAACATTGAGTGGACAAGTTGTCGTCGAACTTTTTGGAGAAAATCAGAGCTCAATTGTCAAATATTTAAATGATCAGCCCAGAAATAAAAAAAGCCTTTTAGAGTCCTTATGTCGAAATAATGCCCATAAAAATGGTAAAGCTAGGTGGATTGAAAAAACCCCAAACCACATACTTCATTTAGCAGAGATTAGAAGTATGTATCCAGCAGCTAAAATCATCAGAATTATGCGTGATCCAAGAGATTCAGCTAAGTCGATGATAGATTTACCTTGGACAACCGAATCTTTTATTGAAAATTCATATTTATGGAAAAAATGGTACGAGCAAAGTGAGGGGTTTTTGAACACAGATAATCAATCATTAACGGTCAAATTTGAAGATCTATTATGTAAATCACAAAATGTATTAACTAAAATCTGTAAATTTATTGGAGAGGATTTTGAAGAAGGAATGCTCGATACAAAAGCATCCGCCAAATTAGTTATATCTAAAGGGGAACCATGGAAAAATCAAGTAGGCCAGAGCCTTGATACTAAAAAAGTAGCAACTTGGAAAAAAAAATTAGACCATGAAGATATTAATTTTGCAGACCGTTTTTTTAAACAAGTATTGAGCCTTTATGGATATGAGTTTACATCACATAACGTTAAAGAACTTCTGTTTTACCCATACTATGGACCAAGTACAATTTTGAAAAATGAAGAACTCATTAAGTCTGTTACAATTCATAAAGGTCATGTTTTATCGGTTGGAAATGACTACTTTTGCCAAAAACTATTGATACTCAATACTGTTAACCCAAGTAATAGTAGTTACCTTAAACTAATATTACTTTTATGTTTGAGAAAGCTACTTTTCCAAAAGACATATCTGTCTAAAGTTGGATCTAGTAAGTTATTGAACATATTAAGTAGTAAATTACCTTAATCGTTAATATTAAAAGGCAATAATAACGTTCTATTACATCTATTGTCTCTCCTTAATTGTTGAATTTTCAATACCACTCAAAATTCAGACGATTGTCGGAAAATCAGTAGCCTACAGCCAGCCAGTTAACCTCCGCCTGTGACATTCGGGTATTACACCATGTTACAAAATCTAGGACAAAATGATCCGAATATACGCTTTTAACTTTAACCCGTAATCTATGATCTTCACCATGAGCAAAATCGAGTACTGAAAATGAAACAGACACATTGGGTACGGCAATAAATGGCTTGTCAAAATAGACTTTTTTATTGAATTCGCCTCTATTTGCCTCACAACCAGCAGGTGCAGACAAATTTGGCATCTGTTTATCATTTAAAGCGAGTGTTCCACTATCAAAAGCGATAATATTCAATCCACTTTTTGCTTTACCGGCAATTTTTTCAATGATATTAGCCGTATCCCTTATCTCTTGGATGTACTTATTTGACTCTTTTAATGCTTTTTCTAAAGCTAGATTATTCTGTTGAAATTTGTCCGAAAAGTCTATATTCAAAGCCTTTAACTTAAATTCTACAGCAGCCGCAATTTTTTTATCAATGACATCGTTTGTGTAAATAAAAGCAAAATAAAGCCCTGTGATAACTATAATTGAAACAATAACCTTCCCAAAAATCTGCATTTTTCTTTCTCTTTATACGTTATATAAAATTAGTTCGGCTAAATGAGCGGCTTCATACTTACTTAAAATTAACCCTTCGATGTTAATAGTACGAGCTTCTTTAAATTCTTGAATAATAATTTCTTGATGGCTTTTATCTTTATTTTCACTCTTAGCATTAGATATATAATCAATAGGTAATAATGTTTCACAAGATAGCCATTGCTCTCGGCAACTGAACAAGAAGTTTTGCTCATTTTCATTGAGAGAGTCTATTTTTCTTTGTCCTGAGTAGGCGAAAGTATTTTTCAGTGTATCCATCACAGCTAGTACAGATACACCCCCTATTGCCTTTAAAACAGTCCTACGTTTATTATCCACGACCCACCTCTCTCTTAATGTGATCAGCTAAACGAATTGTCATCGCTACAATGGTTAACGTAGGAGGAACATGTCCTCCGGTGGAAAACACAGAAGAGCCACCAATATAAAAATTCTTAGTACCAAAGACTTGTTGGTTTTTATCTACCACTCCAGTGTCAGGGCTATCGCTCATTCTTGTGGTTCCCATATGGTGATTGCCAAAGCCTAACTGGCTTGTCCACATTCTATCTTCTCTCTCTCTTAATAGCCTTAGTCGTCCTAAAGATAGAGCACCAATTTCATTTGCAGCTACTTCCAAACCTTTCCACATTCGTTCTTTATCATCCCTGGAAATTTTCCAATCAATAATAATTTTGCGTAAACCAAATCTATCCTTTTCTTGTCCTAATTTGATTCTATTATTTCTATCTGGCGATTGCTCAATCATCACTTGTAATTCATAACCACCAAATGCATCTGCATTGTCGAATAATTTTTTATCAAATGATTTCCTAGAAACCGCTTCGATCACCATGCCCATATCACTCACTACATTATATAAATGAGAACCTAAGTCATCAGGAATTTCTGCCGCTGATATTGCACCACTTAAGGAGTGAAAAGAAGATATACCGTCAGATAAGGTAAAGTTAGATTGAGGAATAAGAGGAATTCTAATGTTTGAAATTTCGTGTTTTTCTAACTCATTTTCTTTGAATTGGAAGAAACCTTTAACTAGGCGATCATTCAATATCGACCATTGGTATAAATCATATTCTTTTTCTAATTTCGTATGTAAATATGCAGAACGAACAACAGGGTGGTCCATAAAATAACGGCCAACACTATCACCTTGATTTCCTATTGAATTATTATATTTATTATTAAATTCTAATAACAGCCTAGGATTTTCTATTCCCCCAAAGCACATCACAAAAATATCAGCACCAATTATGTGCTGTTTTCCTGGATTGCTTTCCATAATAACTTGATTAACTGTTTGCTTTTCGAGATCAAAAGTTAAGTCCATAACATTAGCGTTACTATAAATTGTTATATTTTTTGAGGAAATCAGATCACTTTTGAGTTTTGAAAAAAATCGGACAGGAGGATAAGATGCTTTAGCAATTGCTGTAGATAAGACATTAGAATTTTTCACAATATCTTTTTTCTTAAGTGCTTTAGACCAAAAGTCGGTTTTATAACCATCGGTTTTAGTACCGCAATATCCCGCAGCTTTAGTGTAATAAGGTTCAATATCTGAAAGGGATATCGGCCAACCACTATTATTTAGCCACGCTCTGTTTTTAAAATCAACTTCACTCAATGGCGACGTATTATTTTCCCAATGATTACTTGCCCCCCCTAAAAACCTCAAACGTGAATATTGGGGGTTAGGATAATATTCTGGTGATAATTCTGCTTTATATATCTCTTGAGAATCAATATCAAACTGTTCAGCACCAGCTTCCAGCACAACAATATCAGAGAAATGAGTACTCAATTCAGTTGCTAACACTAAGCCAGCAACACCGCCACCTAAAATGCAAACCTTAGCGGTAGGGAGTTTTTTTCCTTTAAATTCTTTTAAATCTATTAGCACCATTTTCCCCTAATCATATTCATTTCCCTCCTTTTCAGGTTCAGAGCCGCTATAGTCTTTGTTTAAAACATAAATATTATAAGCACAAGCTGAATACAATATTAACCAATACAAAATTTCAGCTTTAAAACGATTAATGAATAACATACTTACCATGAAAGAAATAAGAGCAGATTCAATAGCGATCACTTTAAAGTATTGATTAATATTATTTTTGGTTTTTAATAATTTTTTACACTTTTTAGTTGCTTTAAAACTACTTACAAACAACATAATTAAAAAGAATAGGCCTAAATAGCCAAGTTCGCTAAGCACTTCAAACCATGAGGAATGTACGGCCCGATTCCTGCTTCTACCTGTATGTACATCCTGTGGAATATAAATTGGGGCATAATGTTCAAACCCATTGGTTCCAGTTCCTAATGGGAAATCTTTTGCCATTTCCCATGCTGCATTCCAAAATACAGTTCGGGTTGCACCTGACTCTTGTTCTTCATTGACTTCTGTACTTTGTGAAATTGTGCCCATTCTATCAATAAAACTATCATCAGCAATATATACAACTCCAGATAGGCCAGCAACCGCAAGCCAAACAACTGTGGCTTTTTGCATTTTTTTCTGCATCGACGAGAAGTACATAAAAAAAATATAATACATAATACTACATGATACCGCTAAGAAAGCGCCTCGACTATTAATTAAAACTATGGCATTAGCGATAAATATTCCTGCGACAGCAAAAATCAACTTTAGTGGCAATTTACTCGAGCTCCAATAGTAATATAAACAAAGCACAATACTGGGAGCAATAGCCGCAGCTACAGCATTTGAGGTTACGGCATCAACAACACCGATAGCCTCTACTCGGTCTCCTGAATTACGGCCCATTTGAAAAATGTAAAAACTAAGATACCAACTACCAAAAATATAACCCCACATAGCGAAATCAAGTTTTTTATCAGTATCAACTAGTTTATAAGCCATTGAAACAATGATGATAAGGACCAAATAGTTTTTAAAAAATTGCTCATGGATTATTGGACGAACAGCAAAAAATGAAACAACACCAAAAGTTAACAACAATAAATACATCCATTTAAATTGTGGTGCAGCAAAAATTTTATTATGGGCAGTTTTCTTAAAGTTAATTATTGTTATAATTATCATTAAAATAACAGTATAAAAAGAATAACTTATATCAGGAACAAGATGTCCCCACCAACGATTTGAAGGAAAGAAGAAATATATTGCTTCATATAAAACAAATATAAAAGCAGCTGATAGCCTAAAGGTTAAAACTAAACCACTTAGATAAGTAATTATAAATAATAAAAAATGTAGCATGAAAAATTCTACTGAATTAAGCTCTATAATACATTCTATTACAGTCAGTACACAAAATACATTTATCAATGAGGATATCATTAGCTAAAACTAACTGATAAGTTGTAGCCAAATTTCAGAACATAATTATCTAATCAAAATTCTTAATATGGTGTTTAACTTTTGAAAACCACATCATAAATATTAGAGAGACTCTATGTACTTAAAAGAGAATAATAAATCGATTAAAGCAATACTTTTTTCTATCGCTCTAATCTTTAACTACTCTGTTATTGCCCAAGTATCTACCAGTAAAATATTTATAGATAAAATAGTATCAAGTAGCAGTGAGCTTTACCGAGCACTTAAACAAGCGAATGAAACAAATGGTCATCAAAGAATTTTACTTGTTGATGGAAACTATCGCTTACAAAAGACCTTACAAATCAGCTCATCAAATATAACAATCACCTCACTTTCAGGTAATCGAAATAAAGTTAGTTTAATTGGTAATGGTATGAAAAAAAGCAACAAACCAGATAACTTAATATTTATCACTGCAAGTAATATTACAATTTCAAATATAACGTTAGAAAAAGCAGGGAATCATTTGATTCAACTATCAGGAAAAGATAATTCAGACCATTTCCGCCTTATTAACTGTCATTTAAAAGATTCATACCAACAACTTTTTAAAGTTAGCAGTGGCACATTAAATTCTGCAGATTTTGGTGTTATCAGAGACTCGATTTTTGAATATTCCTCAGGCATTGGGCCACAATGGTATATTGGCGGAATTGATGCACATGGCTCAAAAGGTTGGCATGTGTATAACAACGAGTTTCATAATATAGCAAGCCCTTCAAAAAAAATTGCCGAACATGCCATTCATTTTTGGAATAACTCCGCCAACAACATCATTGAGAATAATTTAATAATGAATAGTGATCGGGGTATTGGTTTTGGTTTTGGTTTGCAAAACAAAATAAATACTGGTGGTATTATTAAAAATAATATTATTATCCATGAAGATAATAATCACCCTTTTGCTGATACGGGAATTATTATTGAAAATAGCCCAAACACTATTATTGAAGGAAACAAAATATGGTTACAACATGATTATCCAAATGCTATTGAATACCGCTTCTCTAAAACTATTAATACTATTATAAAAAACAATAGCACAAATAAAAAAATAGTTAGCCGAAATAATGCTCAAGCCAAATTAATTAACAATACGTTTCTTTCTGTACCTATTAGTAAACTTGAGGTAAAAAGGAACATTACCCCAAATTATTATATTAATTCGTTATTACAAAATTTAATTAAATGACAATTGTAAAAGTAATGGTCTATGACGTTTTGAGTTAGGAATAGCAACCCACCCACCAAGATAAAAATTACCCTGATCATCTTTAGTTAAACTTCCATACAACAGAAGATCTCTATAACCTTTGAGCTCAAGAGGGTAATTAACAGAAATGTTAGATACTAAATCATGCAGTGTCCACTGATATTGATTGTTTTTCCGAGAAACACCTCCAACGAAACGCTCTCCTGCAAAGGTGAACAACGATGCAGTATAGGAGCTACCTTCTGGGTGAATATTTCCAAGGTTGATAAGTTTTTCTTTTTTTTCAGAAATATTTATTTGATATAAGCCACCATCTGCAGTTGTAAAAAGCACATTGCCATTATTCATACTTGTATATGCTATAATACCATGGTGTTTAGACATGTTTTTAGCTGTATATGAAGGCATTGGGTAACTACCAATTAGATTTAACCTAGTATCATATTCGTTCAAATAAGCTTCAAGTTCATTAAAATCATTTTCACTGAGCATCGGGACGTATGAATGTCCATTTTCATCAACGATAAAATTACGGGATACATGTTTTGAAAATGAACCTACAACTACCCTTATCTGCGCTTTTGTTTTAATATCATATTGATATAAAACATGGTTCCAATAACCTAAAGCATATATATATCTTCCATTCGTATTAACTGCAACAAGTGCCTCTTCCGTAGAAAATACATGCTCCCAATGCACTGAATTTGGGAGCTTACGCCAAAGGTGGCCACCCCAAGTAGGGTTTATGCCTTCACTTTCTCCTCCTTCATCAAAACTACTAAAATAAAGATATCCATCATTCGCTTGATAGAACTTACTATGCAACTTGTTTTGCCCCATATTATTACTATAAAGGCCGGCTCTTTTTGATTGTTCTAATACATCACCTTGATTAATTATAGAGCCAGTTTTAGGGTCATATTGATAAAGGTATGCAGTATGATTTTCTCCACCATGGGTAGATGCACCAAAATATATATTACCTTCATCATCACTACCTGTTGCACCCCATATAGCATCTACGTTAGCATTATGAGCAAAGCTAACTTCTTTTATGGTCGGTGCTTTAAATGATTCAATTGAAACAGGTATAAATCTAGTACCTACTTTTTTATCGAATGGGCGGAGAGTAATTTCGGTTTGCTCATTATTATTTGCTGAATCACATCCTGCGAATAGTGTGAGAAAAACAACAATAACAATAGTTTGAATAATGCTCATTTTATTTAGATATTACGTAAATTGGATTTGTATAGAACATATATTTATGTTGCTCCGGTTGATCACTACGCCCTCTCCATCTGAAAATTGTTTTTTTATTGGTCATAACATGCTCAAATTTAAAAATAAAATGCTTATCCTTTTCAACCGTCAATGGATCAAACTGATAACTCGTAATGTTATCTTCGTTAATGACAATCAATTCGACTTCATCTAACGATGTTATTACTCCTTGCCAATCAAGCTCATTAAGACTTACCTGTAATTCAACTGTAACTTTTTCGTATAGCGGGATAAGTATTTTTCCACCAATAGCTGCAACTTGTGAACTACTATTAGATGATACAGTGAAATCAAGCGACTTAACCACTTTACCATGCTGTGCCCATGTATTCCCGCTTTGAAAAGCTTTAATTATATTATTATGAGTATTTTTAAGTGCATATAAATGAGTAGTAGAAAATTGGCAGGGCCAATAATCCATTTTAACATTATGAAAATCAGATGGTGCTCTAGCAGCACTGACAAAATAACCTTCCTGTAATAACTGGTCCCATTCCCCACCAATAATTGCAACAGATGGGTCCCAACCATTAATTGTTTTTTGAATAATATTATATGAACCATTATCGTCATATCGATTTTTCTGATGACCTGGTGAACCTGAAAAGCCGACAACCAAATTGTGATACTGATTCCATTCAATAATGTCATGCTTATTTTCTGTTTTTTGTACATCTTTCCTACTAGGATGATTGTATATTATTGCAGGGTGAACATTATTATATGTTGTGTTTTTATATAGCCAATTTAATGACTCTTCCGCACTAATCAGTCTTTCAGTTCTTCGAGAGAAACTATCATATCTGTCCCTAAAAATTGACATGTTTCGTTGAATATCAGGATGTTCCGGTAGAAATAATGACACGTGTTCCCTTCCCATGAAAGGTGGGATATTCCATTCTAATGCAGGTATTACAGTCAAACTTGGCTGTTGGATTTTAGCTAACTTTATCTCATTGAAATATTCTGGTGAGGCAACTTTAAGTAATGTGTAATCGCTATGATCTGTAATAGCTATTGCATCACAACCATATTTAACTGCTTTGTTTGCTATTGTGCTTATGGTCTGTTCACCATCGGAATAATTACTATGAATATGTGTATCTACCGTTAACCATTCGCCCTGTTCATTACTACTTCTCTCTTTTGAAAAAAGTCCAATATTATTTATTTGGCTATTATTAACACTAGAAAACACAGCTAAATTTCGTATTCTCTTGTCTATTTCATTCTCTAACTTTTTATATGTTTTTGAATTTACTGAGCCAATAATTTGTTTAAATTCAGATAAGTTATAACCTTCTGGTAGGTCATGAATAAATGGGAAAAATAAATTTTCATCGTTTGTATTAGCTATTTTTTCTATTATTTTAAACGCTATTTCGTTACTTTCCCCTAATTTTTCAGAGAGAATAGCTCCCGCTTTATCAGCCGCTAAATCTGGAAAGCTATAACCACTTCCGTTGGTACTTGTATCAAGTAATTCTTTTAGTTCACCAATTCGATTTGCTACTTTTACTTGTCCCATCTGTTCAAGAAAGGCTGAGTATAAGAAATGGAGTCTGAGATCTTGTCTACCTCTTAAAGTGGCCGATATAAGCAATCGATCTGAGGTGTCATACTCAACACCAATATATTTCCCAAAATTAGCATTACCATACACAATAATGATAGCCCACAATGCAGCCGTTCCCTCATTCTCAGCATCCCCATTTGATGTTACTCTTGTTTTGACTAATTGGAATGTCTGACCAATATAATAAGCGAGAGATTTTTGGGTCGGGTCAAAGGATTTTATTTCATGGATATATAATTCAACAAGCTTTGCATCAATGCTTTTTGTCAGAGATACCGCTTTGATTACGGTTCCGAATCCTTTCAATGAATCATTAACTTGTGTTTTTAAATCAGCCTTCTTGTTTGCAGTTAGTGTAATTTCATTATTATTAATAATCGCATTATCAACTAATTCAAAAATAGTATCATTAACATCGCTACCAAAAAGTGTACTTACGCCTAAATGAACAAATAAACGTATTAATACTCCGGGAATTGGCAAGTCGCCAAGTGCACAGTTATCCAATTCAATTTGGTCAAAAGAAGGTATAAAAAAGCAGTGAAAGTTTAAGTAGCTTTCACCAAGTTGAAAATTGATTTTTTGACTAATACTAACCCTAACCCCAAAAGGAGTAATCCTGCCGTCAAAAGTCGCGCCATCAAAAGTATGACTAGCTATTGCCATAATAGCTTCAAGATCTGCTTGAGATACTTTTACTTCTATAAAGCTTAAGGTTGATGCTAAAGGTTTTACTATTTTTTTTATCGCATTTTTAGCAAATAAAACCTTTTCAGGAGTTAAGGACTCTTTATTGTTAACCAACGATTTTTCTTCAATCACCGTGAATAAGAAAGCAATGGTAATAAATAAATAAACAGCAATTTTCTTTGTTAATTTTTTAATGAAAATTCTCTATTGGTGAAGTGCAACTATTATTTTTGCATATGTGTAGCTTTATTTAAACGCTTATATAAGAAATGTAAATTCAAAAAATATCTATGCTTAATAAAATAGTAAATCAAACCCTTAATATGTAAATATACAAATTTATTAAACTTGAACCCCCGTGATAGTTCACGAGCATCATGAACAATAGAATACCTTGGTAGATAGGCAATTTTTTTGCCATGCTTCCAAATTCTAAGACAATAATCTACATCTTCAGGGGCATAAAAAATATTTTCGTCTAAACCACCAATAGCTTTATAAATTGACCTAGGGAACATCCAACAAGCTGAAATAGCGTAATCAATATCATATTCTTCAGTTAAATCGATCGCTTTCTCTCCCTCTATTTTTTTCAACCAAAAGAAGCGTTGAGCTTTTCTTATTAGTGTAGGAAATGAGTCAATTGATAATTGATATCGACCATCAGGAAAAGTTAGTTGTGGAGCAACTAGTCCGTATTCTTCATGACTATTTAACCAATGCATCATCCCTTTCATTGTATTAGCATTCATATACGCATCAGAGTCTAAAACAACAAAATAATAGCCCTTAGCGACTTTCATTGCTAAATTACGAGAATATGTGGTTCCCGTATTTTCGTCTAAGTAAATAACGTTTATGTGAGCAGGAAATTCATTTAGTAAATCTTTTAATATATCCACACAACCATCGGTCGATCCATTATCAACAACAATCACTTCACCTTTAAGACTACAAGTCTCAAAGGAAATAATTAGATCTCTCACGCACTTTTCAATAAATTTTTTCGAGTTAAAACTCAAAACTATTGCACTAATATCCAAAACACTCTCCATCCACATAATATGTGAAATTTCAAAACTAGCCTAATTTGCACTTTCCAACTTCAAAGCGACGATATAATCCGTAAAAAAAATTCAGAACCTAATCACACTTCAATCAACATAGTATTAACATTTCATATTTGACGAGTCTGGGAATAACGTCGATGAAATATAAGTTTACTTGTATAAATATATATATGGTTCTTAATAACTACTTAATAGTAATCTCAACACCTAAAATTAAATGCTCTGTTTGATAAATATAAATAACAAAAAACATTTATTAAATTGGTTAATCTTTTTTGCTATTTATTGCTGTTAATAAGATGGAGTAGCTTAACTACTTATAACCTGAACCTGTTTTTACTTGATTAATTCCACAGAATTTTATTCATAACCTATTGTTAGTCAAAAAGTTAAAAATAGATAAATTTAAATCAAGTGATTACATTATTTTTACTTTCAAAGTATATATATTGTAACAAGCTTGTCTAACTTACAAGTGAAAGAATCTACTTAGACTGGAGAGTGAGAAATATAAAAATTCAAGTATCGCCAAAAATAACAGATGAAATTTTAATATTTATAGATGTTTATTACTCTGAGTCTGAGTTTGAGTTTGATTACGATCATAATCGATCATGTCAACTTTGAAAATAGCTAACCATAGATTAATATTGCTTGTTATAAGATAATGCAATAATCTCTATTATATAAGCATAGTTACTCTCACATAAAATTTATTTCTAACGTATTTATAAATATGGTGATTACTTTTTTAACCGATATTATATTGAGTACTTTAGTTGTAGAGTTAGACAGCAACATATTTTCTCGTAATGGTTAGAGTTTAAATCAATAAAATGAATCCAAGAGTATAGTTGTTGCAGCGAGTAATTAAGTATCAATATCCAAGTACTGAACAGACTGTAGATGAAATTTAAACATCTACTTTTCAATCGTGACATATTAGTATTAATTTCAGAAGGATAAACGTGAAAACAACAATTAAACAGGCTGCTTTTTTTATTGCTGCAGTATTTATTGCACCTGTGACACTAATATATCTCCTAATAAATATAGTGTTGAAAAGTGATTCGTTATTTAGTACTTTTTCACAACTATTTAGTTTATTACCAGGTAAGTTAGGAAGTTATATTCGAACGGGGTTTTATCGGTTTTCCATGAACACGTGTAGCCCTGACGCTATGATTTCTTTTCTTACTTTGTTTACACAACGTGATACAGAAATATCACCAGGTGTATATATTGGCCCCCAGTGTAATATAGGTAAGTGTAAAATTGGTCAAAATACACTACTAGGTAGTGGTGTTCATATAATGAGTGGTAAAGGCCAACACAATTTTAGTGACTTATCTAAACCCATTAAAGATCAAGGGGGCACATTTGAGAAGGTTACTATTGGAAGAGGATCATGGATTGGTAATGGCTCGCTGATTATGGCTAATGTTGGTGACCATTGTGTGGTGGCGGCTGGTTCAGTAGTTATTGAGGATGTAACTGACTATTCTATTGTTGCTGGTAACCCTGCTAAAGTAATAAAAAACTTGTCGGAATAGTTCCAGTTCCGAGCAACACTTAGCTAATCAGCGATGCCTATAACGTCATACTGTTTTGCTGGAAACTGGTCATAGAAATTGATATTTCTATCTACCTGCTTATTAGCTTGAATAGGTACAAGCCATTTAAATGATCTTATTTTTTCAGCCTCACTAAATAAGTCTTCAGCTGTTTGTTTGTCCCTTACTAACACCTCTGGATGAAGTTCCAATAGAATAATGACTTTGTTAGCTTTTTGAATAGTGTTAATAGCACCAGCAAACATTGCTTTTTCTTGCCCTTCAACATCTATTTTTATCGCAAGGTCTTTCGTTAATACAATATTATTATTAATGATAAGAGAATCCAAAGTAGTGACTTTTGTTTTACCTGTTGAATTACTGAGTAAATGCCCTTCGTGATCTGAACCTTGTTCGCTTTGAAAGCTAAATTGACCAAAACCATCATAATCAGAAATAGCCGCTTTAAACGCAAGATGATTTCCCGAAATATTAAATAAGTTTTGTTTGAGTACCTTAAAAACAGTTGGGTTAGGCTCTAGTGCAATAATATTATTTAAGGCAATGCAGTATTTATTTACCAACGCCGACACAACACCAACATCAGCGCCTAAATCAATAAAATCAAAAGAATCTAACTGGTCATTTAATGTTTGCGCGAAAGGTAGAATTTCTTCAAGATAATAGTTTTCGGGGCCATAGTTTTTCCAAAAACACCACTGGTCCCATGGGATAGAAAACTCACTACCTTTTATATTATAAGTAATTAAACTGCGATTAAATTTATGTTTTGTAGCTTCATAAAAACGATATTTGCCAGGTACTTCATTGCACTGAGCAAATCTAACAATATAATTCAACAATCTAGGTAACTTATGCATGCTATTTACTCTGCATTATATTGTTCAACTGTTCAGAATTAGATGCTATGAATTTCGTTAACTCTTGCTCTGAATTTAGATCATGGTTGAACGTTTGTAATGAGAAAGCCACTAAAGCATTATTATTTGCTTTTCCCAGTAATGAATTAGCCGTTTGAAATAGTTTAGCTTTTACCTTATTAGAAAAGAATTTATCTGATATTTGATACCAATGAATAATGATTCTTTTTTCGCCTTGAGGAGATACTAATTGTGTAAGCTGAGCTCGTTGGTGGGAATCTCTAATTTTAATATTTTTTGTGCGAATCAATGTCCAACGATCCGCATCATATAACTTGTTTAATGACGAAATAAGCTCGCCTGTCCCATTAGTGTATGCCGCTATAAAAATATCTATTGAAATTTTTCCGTTCACCTTGATACTGCCCTGCTCTGTTTCGCTTGCTTGTTCGAAACTAGGCTGCCATCTTGTTGATTTTATATTATCAGTGTTACTAAATATTGATTGAGTATTAATAACGTAAGATGGTTGAATTGCGATTTTGTTACTCTCTATTGATTTCAACCAAGTAAATTGCAAAATAAAGAGAGCAATAACAATTGTCGCTACTGGAAAAGAATTTATACGTAATTTATCACTTTCATTAGCCTTTTTTTGGATGGCTGGATTAATGTCATGGCTAATAGCTTTATCTCTAAATCGCTCACCGATAAATATCAGTAAAAAAAGAATGATCGTATAAAAAACACCACCATATATAAGATGATCCGCACCTGCTGCATATTCCATATCAGTCAAATGTGCAGTTAAAATAATTCCGTACACCCTTAAAACATTAGCGAATATGGGAACTATTATTGATATTAAAACAAAGAGCAATTGCTTAGGTAAGGTTCTAAATGATAGGTATGCGTATATATTACCAAAAACAATAGAAGCAATGAGAAAACTAATCCCTGAACAAGCTTCGGCAACTAGAAAACGCCCTTCTGGAATATCTAAGTACAGGCCATTTCTAAAAATGGGCACTCCTGACATTTCGAGTAAAGGAACCGATAAATCAGTTGTTAGTTCTTGTAAATAGGGTATTAATTGGTCACCGACAGGAATGGAAAACAGCATAAAATAGAGAGGAAATGCGATAGTTTTAGCGATTTTATTACCAACAATTAGCCAAATTAGCAATGGTAACGTAACAAAAGTAGCAATATGCATAAATAAACGAATATCACCAACAGTTCCAAAAGTATAAAGGATCAACGTTGCAATTATCGGAATAATTAGCCAATAATTAGGTACAAAAAATTGTTGATTCATTTGATGTCGTTTTTGATAAATAAGAAAAGAAGCACCAATAATCACTAAAAAACAATGATTAAATATTTCTGAAGCTGCCCACACTTTTATCGCGGTACTAATACCTTGAAAATAAGTGTAAAACCAAGCTATGAATATAACAGCAATAGGAAGCGCTTTAATTACTTGAGTACCCATATTTACTTAGTTTCTTTATCTAAATAAACACTCTTCATGGTATCCCACTGATAGTCTTTAAGTAATTTTACTAACTTACCTTCCATTTTCGATAAGTTTATATAATGTCTAAATTGCGATTTCAATGATGCTTCTTTAATTCTTGGTTGTCCTGGATCTATTTCCCAAGGATGAAAAT